>OBLX010000040.1_pt1 | contig 43123 bp, 59 predicted proteins | sample 1519811 | NCBI WGS metagenome assembly OBLX01 (sample SAMEA3991476, study PRJEB22521) | metagenome | biome: anthropogenic terrestrial biome; feature: sewage plant; material: surface water | place: Sweden | collected 2012-09-26
CCCCGTGGGCAAGCGGAAGGTGTTGGCCATCGGAACCACCACGCGGACCCTGGTGGCTAATGGGTATCTGTCCCACAACTGCCAGGGGTCGGCGTACTCGGTCCTGGCCGACACCATCGTCCGGCTGGAGCGTGCGGGCCTGGGTGACAACATCCACCTGGCCCTCCACGATGAGCTGGTGGTGGACACCGAGGCCGCCGAGGCCGTGGCCGAGATCATGGCCACCCCGCCGGAGTTCCTCCAGCGGTGGACCGGAGGACGGGTCCCGGTGTTCAAGACCGACACCAACCACATGGGCACATCATGGGCCTACGTGTGATGACCTACCGCGGGACGACGAACAGGAACGCGCGCGGGTCCGCGGCCGACCGCCGACGCCGCCGGGAGTGGCTGGTGGCCGAGTTCGGGGACGGCACCGTGGTGGTGTGCTCCACGTGTCCGGCCGTGCTCACCGTGGACACGGTCACCGCCGACCGATACCCGGTGCCAGGGTGTGAGGGTGGCCGGTACGTCCGCGGGAACATCCGGCCGATGTGTGCCGCGTGCAACTCCCGGAGCGGTGGCGCGCTCGGCGCGTCACGACGGTGGGCCGGGTGATGGGAGGCCGTCAAGGAGAGCCCGTTCTGGAACGGGGAGCGTGTCCGGTGAGTGACGCCGAGCCGCTCCCGTGCCCGTCCAAGGGCAAGCGCAAGTTCCCAAATCGTGAGACGGCCGAGCGGACCCTACACAACATCTGGAGGTCTGGTCACAAGCTCGGCCCCGGATCTATGCCGTGCCGCGCGTACGAATGTCGGTGTGGCAACTGGCACCTCACCAGCAAACCGCGCGACTATCTCCGCGCTCTGTCTGGAGAGTTAATCTCAGAACTCCCTACCCCCAACCCGATGAACGATGAGGAAACATGCTCGGATCAAGCAAGCTAACCGCGCTCCTCGGATCGGCCCCACGGGCCGACGCCGACAACGCCACCCTCAAGGCCTACACCAAGACCCTCCAGAATGACGCCGGACTGGCGTTGTTCCTGGTGGTCCCCGATGGCAAGGTCCCGGCCGATTGCCGGACCACCCAGGCCAAGAACAAGGCGATCAAGGAGGCCGAGGCCGCCGGTGAGCCCAAGCCCACCGGCCTCCACATGGCCACCCACAACTCCACCCACCTCGGCCGGTGGATCGACAAGTACCGCAAGGACCGCCAGGACCGGCCCGAGTTCAAGGACGGCGTCCCGGTCAACATGGCCATGGAGGTCGGCCGGTCCCGGCTGGTGGTCATCGACGTGGACACCGTGGCCGAGCTGGACGCGTTCCGCCAGACCTGGGCCGAGCGGTCGGGAGATCCGGCCCTGGCGTGGGTGGCTCCCACCGTGTCCTCCCCCGGCGTCCAGGACCCCGACACCGGGGAGTGGGTCCACCGCGGTGGTGGCCACTTCTACCTCCGGCTCCCCGAGGGCCTGGAGCTCCCGCCGGAGACCCCGTCCACCCTCACCTACGGGGAGGCCGGAGCCCAATGGGTGGCCAGGATCAAGGACGCCTATGTCCTCATCCCGCCGAGCCAGCGCAAGGAGGGGACCTACTGGGTGAGCGGGACCGATCACGCCATCCCGGACTGGCTCCTGGCCGACATCCTCGGTAACGCCGAGGCTCGGGGCCAGCGGAGGGCCGAGCGCGCCGAGAGGGCCGCCAAGGCCGCGGCCTCCGGTGACGTGGATGAGATCACCGCATGGACCCAGGCCACCCCATGGGACGACATCCTGGAGGCCGCCGGATGGACTCCCGCCGGACGCGCGGACGGTTGTACGTGTGACATCTGGACCCGGCCGGGGAACAACCCGTCCCCCAAGTCGGCCACCGCTCACAACTCCGGGTGTTCCGATCCCCGGATGAATCCCGACTCCCCGCCCATCCACATCTGGAGTGACAACGTGGAGGGTGGCCTGGCGGACTGGGTGGCCGCTCACGGTAAGACCTTGAGCAAGCTCCAGTTCATCGCCGCGGTCCACCACGGTGGGGACATCGTCAAGGCCATGGAGTCGGTCGGGATCACGCCCGAGGGGGAGAACTCCTCGGACGGGTCGGCCATGTCGGAGAGCGATCTCCGGGACCTCGGCGCGCGGCCGTCGTCGGAGCTGGACGCCGAGCTGGCCGCGCCGATCAAGGACCGGACCAAGCCCAAGGCCTCGGAGCCGCCGGTGGAGGTTGACCACCTCAACCTCTCCCCCGCCGGAGTGTTCTCCGATCCCGCCGGTGCCGAGGAAACTCCCAGAACACCGGGCGCCAAGGACTCGGAAACGCCTAGTTCGGACGACGCCGAGGACCCGGACGACAACGCCGACGATGACGCGCCCTACCGGCCCGTGTTCGCCGCGTTCAACCACTGGCGCAACCTCCCACCGCCGGAGTACATCGTGGAGGGTTGGGTGGAGGACCGCGCCCTCTCGGCCGTGATCGGCCCGCCGGGTGCCGGTAAATCCGCCGTGGTGCTGGACATGGCCTGTTCCATCGCCATGGGGGTCCCGTGGCAGGGCAAGCCCACCAAGCGCAACCGCGTTCTCTACATCGCCGGAGAGGGTGGCACCGGCGCGGCCATGCGCGTCAAGGCCTGGGAACAGGAGCACAACCTGGACGTGGGTGAGGATCTGTTCATGATCACCGAGGCCGTGCTAGTCGGGGCCGGTGCCGATCTCTGGGGCTGGCTTGCGGACAACGTCGTGGAGAATGACATCCACCTGGTCATATTCGACACCCTGGCCCGTATGTCCCTCGGCCTGGAGGAGAACTCCTCCACCGACATGGGTAAGGCCGTGAGCCGGTTCGACCGGCTCCGCAAGGAGGCAGACACCGGCGTCATGGTGGTCCACCACACGGCGCGCGGACAGACCCACGGACGCGGGTCCACGGCCATCCTCGGCGCGCTGGACTCGGAGGTCCTGGTCATGCCGCCCGACGATGACGACGATGAGGATGGAGACCAGGGGAGGACCCCCGGCCCGAAACGACTCACGGCCACGGTGACCAAGCAAAAGAACGCCGCAGACGGGGAGAGCGTTGACCTCACCCTCTGTGAGCGTCATGGGTCCATCGTCGTGGCCGACGCCAGCGGAGCAACCGGGGACCCGTTCGCCGCTCCCGTCCTGGAGTTCGTCCGGCCCGCGCCGGAGACGGACACCGAGCTGGCCGTCCGGCTGGCCGAGTACCTGGAGCCGCTGCCCATGCAAGGAGCGACGGTCACCGACATGGCCCGAGACGTGGTCCCGTCCAAGGCCTACCGGAACAACCCGAGCGCATGGCGCGCCGCGGTCCTCCGGGCCAAGGACCGAGGACTGGCCACCGCGCTCATCCAGACGTTCGGCCCGGACGGGTCCCAGAGGTTTATCAAGGGGACGGCCACGCCGTCCCAGGCCTACGCGGTGGACCGCGCCGAGGCCGCCGACAAGGAGGTAACTGGATGAGGGCAACCGAGGGAGAGGGCACGGCCGAGCGCGGCCGGTGCCGTCATTGTGGGGAGTCGGTGATCCTGGTGACGTTCATGAACTACCCGGACACGTGGTTCCACACAAACACCCGGTTTCTGGCGTGCCGGGGAGGCAAGACCGAGGCCGAGGTGGCCTCGAGTTGACGCTCACCGTTAACACACGGTAGTGTGAGTGACGCGGGACCGCCCCGCCACCTCCTCCGGGAGGATCTCCGCAAGGAGGGCCACATGGCCGCCATCACCACCACCGACCTCCCCGAGGGCATGGCCTCGTTCATCCGTTACGCGGACACGCCTGTTACGGATCTGGTCGCCGGACAGACGTTCCGCCAGGTCCGCATGGGCCGTGAGGAGCGTCACCTCTCGGTGGTCGGCGTTCGCCGGGTAAACGGCACCCACGATTACATGGTGGTGTCCTACCTCCACGACGGACGCCAGGGAGAGATCCACCTCCGCGTGGGGACCACCGTGGAGGTGGTGGCTAACTAGCCGCCACGCGCAAGGAGCCAGGTGGCCATGTTCTGGACGTACGTCACCAACCCGATCCCGAGAGGAACACCATGAACAACAAGTCCGACATCGTCGGCGTGGCCATCTGCTGGGTGGTCATCACCTTGGCCGCGCTCTACCTCACCGCCCAGGTCATCCGGGTGGTCATCTGATGATGGCCTACCAGGTAGTTGCCGTAACAGGGTTTGCAGAGCACGAAGTGCTTAGCACACACCGCACTCTGGAGGAGGCATGGTACGCCGCCAATGACGTGACCACACGCCGCGCGTACCCCCGTCTCCGGTTCGCCGCTGACGGTCGCCAGGTGTGCATAGTGGAGTCCCTCTCATGACCGAGCCGCGCGAACTCCGCCCGTACCAGACCGAGGCCGTGACCGCGGTACAGGCCGCCTGGACCGCTCACAACATGAGCCGTCCGGCCGTCGTCCTGCCCACCGGGACCGGCAAGTCCACCGTGATAGCCGAGCTCGCGGCCGACGCCCGCCGGCGTGGCGCCCGAGTGATCCTCCTGGCTCATCGCGGGGAGCTCCTGGACCAGATGGCCGCCAGCGTCACCCACGTGGACCCCGCCGGTGAGCCGGTCGGGATCGTTGCCTCGGACCGGGATGAGCCCGATACCGCCATCGTGGCCGCGTCGTTCCAGACCATGACCAAGGCCCGCCGACTGGCCTCGGTCGGCCACCGAGACGTGGTCCTGGTGGATGAGGCCCACCACGCTCCGGCCAAGTCCTACCGCGGGGTCCTGGACAACCTCGGTTCGTTCGGTCCCCGCGTTCTCACGTGCGGATTCACCGCCACCATGGTCCGCGCTGACCAGGAGGCCTTGGGGTCCATCTGGGAGGAGGTCGTCTACGAGAAATCGCTGGCTTGGGCCATCTCGGAGGGTTACCTGGTGGCTCCCCGCGGCAAGACCGTGGTCATGGATGACCTCAACAAACTGGCCAAGATCCGCAACGTGGCGGGAGATTACAACCAAGGCAAGCTGGAGGAGGTCATGGCCGCCTCGGTGGACTCCACCGTGGAGGCGATCACGGCCCACGCGCCGACGCGCGCCATGATCGTGTTTGCCACCGGCGTGGACCACGCCGAGGTCCTGGCCCAGCTCCTCACCCAGCGCGGGATCTCCGCGGTGGCCGTCGTCGGGAGCCATTCCCGTGAGTACCGCCAGGCCGCCTATGACCAGTTCACCCGCGGGGAGATCCAGGCCTTGGTCACCGTTCAGGTCCTCACCGAGGGAGCCGACTTCCCGCGGTGTGACGCCGTCGTGATGGGCCGCCCGACGCGGTCCCAGAGCCTCTACTCCCAGATGGTCGGCCGCGCGCTCCGCCCGTACCCCAACAAGACCGACGCGTTGGTCCTGGACCTCACGGGCACCGCGCGCGACATGTCCCTGGTGACCCTCACCGATCTCCACTCCGAGGCCAAGACCGAGCGCGTCAAGGCAGACGGCACGATTGTGGAGGATCTACCCCTGGACCTTGACGCGGAGGCCGTGCTGGACAAGGTCCCGGCGCGGGAGCGGATCGGCGTCATTGACCTGGAGGACATCGACCTGTTGACCGGGTCGGACGCCAACTGGATGCACACCGCGCGCGGCGTCCGGTTCCTGGATTGCCGGGATGAGCTGGTGTTCCTCTGGCCCGCCGATGAGTCCAAGGACCCGGCCGACCTGGAGAGCGGCCTGGTGAAGGTCGGCCACATCTCGGCCAAGGGCAACGTCACCGGCGGGTGGCTCGGCAACGGTGCCCAAGGCACCCTGGAACAGGCCATTGAGGCCGCCGAGATCTACGCCGCGCGCTCGGGGAACTTCCCGGCCAAGTCGGCCAAGTGGCGCGTGAGCAACCAAGCGGCCTCGGAGGGTCAACTCCGGTTCGCCCGGTCCCTCGGGATCGGCGGGGCCGACGCCATGACCAAGGGCCGGGTGGCCGATGAGATCACCGTCCGGCTGGCAACCCGACGACTGGACGGATAGACCCATGACCGAGCCGAGCTATCACTACACCCTGGACCGGGACGGCCGCATGGCCCCGGCCTACACCCTGTCCGACCTGGAGGCCCTCAAGCGTGACATCTACGCCATGACCCTCCACACCGACGTGGACGCGCCGCATGGAGTCGGCCTGTTCCAGCAACGTCCCGCCCGACCGTGGGAGGGATTCACCGCACAACCCGAGGAGAACACCGTGACCAGTTACCGAGATGACCGAGCCAAGGCCCTGGAGGCCGTCCGCTCCGCCGAGGAGGACCTCCGGCGCGCCGACCGCAAACAGGACCGCGCCGTCCAGCGTCGTGACGCCGCGCTGGACCGGCTCCGCTCCGCCCGTGAAGGCCTCAAGCGCGCCGGGTGGCCCGCCGAGCCGACCCCTCACTACACCTACCTGGACCCGGCCCAGGCCAGCGCGCCGGTGATCCGCGGGTATTGCCCGCCGGTCACCGTGACGTTCACCCGCCGGATCTACGGCCGCCGGTACTCCTACGCCGCGGTCGGCGTCGGTGGCCGCTGGTACCTCACCGGCAACAAGGAGCACAACGGGGAGGCCAAGTCCTGGACCGAACTCCTGGAGTTCGCCGGTGACTACGGCCGCGCCACGCTCTGCGTCTCCCAGGCCGCCAAGTACATCGGGGTCGGCCAGTGACCCACGACGCCGTCAATCACCCGAGCCACTACACCAGCCACCCGTCCGGGATTGAGTGCCTCCAGATCACCCGAGGCCTCCCGTTCACCCTGGGTAACGCCGTTAAGTACGTCTGGCGCGCCGACCTCAAGACCGGCGTCTCCGGCGTCCAGGATCTCCTCAAGGCAGAGTTCTACCTGGAGGACCACCTGGCCGAGTTCGGCGGCCAGATCATCGTCCCGGACAGGGCCGATGATCTCATTCAGGTGGTGTTGTCCACGGAGGAGCGTCTCTACGGGGACAATCACCCGCGGTGCCGGTTCTGGCGCGCTCTCCGCCTGGAGAGCGCCACCCAGGCCGTCGTGGAGGTCCGCCACCTCATCGCACTGTCCGAGGAGGACCAGCGTGTCTAACCCGTTCTCAGATCCCGGCCAGGCCGCTCCGGCGACCAACACCACGCCGGTCCACCAGTTCCGGCTCCCGCCGGAGACGCGGGACTACCGGCCCCAGTACAACCACCTCCGCCAGTACCTCCTCCCGGACGTGGAGGGCACCGGAGCTGACAAGGGCTACACCCGCGTCACCACCGGGGCCAAGACCCTGGACGACACCGCGGGGCTGGAGCGGTGGAAACTCCGGTCCGTCATGCGCGGCCTCAAGTCCAACCCCCACCTCCTGGAGGACATCGACCTCTACGCCGATCCGTGGGAGGTCAACAAGGACCTGGAGCGCGCCGCCGACAAGGCCCATGAGGCCGCCGGTGGTGTCCGGGCCTCGGAGTTCGGGACCGCGATCCATGCCTGGTGTGAGGCCGTGGAGCTGGGTCACGTCCCGTTCTCCGATGTCCCGCCCGAGTTCGCGCCGTTCGTGGAGGTGTATTTCCGGGAGCTGGCCAAGTGGGGGATCACCCACCCGCTGGACCCGTCCGGCCGCCCGTACGTGGAGCGGATCGTCTACAACCCCGATACCGGCTGGGTGGGGACGTTTGACAACCTGTTCCAGTTGGCGGACGGGTCCCTGGTGATCGGGGACAAGAAAACGGCCAAGGACCTGGCCTACTCGTACCTGGCCATCTCCATCCAGCTCGGGGACTACGCCGGGGCCAGCCACATCTTGAGCCTGGACGGGACCCGATGGGAGCCCATGCCCGAGGTCCGCCAGGACATCGCGGTGGTCCTCCACATCCCGAGCAACGCCGAGCCCGCCAAGGCCGAGGCCGTGACCATTGAACTGGACGCCGGACGCGTGGCCATTGACGCCGCGCTCCGGGTCCGGGAGATGAGATCGGCGGCCAAGAACGTCATCCCCAACATGACCCCGCTCCCTCGGCCCGAGACCATGACCTCGGCCGGTGGGACGGTGGAGGGGACCCAGATGGCCCTCCGCCAGCTCATCCGCACGTGCTCCACCGCCGAGCAACTGGCCCAGGTCTATGACCAGTACGCCGAGATCTGGACCGCCGAACTCACGGCGTTGGGCCAGGCCCAGCTCTCCGGGAGGCCAGCATGAGCTTCCCGTACATGCGCGGAGAGTCCGCGCGGGTCCGGTGGCTGGCTGCTCAAACTCCTCGGCTTCGCCGCCTGGTCAAGGAACAGGCCCAGGTGGAGGCCGCCAGCAAGATCTCCAAGTCCCTGGACGTGCTCCTCTCGGCGGTAGCGTTCGTCACCGGCGTAACCGTCGCCGCGTGGATCAACGGGGACTGGGAGATCACCGTGGCCCAGATGTGGACCGCGGTGGCCATCCTGGCCGTCATCGTCGCCGTCCGGGTGGCCTGGGTCCGGTACCGTTTCCGGCGGATAGTCCGCAAGGTCAACCGTGAGCTGGAGGTAGATCACCCATGGCCCGATTCCAAGTAACAGAGCCCTTGGAGACCGACCTCCTCCCGGACACGTTCCGGGTGGTTGAGGACTCCGAGACCGGCGCGCGCTACGCGTTCGCCACCGAGACCGGCGCGTACTCGGCCGCCGCAATCGGAGAGGATGACCCGGAGCACTTGCGCCGGTTCTCCCCTCTCCCGTAGAGTTAACCCTACGCGTCAACTCCGGCGCGTATCACGTCACCGTTCACGTCACCAAGGAGATCACCGTGACCAACCCGTTCCTGGCGAACAACGCCGCTCCCGCCGCTCCGGCCCAGACCGCACCGGCTCCCCAGACCCAGGCCGCTCCCCCGGCCCAGGCTCCCGTCCAGACCGCTCCCCCGCAGAGCGCGCCGCCGGTCGCTCCCGGTGCCGCGGCAATCGGCGGAGTCCCCTCGGCCGAGTCCTCGGACCCGTTCGCCTCGCCCACCGGCGGGGGAGACGGTTCCCGGATCGGTGACGATGTCGGCCAGGCCATTCTCATCCGGCCCACCGAGTACATCCCGAGCATGAAAACGACCCAGGGTGTCAGTGACGCCGTCCGCGCGGACTGGATCGTCCTCACCGGCCCGAACCAGGGCCAGGTCCGCAACGGTTCGCTCATCTTCCAGAAGGTGCTCAAGTCCGAACTCCGGGCCATCCTCGGGACCCCCAAGCCGCTCATGGTGGCCGTCCTGGTGATGGGTGAGGCTCGGAACGGCAACAACGCGCCGTATCTGTTCGCTCCGGCCGACGACGCCACCAAGGCCTTGGCGGCCCAGGCCGCCAGCGCCCACAACTGGATCTAGTCACCCGAGCACGCAACAAGGCCCCGGCGGAGATTCTCCGGCCGGGGCCTTGGCGACTGTCCACCAACCCGATGAGGCGAACACCTGGAGGTTATCACGCCGGGGTCACCCGGAGGAACGCTCCAGCCTGGGTGATTGGGTTTCAGGTGAATGTCACATGGTGAGTTCGATGATCCATGTCATCCAGGATCGGACGCCGTAGTCCGTGGCCGAACTCCAGGTGATGGCTTGCGAGCTGGTGGCGACCGTCGTGGAGCCGACCGGACCACCGGAGTCCCACACCTCGGTGCGGGTGAGCGCCCCGGTGTTGGTGTGTGCCAGGAGGTCGGTGGCCGGTGAGGTTGACGGGGCGGCGATGTCGGTGGCCTGGACGTACCAGTCACCGGCGTGCGCGACCTGCAGCACCAGCGAGGACGCGTTGACCGTGGCCGCCGCGCGGGCCAGCGGGGTTGCTCCGACGTTGCCGGCGTTGGCGTACGAGGTGGCGCCGATGCCGGTGACTCCTCGGCAGACGACTGCGATGACGGTGTTGGCGTTGGTCCAGGTGCCCGAGGCCTCCGCCCCCGAAGCGGCGATCCGGTATCCGATGGTGGCTTTGCCGTACGAGTTGGTTCCGCCCGCGTCGGCGCGGACACTGGTCCACCCGGCAGGGAGTGTCGGCTGCACCGACCCGGAGGAGGCGAAGGTCGTGAGTGCCACGATCAGGAGGAAGTCCCCGGCCTGATGCTCGGGCAGTGTCACCGATGTCGCGGACGCCGCCGCCGCGTAGATGGGGGTGTTGAGGGTCCGCGTGGCCCCGGTAATCGTGATTGCGCCGCGTCCGGCCAGGAGCCGCGCCACGGGATCGGTGAGCGCCATGGCCGTGGGGGACGCCGTGACGCGTCCCTGGCCGCGGAGGTTCACCAGGGCCTGGAGAGCGGTGGAGATCCCGCCCGCGGTGACCGCTCCTCGGCCCGCCAGCGAACGAACACCGGCCGACAGGATCATGGCCACCCCGGACGCCAGGATCTCGCCACGGCCCTCCAGATGGACCGGGTATTCCACCTCTCGGTCTCCGGTGATCGCGGCCCAGATGGAGGCCTGGCCCCGGAGGAACTGGGCCGCCGGTGCGAGATCCATGGAGGAGATCACCGCGGAGAGGAGGCCCTGGCCTCGGAGGAACTGGTCCGCCGGTGCGAGATCCATGGAGGAGATCACCGCGGATAGGAGGCCCTGGCCTCGGAGGGCCTCGGCCGCGTCCATGGTGACGCCGACAACCTGGACCTGGATCTCTGCCTCGGCCTGGATCTCTGCCTCGGCCTGGAGTATGCCGGTGATCGGGCGGAGCCAGAACGGCATGGGTGTGGCCACGATGGTGGGGCCGGGGACCTCGGTGGCCACGACGACGGGACCGGGGACCCGCGTGGGGACCTCGGTCGGGCCGGGGACCGGCGTCGGGACGTACCCGGACAGGATCATGGCGTGGAGGTGATGACCTCACCCACCTGGACGGTGAGCGTCCCAGCGACGGTGAACGGGAGGTTGGGGGACAGCTCGGCGGTGTGCGCGCCGACGAACGTCCCGCCGGTGGCGGCCGTCCAGACACCCACCCACTTGACCGTGGTCCCGGCCGGGATCGGGATGTTGACGGCCGCCGCGGTGCCCGCGCCGTTGGACCCGGCGGGGAGCGCGGCCGACTGGCGCGCGTAAGACCCGCCGGTCACCTCGCTGGCCCCGGTGGTGCCGGGGTCGGCGGTGTGCGCCGAGACGTAGGCTCCCATGCCCTTGAGCGCGGTGTATAGCGTCTGGAGAGCGGTGTTGGACAGTGCCATGGTTGGTTACTCCTTTTCCATGCCACCACGCCAGAGGGTGGCCTCGGTGGTGGGGTCGCCGGGGAGTGAGACCCGGATCTTGAACTTACAAGCGTCGGGGAGGTCGGCGGGCTTGGGTGTGCCGTCGTGTTGCATGGAGAACGTGAGGAACTCCTCGGTCACCACGGCGTTGAGCTGGAGGAGCGTGGTGTCCAGGTCATCGTAGAACCGTATCCATGCGGCGGTGCCGGCGGGCCAGACCGAGGCCCCCGAGGGCGTGAGCCGTAGGGTCCAGTCGCAATCGTCCTCCAGGAGGATGAGACCGACGCCAGCGCGCTTGTTACCGAGATCGGTGGTCATGACGTTGATTGTCCCCTATGCCGCGATGAGCTCGGTTGGTAGACGGTGTCACCGGCTGATCTGGTATCCGTTGAGCCACAACGCCCCCGACACCGTCGGCGATGCCGCGACGTACGAGCCGGGGAGCCGGGTCATCGACTTCGCCGCCCCCGAGGCATCGACAGCGGCGACCACCACCGCCTCCGGGCCCTGCGCGCCGAACGCGTCCTGCACCCACACCGTCACGAACTCGTTCCCCGCCAGCGGTGGTTCGAGCCGGAAAACTGTTGCAGGCCCGGCTAACCCGGACACCTGCCCCACCTCGTACGCAACTCCCACAGCTATGCCTCCTGGACTAGTTCGACTACCGCCACTACCCCGGCTGCGCCCGCGCCGCCGGTCAACCCTCCGCCGCCACCGCCGGCGGGGAAACCTCCGGCGCCGCCGGTGCCCGCCGAGTACGCGGCCCCACCGGACCCGGACTGCGCGACCTCCCACAGCGGCGGCCAGGACACCCCGGCGCCACCGATACCGGTACCGCCGGGCACCAACCCCGAGGCGCCGCCGCGACCGAGGCCGGGACCTCCCGGGTATCCGCCGCCACCACCGCCGGCGAGCAACCGCACCGGACCCGAGGACGTATCACCACCGTTGGGGAGCGCCTGCGATCCGCCGGCCCCGCCACGCATCACCGAGCACCCACCCACAGCGGCGACCATACCATCGGCGGTACCACCCTCGCCGCCAGGGCACACCAGATCCCCGAACGACGATGCGCCACCAGGTGCACCGGTCGTCCCCCCGGCACCACCGGCACCGACGACCACCTCGACCGGGTCATACACGCCGCCGGTGCGGGTCAGGTCGGTGCCGCCGATCTTGCGGGTCGCGACAGCTGCACCACCACCCCCACCACCCTTGCCGGCGCCGCCGCCGGCGCCGCGCAGAATCACCTGCAACGACCGCAACCCGGTCGGCGGGTAGTACAGCCCGTCGGCGGTGAACACAATCGTGTGCGACACCAGACCCATGTGTCAGGCCAGGTGCTCGATGATGAACATGATCGCGGCAGCACCGGCACCACCATTCGTGGCTGAGGCGGCACCACGGCCACCGCCACCAGCACCGCCGGGAAACGCACCGTTACCGGCGTCCCCCATGAGGCCGTAGGCCGACCAGCCACCGGCACCACCACCGGCACCGGTCGCCACGATCGGCGACGGTGGATGCCCGTCACGGGTCGCGGTGGACCCCGATGTGCCGCCGGCAGAGATCCCGCCGATACCGCCGGGCCCACCGATACCGCTGTCGGTACCGCCACCGCCGCCGCCACCGCCACCGTGCAGGTCGTAGGCGCTCGTGGAGTTCCCACCTGGCCAGCCGTTGCCCGAGGACACCCGGCCCGAACCGCCGGCACCGCCCGGGATCATCCCGGCACCGCCGACACCACCGACACCCGGCGCGGTCCCCGTGCCGGTCATCCCGCCCTGACCACCACCAGCGGTCAGCAGACCGGCCCCGAACACGGTGTCACCGCCACCGGTACCGGGGTTGCCGACCGTGCCGCGGGCACCGCCGGCGCCGATCGTGACCTCGATCGACGCGAAATCCTCACCATCTTTGGGCAGCAGCGTGGCCGGGATGTTGACGTGCACCTCACCACCACCACCGCCACCGCCGCCGGGGCCACCGTTGAACGCCGACGCGGTCCCACCGGCACCGCCGGCACCGCCGCCGATCAGGATCACATCCACCGACAGGACCCCCGACGCCGGCGTGTAGGTGTTGTTGGAAGTGAACACGAGCGCATTGCCCTGCAAGATCAGCTGATTGAGGACGGCGCGCAGCTCGGTGATGGACTGCGAATGATCGTTGACCGTGGCCTGCTGAGCGGCCAGGTCCACCTGGAGTCCGATGGTGATGCCTTGGACTAGGGCCGCGCCGAACTCGCCGAGAATGGACAATGGACCGTAGTCGCCGGACCACCCGCCCACGTCCCCCTTGTCGGGAATGCCCGCGCCGTCTGGTGAGGTCACCCGCTCACCTCATCCCGGTGGATCTCCAGATCCGCCGGAGGCTCCGGGCTTGGGATACCTCGGTCGGCCAACGCGTTCCGTAGCGTGAGGATGTAGAGCCGCGCGGCCACCTGCCAGCGGGAGAGGGTCTCCTCCCGGTCCTCCAGGATCTTGACGCGCTTGGAGAGGGTGTCCACGTTGTCCGAGGGAGCCCGACGCCACGCGGTGACGACACCGGCCGCCGCGGTGCCGAACGAAACAATGAGAGACAGGACGACTCCGAGAATATCTGTGCTCACCGCTTACACTTTCGACGTATCGGACCGTCCCCCTGGTCATGGTGGGCTTGCATGAGGCCGAAGTGGATTCCGGCGACCCCCACCGCAATCGCTCCGGTGACCACCGACGTGGGTGGCTCCGAGAACACCTCGCCGATGAGGAGCGCGGACCCGTAGAACATCCAGCCGAACACGGCCAGGATGTGGGCCGGGACGACGTACCGGCGGGCTGTGATTGCCAGAATGAGGGCAATCCCCATCCCGAGGAACACCATGGGCCAGACCGGCCCGAGCTGTTCGATGTAGACCACCAAGGAGGGCTGGCCGGGAGTCAACGGATGACCGTGGGACTCCTCCGACGCGAAGTAGACCACGCCGAGGATGACGGCCATGACGCCGGTGATGATGGACGTGACCTGGAGCCCGGTGAACCGGAGCGCGTCGGGGAGGCTCACTCGTCCCTCCGGTCCGACGCCGATGGCGAGGCACGGTGACGCCCCACGTACGCCTCCAAGTCGTCGATCTGCCTGCGCGTCACGCCGTTCGGTGTCAGCTTCACCCCGACCACGCCGAGTGCCTGAATCGCCGCTGCGACACCGCCGATCACCGTCGGGTCAACGTCGACGCCGAGCGAGACTAGTAGCCACAGCGCATTGACGGCGAGCGTGACCAGTGTCGTGACGGTGTTGGCGTACGTGCGGTACCACGGCTGCGCGTCGAGCTTGGCGCGCAGGACGTCGACGATCACCTCGTCGGCACTCACTTGGACCGCCCGAGCAGCTCGTCGAGCTTGCGGTGTGCCTCGGCCAGCGAGTCGACGATGGTACGTCCGCCGAGCTGCGGCCATCCCTTGCCCTGCGGTCCGCGCAACTGGTCCCAGACCTCGCGCAGCAGATTCGTATTCGGCACCACGGTAGTTGGTTCCTTCCTCGCTGGATTCGCCTTCAACTCGGCCTGCACCCGCGCCACATCGGCGCGGAAGATCGTCATGTCGATAGCGCCGGGGTCCCACTTGCCTTGCGCCGTACCAGCCCACTCCTTGTGAGCGATCGCATGCGACGCCGGCTGGTCGAGGTGATTCAGGATCGCGGCCACCCCGCGCACGTAGGCGTTGTACTGGGCGTCGGACCAGGACGCTCGGTGCGGCTTGCCGGGAGTTCCGCCGCCGTCGTTGGCGGCTTCGATGCCGATCGTGACGCGGTTCGCATCGTTGGTCGGGATGCCCGGCCACGCGCCTTGTCCTGCGTGCCAGGCGATACCGACACCGCACAGCGTGTACTTGCCGTCGCGGCCGAGGTACAGCTGCGACGCGAGACCGAGTGATGGGTGCTGCGCGATGCCCTTCGGCGTCTCGCCGAAGCTTCCGGTGTGGTGGCAGACGACACCCCAGATCTGGCCGAAGTCGCCGTGACCGCGGTCCATCGCACCGGGGTAGACGTCGCACACCAGCCCCGCCTTTCGCAGGACGTCGGGCAGCCAAGTCGGATCAGCCATTACGCACCTCCGTGTTGTTTCTTCAGATCCGCGAGCGACACGGCCGCCCCGGCGTTCTCCGGCAGTGCGCCATCCCACGGGGCCACCGGATCCGGCCGCGCCTCGCGCTCCTGATCGAGGCCCTGACGCTGCCACTGCGGTAGCACCTTCACGCCCACATCCTCGGCGACCCAATCCGTACCGACCCGAACGCCGGTCGACAGCTGCCGTTCGGCCATCCGCTCCAGCACCGGACCCGGCACCACCAGCGGGATCTCGCCCGCCTCGATGTCCGGTCGCTGGAACTTGGTCCGCGCCTCGGTGCCGCGCCGGATCTGCTGCTGGAACGTGCCAACGGAGAGCCCATCCGAGCCCACCGCGTCATGGGGGAGCTTGAGCGACTCGGGGACCTTGGAGTTGGCGTACATCTTGAGCGGGTACCCGACCTCCACGATGTTGGTGGCCAGGCCGATCTTGATTCCGCGGACCGAGATCCCGAGATCTCGGCCAGCTCGGATTGTCGCGCGCGCGTAGTCGTCGGAGGTGGGCATGGTGTCCTATCCGGCCTGGATCTCGGCCTGGGCCTTGAGTGCCTCGGCCGCTTGCATGAGTTCGGCCGGGGTGAGCTGGTGCTCCGCGGCCTTGGCCACCACCTCATTGACGGGGTTGGCGTCGGGGATCGGGAGCGTGATGTCCTGCCAGATCCCCGGCGACGTGAGCGACCGGCCACCGCGGACGGGGTCGATCCGCTGGACCTTGCGCTCCGACTCCACCAGCTTGAATCCGCAGAGCTGGACGTGGAGCGCGAACGCGGCCGGAGCCAGCGGAGTGGCCAGCACGCCAGGCCCTCCGGGCTTGTAGATCATCCCGGACTCTCCGGGGACTTTCTCCCACTTGAGCGGGATGTCCCGGAACAGGTTCTCCCACGGGTGTGTCCGCTGGTCCAGCGGGTTGTAGACATCGGAGTCCGGCTCCATGTACTTGGCCATCGGGTTAGACCTCTACTCCCTGTTGCTGAAGCAATGTGAATAGCTGCTCCTTGTACCTCATGAGTCTAGCGGCTGGCTCCTCCTCGGCCTCATCGTTGCCGATGGAAACGGACCAGGTCGGCGCGGTTGTGCGGTCCCAGGCCAGCTTGAGCGAACGGACGTTGTCCACGTAGAGCTGGCCCGCGATCTCGAACGCGATACGGTCCCCCAGGTCAAAGTGTTTGCCGACGCGCCACGGCGCGCCGTCCTCAATCTCGGCCTTGAAGCTGGTGTAACCGCGGTTGTCCCAGAAACCCGTACGGACGGCCTGGAGTGTCGAGAGGGTGAACCCGACGCCGGGACCCTGGACCCAGGCCTCGGGGTCGGCGTCCGGCCCCATCTGCTCCTTGAGCAGAGTATTCGAGATCCGGTGGAACGCCAGGATGACGTCCTCGATGAGGAAGTCGAACACGCCCAAGGCCAGGCCCGGGTTGCCGATGGCCGCGCCGAGGTAGCCCAGGGCCGCGTTGGCGGCCAGCTTGGCGGCCGAGTTGACCCATTGCGGGGACTTGCCGCCGGTGACCATGGCGTAGGCCATGGCCTTGTGGATGGTCATGGTGGTGGACGCGGTCCGGGTGTACTTGCCCTCCGGGAACACGACGAACGGCGCTTCCTGGGCGGTGCCGAAGATCCCAGGGAGTTTGTACTTGGACAGGTCCGGCCGAGCCGCCAGGGTGAGAATCTCGTTGATGTAGTCCTCTGCCGTGGTGCCCACCAGGTTGAGGAGGCCGTCCACCAGCGTGCCGGTGGGTCCGACGTAACCGGACTTATCCACCGCCTTGAACAGACGGACCGAATGGTCCGGCGGAGCCACGTACGCGGGCATCGGCCACGGTTCACCGGGGAACCACCGCGTCACCTCCAGGTGAACGCTGGCGTCGGCCAGGGTGGGTTTGACCAGATCATGGAAGTTGGCGAACCGGGAGGACATGACCGTCCACTTGGACGTGTCGGTGAGTGGGTTGATGGGCACAAACTGGGTCCACCAGTCCGACGCGTTCCATCCGGCCAACCACTGGCTCGGGTCAAAGATGTTGGCCGGGATCTCCCAGAGTCCCAGGTTGATCCGAGCATTGTTGGTGATCCCGTACGTGGTCACGCCGGTACAGGACGGACCGGCCCACGGCATGGCCTTGGGGAACTGGAACTCCGCCGGAAATGCCGGGTTTGAGAAACAGGTGATCTTCTTGGTGCGGTTGTAGTCGTGGAGAAAGTGAGCGCGGACCGCGGCCAACTCGCCGTTCTTGGTGACGCGCTGGATGTAATCGGCCTTGCCTCCCCACCGCTTGTACGTGGTCTCCACGGTGATATGGACATCCTTGAGAGCGTTGTCCGGGTCCAGGAGCCACGTGGTTAGGAGGTGGGACGCGGGGATGGTGAACTCACCCTCCCCGGTATCGTTGAGGATCTCCTCAAAGTCGGCGGCCAACTCCCCTCGGAGGTAGCAGACCGGGAGCCAGTACTCATCCCGGATACACACCACCGGCCGCTTGAGCCGGTCCTCCCGGTCCTCCCGCTTGCGCTGGAGGATCACGTCCCGGACATCATCCAGCCGGATCTCGGTAGCGGTAGCGGTCATCCCCAAGGCCTCCGGTAAAGCGGTTCGATGTACGTTCGGACGGTGGTGTTGGTGGTCCCGAGGTTGATCGGGACATCCATCACCGGGGTATCCGCCGGTAGTGGGTGGTGGAACATGAGACCGGCCAGGAGCGCGACCACCTGGGAGTCCTCGTAATCCTCAATGACCACCTCCAACTGGTCGGTGATGATGAGCCACTCCCCGTTATCGGGGTCATACGTTGAGCTCTTGATGTCAACGAGATCCCCGCCGATGCCGTCCGGGATCTTGAGGCCTGGGACCGGCTGGCCGGTGAAATGAGGCCAGACCTCCATGTCTCCGGGGTTGGCCACGCGGATGGTGGTGAGGCCGGTCCCGGTGGCCGAGGACTTGAGGAGTTGGCCACGCCAGCCGGGATCGTAGGAGATACACGGCATGGTCCAGTCCATCGTGTCCTCCGGCTCATAGTCGAACGGATCTTCTGGGTACTTGGAGAGCCGGATGGGTTGCCACCGCGTGGTCCCGGTGGACAGGGACTCAATGACCATGACGCCGTCGCGCTCATCGGACCATGCGTTCCACCAGCGCGACTCCACGCGCTCCCACTCCTCCGGCGTCTCGGCCGTGGTGAAGATCTTGAGCCCGATGACCGAGGCGTCGGTCTTGGGTGGTCCCGGTATCGCGCCGCGCTTGTACGCCGGTGTGAGGACCACCGGCGTCCGCTGGGGATGGTAGATCCCGGAGAACGACGTGAGGTAGATCCCCATGGACCCCATGCCCTCACCGTGAAGCGGCCACACCTCCCCGTCCGGGGAGATGTAGCGGACGTTCCTACCTCTGGCCACTGGTCACCTGTTCCTACTCGTGCCGTACCCGGCCGTCCGAGACCACTGGTACCGCCGCCACTCGGAGGAGATCTCCTCCGCGGTGTACCCCTGGATATTGACGGTCTCGGCCAGCTTGCCATTACCTCCGCCGCCGGACCGAGCCAGACGCTCCACCACGGCCGCGTTGCGGTCCATCACTCCCCACTGATGGCGCTTGACCACCAGCTCCGGCTCATCCAGGCCGTTGTATCCCCAGGTGTCGGGCTCCCAGACGCCGCCGGTGTCGAACAGCTTGGAGGCCTTGGCCAGCTCCTCGCCGCGGCCCATCTTGCCCGCGTACTTGTCGGGGAACGCCGAGCGCTGGACGGCCTGGGCCGCCGCGCCCATGTCCATGGTCTCCCAACCGGCCACGCCCTTGAGGCCGTTGAAAAACATCTTGGCCGAGCGGTACGGGTCCATCCGGTCGGCCGCGGTGCCCCAGGCCCCATTGTTCTGCTGCTGGAACAGACCCGAGGAGCTACCGTCCGAGCTGATGGCGTCGTGGGGGAACTTGAGGGACGCCGGATCGGAGTTGTTGGCGTACATCTTCATGGGGTCACCGGACTCCACCAGCGCGGTGGCCTCTCCGATGGTGGCACCACGGAGACCCATACCGAGGTCCTTGGCGGCCTTGGCAATCTGGAACGCGTAGAGATCCATACCACGGAGCCCGGACGCGCTCGGTCCGGCCGGTGTGGTCCCTGCCAGTTGTCCGGCGCGGAGGCTCTCCGGCGTGTCCGGCTTGAAACCACCGGAGGACTGGATGGCCTGGTTGGAGGCCTTGATGTCGGCGGCCTTTTTCTCCAGCGCGGCCAGATCGTCCTTGGCCTGTTGTGCCTCCCGGACGGCCTTGTCCAGAGCGGTCTTGGCGTCCTGTTTGGCCGAGGCCTTGGCCTTGGGGTCCTTGTTCAATTCGTCCAGTTTGGCCTTGGCCTTGGCCGCCGCGTTCGCGGTGTCGGTCACCTTGTCCTGGGCCTCACGGATGGACTTGGGATCGACCTCGGTTGCCAGCTTGGGGGTCTTGGCGTTGCCGGTGGTGCCCTTGTCGTCGGACGTGCGGACGTTCGATCCGTCGTCACTGTTGGAGTCGATGTACCCCTGGGGGTCGGTCATCCACTCGGGGAGCCCGAGGCTCTCACCGATGCCCTCGGCCAAGATCCCGCCGAGATCCGAGCCCAGTTCCTTGAAGCTCTTGAGTCGGGTCTTTTTGGGCTCCGGCGTGGTCTCATTGCCGGTGGTGTTGGTCGTGGAGAGATCCGGGGAGGTCCCGTCCGGCGTGAGTCCGGTGGGAGGAACGTATCCGGGGACCTGGGTGGAGGTATCCGGGATCGTGGGCTTGGCCGCTCCGCCGATCTCACCGGACTGGCGCGTATGAACGTGATCGGTGTGGCCGCCGTAGTCCGCGGAGAAGTAGGAGAAACCGGCATCCGGCGTCCGGCCGTGCCAACCGACCTTTTCACCCGTGGCCGGATTCTGCCAAATGATCTGTTCCAGGGTGTCGGTGTCCGGCGCGATCCCCAGGAGGTACCGAGCGAACGCGTCCATTTTGTCGGCGGGGCCGGACCAGTCAATGCCGCGGTTGAGGTGCTGGGGGTTGGGAGCGTACCCGGCCTCGTTGCGGTCCGACTCCTGGTGTCTGGCGTAGGTGGAGGGCTTGACCCCGTGAGCCGCGCCGAGCTTGTTAACCCAGTCGTCGGGGAACGGGGACCCATATCCGATGTTGGTCCCGGTCGGCTGGCCGTAGGTGCCGATGGTGCCGCCACCGGCCAGGCCGGGGACCCCGCCGGTCTTGTTGAGCCATGCCACCAAGGCCGCGCCCCCGTTGGCCATGGCCTTGGCGGTGACCACTCCCTCCTTGTTGGACACCAGCGCGGTGGGTATGCCGTTGGCGTCCACGCCCAGGATGGAGTCCGAGGTACCCGAGCCGGGACCCCAGAACACGCCGTTACGGGTACGTCCGGCCATGCCGTTGTTGACCACGCCGCCGGTGCGGAGGTTCTGGAGGGTCTCACCCCAGGACTTGAGGGTGGACACGCCGGGGATGGTTACCGGACCGATCTTGTCCGGGAGCTTGGCCAGAAGTCCACCCACCATATGGATCGGAGCCTTGAGGACATCCACCACGCCGTTGAACGCGTTCCGCATGGCGTCCCCGACCTTGGCCGCGATGGTGCCGAGGGACTCGATGCCTTTACCGATGTTGTCCAGGATGGGCTTGATGAAGTTCCAGACCGCGGAGATGGCGTTCTTGATGGCGTCCCAGGCCGGGACCATGACGTTTTGCCAGAGCCACATGGCCTTATCCCCGACCCACCCGAGGGCCGCCAGGAGCCCGTCAAGGGCCGGTTTCAGGATGTTGTTCCAGGCGAACGATGCCGCCACCTTGATACCGTTCCAAGCGGCCTGAATCACGTTGCGGAACGTCTCGGAGTTCTTGTACGCCAGCACGATGGCGGCCACCAGGGCCACGATGATGGCGATGACCAGGCCGATGGGGTTGGCGCTCATGGCCGCGTTGAGAGCCCACTGGGCCACGGTCATGGCTCCGGTGATGGCGGTCCCGGCGACCATGGCCACCTTTTGCGCGACGAACGCGGCCGTGGAGAGGCCGACCGATGCCACGGTCCGCGCCGAGCTGGCCACCCAGGCCCCGGCGGTGATCCCGGCCTGGAGGACCGCGGACGCGCCGGCGGCGATGAACGAACCGACCGCGGCCAGTTTCATGGCGGCCCAGGCCCCGGCCGACCGAGCACCGCTGGCCACCCAGGCCCCGGCGGTGATCCCGGCCTGGAGGACCGCGGACGCGCCGGCGGCGATGAACGAACCGACCGCGGCCAGTTTCATGGCGGCCCAACCGGCCGCCGACTTGACGCCCGAGGCCACCCAGGCCGCCGACGTACGGACACCCTGGGCCACGGCGCTGGCCGCGGTGGCCAGGAACGCGCCCATGGCACCGAGACGGAGAGCGATCCAGGCACCGGCCGACCGAGCGCCGGAGGCGATCCACGCGGCCGACGCGCGGGCACCCTGGGCCACGGCCTGGGCACCCATGAGAATCCAGCCGCCCACGGTTTTCCAGGCCGAGGCCACCGCGATGACGGCCGACTTGGCCGCCTCCACGCGGAGCATGACCCACGCCGCGGCGTTCTGGGCACCGGCCACCACGGCCTTGCCGCCCATGATCGTCCACTGGACGCCGAGGGTGATGAGGTACGGGGTGAGGATGGTGGCCACGACAATGCCGAGCACGGCCATGGCGGTCCGGTGGTCGTTCATCCAGCCGGTGACGCCGGTGACCGCGGTCCCGACGCCGGAGATGGCCGTCTCGAGCGCGGGGAATATCCGGTCCGCCAGCGGAGCGACGGCGTCGAACACCGGCGTGAGGACTGCGGTGAGCGACGTGAGAGCGTTGGTGCCGTTGGTCTTGATCCAGGACAGGCCCGCAATGAACACCTGGAAGAACCGCGTTGCGAGCGGCTCCAGCGCGATGATGACGTTGTTCTTGAACAGGCCCCAGACCTTGGCGAACGTGACCGTGGCACCCTCGGCGTCCATGATGGAGTCACCGGCGATCTTGGTAGTCCCGTTGAGCTGCTCCATGTTGAGCTGGCCGGACTTGACCGCGTTGACGAACTGGACCGCGCCCTTGGTGCCGAAGATCTTACCGGCGACGTTCACCGCGCCCGCGGTGTCACCGGCCGAGATGAACCCATGGATCTCGGTGGTTACGTCCCGGAATGCCTCCTTGGGAGACTGTCCGGCCTTGGCGATGGAGACCAGGCCCTTACCGAACGTCTGGAGTACCGAACTCGCGTCCACACCGGCCTTGTCCAGGTTGCCCACCAGAGCGACGGAGTCGGAGAGGGAGAACCCGAACTCCTGGAGGCTCGGCGCGGCGCGGATCACCGATCCGGCCAGTTCGTTCATGCCGACGCCGGTGGAGCGCGCCACGCGGAACATGTCGTCCATGACGGCCGACATGTCCTTACCCTGGACGCCGAACGCGGCCATGGACTGGGAGATGGTGCGGATGTCGAGATCCTGGCCGAGCGCCGCGCCAGCCTTGTTGACCTGCTTGGTGAGCGTCTCCAGGCTCTCGCCGGTGAGGCCGGTCCGCTGGTAGAGGAGCGTCATACGCTCGGCAATGGTGCCAATGGCCGCCGGGGAGCCCTTGGCCACGTTCTTGACGGACTCGGTGAGCCCCGCCAACGCCGTGCCGGACGCGCCGGTGGAGAGCTGGATCTTGGAGCGGACTACCTCAAACGTCTCACCGATCTCACCGATGAACTTGACGGCCTCCACGGCCTTGTCCGCCAGCATGGCCAACCCGGCACCGGCGACGGCACCGAGGGAGAACGCGCGGACCCGTCCGGCGGTAGCGTCGGACGCGTCACCCACCTGGGTGATCCCGTTGGCCGCGTTCTTGCTGGCCGTCGCCGTCCCGTTGAGGGTGTCGGCGTGCCGCTTTTGAGCGGTCTCCAGCGCGGAGGTGGCGGCCTTGGTCTTGTCCGAGGCCGCCGCCTCATCACGCTTGGCCTTGGCCACCTTCTCCTCCGCGGCCGTGAGTCGGCCCACGTCGGTGATACCGCGGGACCGGAGGCTCTGGAGCTGGGCCTCCGCGGTTCGGACCTTGCCCGCTGCGTCCTCCTCCTTGCGACGGGCCGCCGCGATACCGGCGGAGGCCTTCTCCACGGCCGCCTTGGACGCGGACAGGCCGTTCACGATTCCCTGGCCCGCTTGCTTGCCAGCGGCCTCTCCGGCCTTGGCCATCGGGACGCCGAGCTGGGTGGCCGTGTCGTTGCCGATCCCCTTGACAACCGGGATCACCTGGAGGGAGGCATATCCCACGTTCGCGCTATTCGCCACCCTGTGACCTCCGGTAGTTCCTACGGGCCTCCTCGGCCGCCGCGCGCCGCCGCGCGTCCCTCATCTTACGGGCACGGGCCGCCGAGACCGTGGATGTCTTGTCCGGCCGGGGCCGTCCTGGGTGGTCCTTGGCTTTCTTCCCCTCCAGCTCTTGCCGGTGGAGAAAATACAGATCGGCCAGGAGATGGTCCCCGAGCTTCCAGGGCCACTTGCCACCGTTGAAGTGGATAGCCAGGGCCGACTCCGGCGGGAGCCCGTGGCGTATGCGGACGTAGATCATCCGCGTGGTGAGCTTGCGGAGGACCGTCCGGCGACCGCTGGCCAGGAGAACCTCCTCATAGCGCCAGCGGTCCCGGAGATCCAGGTGGTGATAGGCCGAGAGATCGGCCTCCACCAGTTCGGGATGTTCCCGGAGGAGCTTGAGGAGGTGCCTCAGTTTCCCGAGTTGTCGAACCCTCCGGCCTTGGCCAGTCGCTCGTAGAGCTTGCCGAACTCCTTGTTGCGGTAGTTCTTGGCCGCCAGCTTGGCGAACTCGCGCGTGGAGAGGAGGTTCTCAATCGCGGTGATGATCTTCCCCTGCTCAAATGCTCGGGTGGCCATGATCGGCCAGTCCTCGGGGTCGGCGGGGATGGACAGGTCCAGGCCGTCGTGGTGGATGGTCACCATGAGAATGCCGGTCGCCTCATCCATGACGGCGTTCGGGTATTCCTCCTCCGGCTCATCCGAGGCCTTGGCCTTGCGGTCCTGGGGCCGGGGAGCGTGGTCCGGGATGACCGAGGCCTTGGCCTTTTTCTGGCGGAGGAACTCGGCGTAGTCGGGGTCCAGATCCTCGGGGAGCGCGTCCGGCTCCGGCGCGCGGAGTGCCGCGCCAGGGAACTGGGAGTCCAGGTCCACGTCCTCGGCGTACCGGCGTGGTTCGGTGTTGTCAGTGCTCATTGTGCGGTGTTCTCCTGTTTCTGGGATTCTCGATACACGGTCGGCGCGATTGCCGCCGCGATCTCCTCGGCTCCAGTTGCCGAGAAATTGTGGCGGCGGAGATCCGCCGCGATCTGCTCCAGTCGTGAGGCGAATGAGACCGCCACGGCCTCATCCTTGCGCTCCTGGATCTCCATCTCTCCGGCGCTCTGGATGACCTTGGCCAACTGTGCGCGGAGCTTGGTGGGATACGGACCGGGTCCGTGGCCGAGTTTCTGGCCTACGGCCTGGATCTCGGCGTCCGATGGCATACGGGCCACGGGGATCTCCTCGGGTGTGCGGTGTTGTGCGGTGTGAAGTGACCCCGGCCTGTCCACCGCACGTAAACAGGCCGGGGCCACAACTGGGTTACTCCGGGGGGAGCGTGTCGTCCACCGGCGGGTCCTGCTGGCCGGTCTCCGTCTCAACGGATTCCGGGACCGAGGCCTTGGGCTCCGGCGCGCGCTTGACCACCTTGGCCTTGAGGAGCGACTCCGCGGAGACGGGGTCCACGCTGCGGATCTCTCCCTTGGCGCGTGTCCCGTGCTCCTTGAGGTACTCCACCCGGACTAGGCCCTCACTCATGCGCTGACCAGCCGGTGGAACAGTTCCTTGGCCGTGTTCGGGAAGATGTTGCACGTGAACTCACGGGAGGCCAGATCCTCCTCGTTCCGGTTGGACTCCGGCGCGGTCACGCGCGCGGGCATGGTGGTGATGAGCCGCTCCTTGCTCGCGTCGTCGGCCGTGGTCTCGAAACCGAGGTAGACGTACGCGGGCTTAGCCACGATGACCTTGGTGGCCGTGTCGCCGGGACTGTAGAGGTAGTCCGTGACCGCGTTGGCCTCCAGCGCGGTGAACTTGCGGGTCATTTTGAAGTTGCGAGACGACACCTTGATGAGGCCGTAACCCCATGCCGTGTGTTCGGTCTCGTCCCACTCGCGGGACTCCCCGAAACCGTCCGAGCCGTCCAGGAGACCGGCCAGGAGCCAAGCGTCATCCCACGCCGCGGTCACGTTCGTGGGGATGAGGCTGGAGAATGTATCGGGAGCGGTGATGTCGGAGGGCTTCAAAATCCTCACGTCAGCATCTTCCCAAATCTTGACGTTTGCCGGATTACCTGCCACTGTGCCCTCCAAGGGTGTAGTTGTTCGTCGGTGTCATGAGTCTCATGGCTCGGTCACCAGGGTAACCCGTAGTCGGGTCCGCACGGTGTAGGAGACCATGATCCCCCCGTTGTTTGTGTCCCTGGCGTCCAGGAGGCCCGTTCCGGGGAGTATCTGGGAGAAACCCTCGGCCTTGCGGGAGAGGGTCTGTCCGAGCGCGTAGGCCGCGATGTTGCCCGAGAGCGTGAGGCCGTCCGACCACACCACCACGCGGAGCGTGGGACGCGTTCGGATGAGTCGGCCGCCCATGGCCGAGTCCACGGGACCGGAGTCATCGAACACCACCAGCGCCGGAGGCTTGGCCGGGGTCCAGTCCTTATCCAGCCCGAGGCCGTAGGTGAGCGTCGGGTACTTGGCGGCCATGTGGATCTTGAGGTGATCCTTGAGGTGGCGCGCCGCCGCGGGGTCGGGGAGGAGGATCTCGGTCACTTGGCCTTAACCTCCAGCCCGACCTTGGCCGCGGCCTTGGTCATGAGGCCCTCTCGGACCTGGAGTTCACGCGCGCGGCCGTCCTTGACCATGACCGAGGCCGCGCCGCGGTCGGTGGTGTACGCCTCCACGTCCACGTCGGCGGCCAGGTCCGGGTAGTCGGCGCGGATCTGGTCCGCTACCTTGTGCGCGGCGTCGGTGGCCGCGCGGCCCAGGTCTCCCTTGAGGAGCTGGCTCACACCCTTACGGTCCAGCCGAAACGATGGTGTCTTGGCCACGTCTACCCCTTGCCCGAGCTACAGAAGACCTCAAGGCCCCGGCGGCCAGAGTACGGGCTCCGCCAGTCCTGGACCACGATGTCACAGAGGGTGCCGCGGACCCGGAGCTTGTCTCCCTCACGGAGATCCTTGGCCGGGAAAAAGTAGACCGTGAACGCCACCTTGGCACCGTTCCGGCCGCGGTCCTTGTTGTTGGTGGAGGCTCCCGGCGCGACGGCCGAGGCCCAGAGAGTCTTGTCCGGCTCGGGAGGTACCGGGTCATCGTTCTCATCCCGGCGGGCTCCGCGGACTCGGGTCACGCGCTCCATGGCAACGCGTACCTCCCGAGCGTGGTGGCCGCGTCTCCGATCCAGGCCCCCGCGCTGCTCTGCCACTGGAACGGTCCCATGACCTCGGGGATACCGAGCGGGTTGGCCGCCGCCGTGGCCACGGCGGTGCCGATGGCCTTGAGGAGGTCGGCAAAGTCGGCGCTGGTGAGGTCATACCCGTGGTTCATCTCCACGGTGATCCCCTGCCAGCGGGTGGTCCAGCAACCGCCGAGACGCTTGAGGTCTCCGGTCTTGGACCATTCGTAATCCGTCCACTCCTCCAGCTCACGGCCGCGCTCGGTGACCGAGGTGATGGAGTTGACATGGAGGGAGGGGAGCGTGAGAACCTCGCCCCCCTCACCGTCCACTGTGAGAGTGTCGCCCACCGCCGGGAAGATGTGCCAGTGCGCGGTGTTGCGCGCGTAGCTCACGGCCGCGTCAATGGCGCTCTGGATGTTCGGCGTGTCCGGGTCGATGAGATCCGTTACCGACGCCAGAACGGCCGCGGTGATTCCATGCGGTGGGTAGGCCACTATCCTGCCTTGTTCTCCGGTGCGGGCTTGGCCTTGGTCGTCGGTGCCTTGGCGGCCTTGACCTCGGTAGCGCCAACGGTCTCGGCGTACTCACTGGTCATCTGGGCGATGTGGACGATACCGCCCACCTCGTACTCGTACAGTTTAAGGGCCATCGTGTTCTCCTTGCTCGGCCGGGTTGGGTAACACCGATGGTAGACGGGCTCACTCCCACCAGGGAGTGGACCCGCCTACCAGTTGGTTACGGGGTGGCCAGTCCGACCTTGACGAACGCCGCCGGGTAGCGGACGGCCAGAGCCAGACGCTCCTCCGCGCGGACGGTCACCTTGTTGGTGGTGAAGTTGTCCGCGTGGCTGTTCGATGCCTCCACTCGGACGCCACCCTTACGGTAGACGGTCGCACCGACGCGGAACGCGCCTACGAGGACCTCACCCTGGGTAGCTGCCGTGGTGACGACGGTCTGGAGGCCCCAGAGGTTGGGGTTGTCCTGGACCGTTCCCTGGCCGTACTGGCCCTGGAAGTAGCCGCCACCAAAGTACTGGCCGTTGCCGTCCTTGCTCAAGCGGAAGTTCTGGTAATCCAGCGGGTGGATGACCAGAGCGTCGGCCGTGAGGCTGGTAGCGGTGGAGACCTTGGTCATGGCCTGGAACACCGCGTCCGCGTTGCCGTCCACGGTTGCCGGAGCGGCCTGGACCTGGACGCCGACACGGTTGATGAGGCCCTGGAGGTTCTGGCCGGAGCCGTCACCCTTGAGGAGCTGGGCCTCCTCAAACATCTGGAGCTGGTACAGGAGGCGGGTGTCAATTTCCGACTTGAGAAAACCGAGGTCCTCAATGAACTCGTCGGTCATGTCAATCCAACCGGCGATCTTCTTGAGCGCGTCCACCACCGCGGTCGGGTTGTCGAACGAGATCTGTGGCTTGGCCGCGCCCTCGGCCACGGTGGTGAATCCACCTTGCATTCCCGCCTCAACAAAGTACGAGATGGCGTTACCCGTGATCGATCCCGAGCCCATGAGGCTGGCGATGGTCGGACGCTCACGACGGGCCTGGACAATGGTCCGGTCATAGTCGGTGAGGATCGGGACGCCAGCGGGCCACGTGGTGGTCTGGGTGGCCGGTGCCTTGTACTCACCGGCGTCCAGCTTGCCTCCACGCATGCCGAGAACGCTCACGTTCTCGCCCACGCTCTTGATGAAGTGGTCACCCATGCTCTTGGCGGACTCGGGTCCGGGACCCTTGCCGCTGCCGTCGCCCTTGATCTCCTGGCCGTCGTCGGGAGCGCCGAGGCCCTCCAGAGCGGACTTGATCTCCGAGTCCTTGGCGATGTCGGCCAGGTCCTTGTCGATCCCCTTGACCTGGTCGATGAGGCCCTGGAGCTTGGTCCGATCCGCGGCCGAGAGTTCCTCGCCCTTGGACTTGCGAGACGCCACCAGGTCATTGGCCTCCTTGACCAATGCGGCGCGCTTTTCCTTGAGATTCACGTTGTGATTCCTCCGGTAGATGGTGCCGGAGGCCCCGATGGTTACTCCGGCGAATCCAGCTCTAGGAGCTGGATCTCAGTAACCAAGGGATCGGACGGGCTTGGGCTGGTCTTGCTCGGCGGAGCCTGAATCCCGAGGTGCTTGAACAGGGCCTCCACGGCCTCAATGGCCGCAGTTGCCACAAGCTCCTTGAGTTCCGACTCCCCGAGGGACGGGCCGGTACCGCTGGACACGCCTTGCGTCGTGGCCGACGTTACACCCTTGCCCTTGGTCTTGTCGTCATCGTCGTCATCATCGTCCGGCGTGTCCGAGGCCGTGGGGTCATCGTCGTCCGGCGGTGGCGTGTCCGAATCGTCCCCGGCGTCGGGCTCACCGTCGTCATCGTCGTCCGCCTTGGCCGGGAGAACCATCTCCAGCGCGTCCTTGGCCGCCGAGATCCCCTCCAGCGCGGAGCGGATACTGGACTCATTGGCCTTGGACAGGGTCCGGCCAGCCTTGAGTCCCTCGGCCACCGCAGTCATCCCGACCTCCGCGGCCTTGATGGCCAGGACCTCGGTCTCCGAGTTCGCGCCGATGGGCACCACGGAGCACTCATAGAGCTTGAGTTCCTGGAGTTCACGGAACGCGTCCGGCCGGTCCGGGTCCTCCAGGAACGCGGACTTGATCGTGTCGAACGCAAACGACAGTTCGGCAATGCGGCCAGCCTTGACCAGCCGGTAGACCTTTTGGGCCATGTCGTCGTCATCGAACTCGGCCGTGATCTTGAGGCCGCGCTCATCCTCCTCGGCCTCCAGCACCGCGCCGATGTTCATGTTGGGATCGGTCATGTTGTGGCCATAGAGCAACGGGATGGTCCGGCCGGACTTACGCCACTCGGCCAGCGTGTTGGCAAACGCTCCCTTGACGACGATGTCCCCGTAGGAGTCCACGTTCCCGAACACGGACGCGTAGGCCCTCATCTGTCCGGGCTTGAGTCCCGCCTCCGGCCCTGCCTTGATCTGGCCCAGGGTGATGTTCTTGATGTCCATATCAGAGTTCGTCCTCCAGGGCCTTGATGTCGGCGGCCGTTCCGCTCTTGTCATTGTCCGACGCCTTGGCGTCATCGTCTGGAGGCTGGTCCTCCGTCGTGTCGGACTCATCGGGTTGGTCGTCGCCGTTGTCGCCGGGGTCCGGCGGTCCGGCGGGGATCTCGTCGGGATCTCCTCCGTTGTTCGCGTTGTTGAGCGGCTGGTTGAGTTCGTCGCCACCCTCCACCGACGGGTAGCTCAACCGAGCGCGGAACTCGTTGGGGGTGAGGACCGGGCCGCCTACCGCGGTACCGGCCACCTGGATGGTCTCCTCAAACGTCCCGTTCGTCCGGCTCTCGGTGTCGAACGTGATGATGGTCTTGCCGTCCAGCGGGATCTCCAACGCCGTGAGGAGGCACTTGGTGAGCCGCTGGGAGACCTGCTCCAGGAGCGGGCCGAGCGTCTCCCCGTACAACATCCGGCGGAACTCCCGGACGTTGGAGTAGTTCGCATTATCGAGAATGCCCACCATGGTGGGGTTGATGTAGTAGGCCGCCGCCACCTGGGTGAGGGAGAGCTTGGTGGCCTCCACAAACTCCTCCTCATGGGCGGAGAACCCCACTCGCTTGAGTTCCATCCCGTCCTCCAGGACCGGAACGCCACCAGCCTGGGAGCCGGTGTCCCCGGCCCAGGCACTCTTGAAATCGCGCTTGAACTTGGTACGGGCCTCCGGCTCCCACTTGGGAGCGTCGGCCGAGCGCGTGAGGTAGGTACCGACCCGGCCGCCGCGCTTCCAGAGCTGGGACCGGAACGCCACCGCGTGGATCTGCTCCGAGAGGTTGCCCTTGAGAGCGGTGATGGGGGAGACGCCAACGCGCGCGTCCACCGGATTCCATCCGTGGAAGTGGATGAGGTTCTTGCTCGGGACGGTCGCCGTGGCCACGTCCTCGGGATACTTGACCACCCAGTTGTCCACGGTGTACGCGTTCAGGCCGGTCCCGGCTTGCATCCAGATCGGCCGGAGGGTCCGGGTCTCGGGGACCTTGACGCCATCACGGTCCTCCATGAGCACGGTGACATACGCGTTGTCATAGAGCGCGATGTCACCAATGACCCCCTCCAAGAACTCGTAGATGGTCTGGTCCTTGTTCGGCTCCGCGATCCACTTGGCCAGCGGGCCGGTGGTGATCTGTTTCCGAGATCCGTCCGGCTGGACCTTGTACGCGGCCAACCCGAGCTGGGCCACGTTACGGGTCAAGAACCCGATCACCGTCCGCAAGTGCGGCTGCTCTCGCCAGAGATCATCCGCGCTCTTGCCCTCGGTCATCTCGTAGAGGTAGTCCAGGATCGGCCAGGACGTGACCGTGGTGTTGGCGTTGGCGTCCGAGGACCTCCACGGACGTATCCAGTCCATCACTCCCACGGCGGGGCCTCCTTAGAGCATTTCAAAACTGGCCCCTTCATCGTATGCGGACCTCTGGGTCTCGGGGACCGGCTGGTCATGGAGCCAATCCGCTTGAGCACACGATACAAGGGGACTGGCGTCCGAGCGTGAACCCCGGCGATCCAGGAACCACGCGTCTCCGGCGGTCTTGGCCATGGTGTTACGGATCGACTCACCCAATAATGGCTGGCCACGGTGGACGATTATGGGGTGTTCGGGGTCCTCAACATTGACCACGCGGCTGTAGAAATTGCCCGAGGACTCGGCCAACATGGGGCCGGTCAACTCCACCACGTCAATCCCGGCCTCCCGGAGCGGCTTGATGAGCGCCGACGCCGGGGCTCCGCGGCCCTGGACGGCCACGCGGCCATCGAACCACTCCGCGCCAGCGCGCGCCGTCGCCGGTAGACCGAGTTCCTCGGCCTCCCGAGCGGTGAGCGTGAGCCGGTCCTGGAGCCACTTGACGGCCCAGTCCATGCCGGGACGGTAGGCCACCACCTCGGCGTGTCGTCGGCCGTCCGGCCGGTCGAACACGATGGAGATGGCGGTCTTGGACCGATCCCAGGAGGTATCTACCGAACAGGAGACGCGCGTCCCGGTCTCGCGCCGGGAGGTTCGGTCCATGCCGTAGTTCCAGTTCAACTCCGGGATGATCCCGGACTCCAGCATGTCCACCCACTGACAGAGGTTCTCCGTGCGGAACGCGTTGTCCGACTTGGCGCGCGCCGCCGCCAGCGCGTCCAGGGTGAGGGAGTAGCCCAGGGACGGGTTGGCCGCCGCCCAGGCCTGGACATCATCCAGGTCACACCCGTCCGGCGCGCTCCATTCGAACCACCCGATGGGAGATCCCGCGGTGTCCTGGCGCGTGATGAGCCCTCGGCAGAAATCGCGCTTGGACTTGAGCACCACGGAGGTGGAGTCCCCGGCGTTCGACGCCGCGACAATGAGGGAGTCCTGGACCGCCAGCACGGTGGAGGAGAGGGAGTTCCAGGCCGCCTCTGTCTTGTGCTCCCGGAGTTCGTCGAAGAACACCGTTCCGGCGGTGCGACCACGTCCGGCGTCGGACTTGAGCGTGACCACCATGTACTTGGAGCCCCAGACGGTCTTGATCTGCTCGGAGCCGCCTTTCATGGAGCCGCGGAGCATTCGCTGGCCCATGAGCGCGTTCTCACGGGCCTCCTCCTTGACCTCGGCCCAGGTGTTGAACGCCTCCCCGCGGTTCTGGGCCGCGCCCAGGATGAGCCCGGTCCGCTGGTGGACGAACATCCGCCAGAGGAGGAGGGTCTTGACCACGCGCGTCTTGCCGTTCTGGCGCGCAATGGTGAGGTGGATCTCCTTGAACCGGAGACGGCCGTCCGGCCGGAGTTCCAGCGCGTGGATGTAGAACCACTTTTGCCACGGGAACAACGGGATACCCAGGACGTTCTCCGAGAACGCAATGACCGAGTATCCGAGGCTGGTCTCCGGGGTGAGCTCCCGGTCCGGCGGTGTGTAGATCCGCGGCTCCTGGTGGCCGTACACCGTGGACTCCAGGAGAGCCGAGGTCACCGCCGACTGTCCATGTCGATAATGAGCGCGTCCAGCGGGTCCTTGGCCGCCGCCGAGGCCGCCGCGAACGGCGTGGCAACACCAGCCGGTGCCGACTCCGCGCCGTCCGACGCCGGGGCCTCGGGAGTGCCGGAGACAACCCCCGCGGTGATCTTGGCGAATCCCTCGGGGGTGAGCCCGAGCGTGAACAGCGCGCGCTGAAAGTTCGGGATCATCCTCATGTGGAGTTGCTTGAGGACCTCGGGGTCATTGACGTGTCCGGCCTCGGTCACGTCGTCAATCTGGCCAGCGATGGCGCGCGCCAGCGCGATCCCGGCCGACCACTCAGAGGACTCCAGCCACTTGGCCGCGCGGACGCTCTGGTCCAGAACGGTGGTCATGGGCCGCATAAGCGGGTTGGCGCTATCGGTCACGGTGCCCTCCTCTCAACTGGTCCAGTATCTCATCATCTGGACTTCCATCTTGAACCTTGAACGCTGATAGTCCGGCCCGTCGCGCATAACCGCAGGTCAGGGCCGTTTTTCAAAAGGAAAGGTTAACCGGCGGACCTCTCCGGGGGTCGAAAGTTCGTGATTGGAACCCCCTACCCCCGGCGGCCAGTCGGCCGGACCCCCGCCGGGGGTCAACGGACCTCGGTGACGGTCCCCTCCTCCAGATCCACGGACACGGTGGTGGTCTCGTCGGTCTCGTCGCCCATGTCCTCCTGGAGCTGGGGACGCATGGCCGAGGCCTCACGGACGGCCCGAGTGGTGGCCCGTTGCATACGTCGGCGTCCGCGTGCCCGCTGCTGTGCGACGGCGCGCCGCTGTGCTCGGTTCGGACGGGGCTGGTCGCTACCTGGGATGAATGGCTTGTAGGACACGGTGCTCCTTAGTCAGAGGGCTATACGTTGTGCGGGTTGGGATCTCATCCTCAACGACATGCACTCGGCCTACCTCATGCTCAAGGAACTCGGTGACCACGTCATAGGCCGGGTGACCGTGGGTTATCTGGGTGATGGTGGTCATGGTCACCACTCCTCTGATGGTTGGCCCAGGCGCGGGGTCACGGGCTCATCACCACGAGACGCGTTGCACTCCTTGTGAGAGGGCCGGAAGTTGGCACTATCACGGAACAGTTCGGGGTGTGTGTTGACCGGATAGAAGTGGTCCACCTCAAAGGACCCGACCTCACCCGCTGGGATGGTGTAGTCAATGCCCTGGCCGCACAGATGGCACGGTGCCTGGACATCCTCACACTGTGCCCGGTACCTCTTGGCCAGCTTGAGGTAGACCTTGTCCGTGCGCTGCTGCCTCTGCCACTCCTCGGTGGTCATGGTGCTGGGCTTGCGCTTACCCACGGTAGAGATCCCCGTCCGAGCCCACGCCGTCCAGGTGGTGCTCCAGTGTGCGGAGCCTGGTCATGAGGTGGAGGTAGGCCTCCCCGGTCATGATGACGCGCCACTGGCGTGGGTCGGACTTACCTCGGAGCTTCCACCAGATGACCCCGCCCTGGTGTCCCCCGGCCTTGATCTGGTCGGCCAGCGCGGCGAACTCCGGGGTCCCTGGTACTCCGGCGGTGTCCTTGACCTGGATAGCCCACGTGAGGATCTTGTCCCCGAGGAGATCCAGCACGATGTCACCGCGGTCCTCATCCCACCCGGCCCGCGTCCGCCAGCTCTCGGGGAAGTACTCCACGATGTAGTCCCGGACGGCCGCCTCGGCCCGGTCACCCTTGGCCTTGTTGGCGTTACCCACGCTGGTGCTCCTCCCAGAGGTCCCGAGACCGGGAGGTGATCTGGCGGACCTTGTCGGAGAACGTGGTCACGTCCCGGATCACCACTGGTCCTCCCACTCCTCCGGCGTCTTACGCTCGGCCAGCTCTCCGTACACCTTGCTGGTGTGCCCGATGACCCGGGGGCGGAACTGGTACGCGGCCAGCTCCGGGTACTTGTCCGGCATGACGTGGTTGTCTCGGTGTGCTCGGGACCGTGCGGTCTGGGATGACCCGACCAGCCGAACCAGGACAACCGGACCGCGTACCTCCAAGGCCTCACCGAGCGCGTCCACCTCGGCCTGGGTCCAGTCCCGGTTGCCGGTGATGATCGGCACCGGGTACGCGTAGATCCCCCATGTGTCGCGGAGGTGGGGGATCGGCTCATAGTCGAACCGGAGGCCCGACTCCGCCGCCGGGTATCGGGCGGTGTATCCGGCGGCCATCGACACGGCGTGTTGCTCCCCGACGCCGCGACGTTTGACCATCGTGTTCACCAGCGCGCGCCCGTGGACGTAGACGGTACGGCGTGCCTCGGGGACGTTGAGTTCCTTGGTGCTGATTCCGCTCATAGGTAGAGGGCTCCTGGTGTGTTCTCGGGGTCCGGGATGGTGACGGTGACCGCGGCCTCATACGCCTCGGGGAACTGGTGCTCCAGGGTCTTGTAGTCCACCCGACGCTTGGGGGTGAGGGTGGAGCCCTTACGGAACGCCGCTCCACCGGGGAGCTTGACGTACTTATGACCGGCCGCGTCCCATAGCTCGGTCTTGATCTGGGCCAGCTCATCGGAGAGCCGGGACTGTTCGGCCTTGATCTCTCGGGCTCGGGCCACCAAGGCCTCTACGTGATCGGCGTCCGCTCCCTCGGCCACCGACGCGGACCCGGCCGCGCCAGCCGTGGAAGTCACCGAGGCCGAGGCTCGGGAGTCTGGCGTATCCGGGGGTCCCTCACCCACGCCATCGGGGACGGGGTTGGGCTTGCCCGTGAACGGGTTGATGGTCGGGCCGGTATGCCTCTGGCGGAACGGGTTGGTAGTCATGCCACCCACCCTAGACCGGGTTGACGCTCCAGGTCAATCGGACCTAGTCCTGGACCAGGGGGTCCGAGGTCTCCAGTATCCCGTCCCCTCACGCGCGGCCCAGCCACTAGGTTGGTAGGTCGGCGTCAAGCTTGACCGTACCATGCGTGTCAAGTGGGGCCTGGGAGTTTTCAATCCAGGTCAGAATCCCGAGGTCACGTTCCCGCCAGATCCCGCCTCCTCGGGGAGGCGCATGGGGGACGCTGGTCATGTCCAGGGGGTCAACGTGGAATTATCCCGCCTCCTCGGCGGGCCGGTAACGCCTCCCCGGAGATATTCCATGTTGACCGGGTTGGCAGACCGGCGGGAGGCGTGATAAACATATGCCAGCCACCCCGAGGACGCGGTAAGGACGCGGTCCGATTCTGGGGGAGGCAGAACCCGATAGGAGAGCCCTAGATGGCCAAGTACATGACCCCCGAGCTGGTGGCCGAGATCCGAGAACGCCACTTGTTCCTCCGGGAGCTGGACCCCGACCGAGCGGCCAAGGACCTGGACCGACAGGTGGCCGAGGAGTTCACGGTGAGCCAGTCCCACCTCCGCGACATCGTCACCGGCCTGGTCCACCCCGACGCTCCAGGACCCATCGACGTGGGCCGCGCTCGGCGGAGGGAGTTGTACCGGACCGAGCGGGAGACCCTCGGGGACCGGGAGGCCCGCCGGAGGTTGAACCTACGGACCCGTGGCATTGACCCCGAGCCCAAGGCCGTCCGGTACGTCCAGCGCGTGGTCATCGTGGACCACCGTGGCAAGGACACCGAGATGTCCTACACCCTGGAGCCCGGACACTCCATCCGCGTGGACCTGGTGGCCGAGGGAGGCCGGTGATGGCCGAGACGCTCAAGGGCAAGATCAAGGCCGGGGACACCGTCCAGATCCACCAGCGGACCCGCGACTACGCCGCGCCGCGCCAGGCGGAGACGCTCAAGGACGTGGTGAAGGAGTTCACCGTGACCAAGGTCGGGCCGTACATGGCCTACATCACCGAGCACGGCCGGGAGGTCGGTTTCTACCTGGCGGACGGCCGGGAGCGCGGTGGGTGGGCTTGCCGGCGGATGCACACCGCGGAGACGCTCAAGGCCCACCTCCACCGGCGTGACGTGTTTTCCGCGGTGTCCAAGGCCACCAGGGAGTACATCTGGGCCGACCGGCTCACCACCGAGGCCTTGGAGGACATCCTCCGCATACTGGATAACCCGGAGGCCCGACGATGAGCGCCAAGCGGGTCACCGTCCACAACATCCTCCTGGCCGCCGACGCCCGAGACGCCGCCATTGCCATCCAGCGGGACCCGTCCCTTGCCGGGGCCTCGGTCATCACCCGTGAGAGCCAGCTCTACGGCCTCATGGTCGATGAGTGGCACATCACCGAGCGCGCGGCGTCGAACATGCGAGACCTCAACAAGATGGTCCGCTACCTCCGAGCGCGGTCCGCGCTCACCGAGACCCTCCGCGCCCGCGGAGAGCTGTAACCCAGGACGCAAGCTCACGTTCCGTATGCGGTGAGTGGATCTCTCGGAGCCGGTGGTGTTGACGGGTAGCGTTAACACGTGTAGCGTCATCCTCACCAACCCAACCAAGGCACCACCTACGAAAGGCCAAGACAATGAGGAACTTCCGCGAGATCGCCGCCGGAACCCGGGTCATCAACATCCGGATCAAGGAACAGACCCGGGAGTTGGTGAAGGGGACGCTGGTCGCCGACGCCGGCGAATGCGCGATCGTCGAGTGGGACGGTGACCTGAACCCGGTGACCGAGCCGTGGGCGGATATCGCCTGACCGGCGGGGCCGGGGGCTCCGGTCCCCGGCCTGGCGTGTGCCGCTACCTCCGAGCGCGGTCCGCGCTCACCGAGACCCTCCGCGCCCGCGGAGAGCTGTAACCCAGGACGCGCTCGCAAGACCAAGTTCTGACAGACCCCATCGTCCAGGCCCCGAGGAGGGAGCGGATCCTGGACGGTGGAGTTGGCCAGAGCCAGCTACCCATCACCAACCCGAGGAGAACACCATGTCCGAGACCGTCGTCACCATCCACTACCAGAGCCCAGCGGAGGACCCGTTCACGGTCCCGCGTCCCACCCGTATCCAGTTCGACGCCGCGGGGAACATCCAGACCACCGGCGGAGAGGGTGAACTCCAGGGAGACCAGCTCATCGGCCTCTCCCGCCAGGACCCAGCTCCAGGAGGACATGGCCGAGGACTCGGTCACCGTCTCTGTGGCCCGCCGGAGTCGTTCGACCCGGAGAACTGGGTGCAGGCCGAGGACATCCTCTCCGAGGGCGCGGCCGACCTGGAGCTGGCCGGGTGGTTCCCCGCGTTCATGAGCGGTGGCGGTGAGTGGATCTACACCTGGAGCGGTGCCGTGGACCGCGTGGAGGTCACGGTCCGATGAGCCTCCGGGCTCCCCGGCTCCTCCCTCGGGATCATGGCTGGATTGAGACCAACCGAGGCCTGGAGCGGGGCCACCGGCTCATCACCTACACCATGAGGCCAGACCGCCAGATACCGGCCCACGCCGCGCTCTGGGAGATCCGCGGGGACCGTCTGGTCTGGCTGGCCTCGGCGTACCGGAGCGACCCGCCGAACACGCGGGAGGCCTTGCTCCGGGAGTGGGTCACCGCGGAGCCGGTTGGTCCGGCCATGTATGTTGACGCCAGGCGTTAACACGGTGTAGCGTCATCGGTGTCAGAACGACACCAACCCGAGAGGAACACCATGACCGTCAACTACGCCGCCGCCGACCGGCCCCGCCCGCTCCCCGCCGAGATCCGCGGGGTTGCCTGGACCCGGACCCGCCGGACCAAGGTCACCACGCTCACCGCCAGCAACGTGGCCGCGCTCCGAGAGGCCCTCAAGGAGCCGGAGTTCTACATGGAGGTCCTCCTCGGGACCACGGCCACGTTCTACGGGACACCGGCCGAGGCCTTGGCCCAGTTGGCCGATGTTCGGGCGACCATGGTGTGGAGGTTCGGATCTCGGGGTCACCCGGTGGCCAGCCTCCCGGCCGTCCGCCGCAAGCTGGAGACCGAGGCCAAGCTCCGGCCGTAAGACCGAGGACCCAGGGCCATGGGGTTGGCCCTGGGTCCTCACCCCGTTCACCAACCCACCGATACCGAGAGGACACCACTACGGATGTACGTTTCCGACGACTACCACACGCACCAACGCGTCCGGTATGTCGGCATCAGTGGCATCAGCAGCATCGACTTGGTGGGCCGGGTGTCTCGCGTCTACCGCACGCACGTCCGCGTGCGATGGGACAACGGGCTCGTCGAGCAAGTGCACCCTGACCACATACGGCCCGTCCGATGACGATCGGCCATGCAACACCCTGGTCACTGCCGGATCCGGACGGTGAGACCGTGCGGAACATCACCGGGGTCTACTACCGCGACGTGGCCCTGGAGGTGGCCGAGTCGTGACCATCGTCCATGAGTTCCACGGTGGGCTCAACGACGGCCTCCGGCTCCCCAATGAGGAGTTCCACTCCCAGGTGGCCGTGCCCATGGATGTCCAGATCCGCAACCCCCAGGACTACATGGAGTGGACACCGGCCGAGGGCCAGCGGGTCGGGATCTACGTGTTCCGCGGACCGGCTCGCAAGCCCGCCGAGGGACCGGACATCTTCATCAATCACCTCTACCTCCACCACGTGGAGGTCCTGTCCAAGGCCCCAGGCCAGTGAGCGCGGAGTGGTGGAGGACCAAGGACGGGGACGGGTACACGTCGAACATCGACTACGCCGACCCGTGGGACATCACCCGCAAACAGACCGCCAGGGAGTGGGTGGCCACCGGACAGGAGCCGGACATGGTGGCCGCCCTGGCCCGATACAACCGATACAACCGAGAGAACCCGAGAGGACAACGAGATATGCAGTACATGGGTGGGAAGTCCCGTATCGCCAAGAGAATACGAGAGCATCTAGTCAGCCACGGTGCAACCAAGTACGTGGAGCCGTTCGTCGGCGGTGGCGCGATGCTCACCGCGGTGGCCGGTGACTTCTCAGAGATCCTGGCCGCCGATGCACACACCGACCTCATTGGCATGTATCGCGCCATCCAGGACGGGACGTTCACACCGCCGGAGAACGTCACCGAGGAGGAACACTCCAAGTTGCGGGAGTCGGACCCGTCCCCGCTGCGGACGTTTGCCGGGTTTGCGTGCTGCTATGGAGGGTCTTACTGGTCGGGATATGCCCGCAACAGGCGTGGCGATAACTACGCTAGACAGGGACAACGGTCCTTGTCTAAGTCCGCCAAGGCGGGGATGTTCGATAGTCACGTGGTGTTCCGTGCAGCGTCGGTGTTTGAGCTAGACCTCCCCGAGGACCTATCCGACACGGTCATCTACTGCGACCCCCCCTATGCCGGGACCGCAGGGTATTCGACCGGAGAGTTCGACACCGACAAGGCGTGGGAGTTGTACCGCGCATGGGCCGATAGCGGCGCGCATGTCTACGTGTCGGAGTATTCCGGTCCCGAGAGTTTCCTGGTCGATGTCTACAACCCTCAAGGATCTATGGGGAAAGAACAACGTAACCGTGTCACGGAGAAACTGTTCTATATCCCACCAACCCGAGAGGACGGCATGACCAAGCCCAACCCGTTCCGACCCGAGGCCGCCGAGGCCCCGGCCGTCAACCACAAATTGAACAGGGCCAGGCGACTCAAAAATGATGAGTTCTACACCCTTCGCGGCGATGTGGTCGCGGAGATGGTCCACTACCGCGACCACTTCGCTGGGGCGCGTGTGTACCTGCCCGCCGACAACCCAGATCGGAGCGTGTTCTGGGAGTTCTTCACCGAGGAGTTCCACGAGCTCGGGCTGGCCGAGGTCTGCGCGACGCACTACACGCCGGGCGAGGTCGCGCACGTGACGACGTTCAACGGCGTCCGCACTACGATGCGCAACCTCGCAGGGGACGGCGACATGACCAGCCCGGAGTGCCAGGAACTCGCCCGCGGCTCCGTGGTGGTGACTAATCCGCCGTTTAGCCTGTTCCGCGAGTACGCCGGGTGGCTCCTGGATGAGGGCATTGACTTCATCCTCCTCGGTCACCAAACTACCGGCATCGGCACTAAAGCCCTGTGGCCCTACATCCAGTCGGGGCGCATGCGCCTCGGCGTGACCGCTCAGGGTCAGGGGTCGATGAACTTCGTTGTCCCCGACACTCACGAGCGCACCGAGGACTACACGGGGACACGGGAGCCACGCCAGGCCACGGTCGCCGGGATCGCATGGTTCACAACGCTGGACCACGGTCACCTCCCTCCGCGGCTGGCACTGTCCGCGACGTACGACCCGGACCGGCATCGTCCGTACGACGACGCACCGGAGGTGATCAACATCGACAGGATGGACGACATCCCGCGCGACTACCCCGGCGTGATGGGTGTTCCTATCAGTGGACTCCGCAAGATCCGGACCGACCAGTTCGACCTCGTCGGGTCCTCGTCCTCGCCCTCGGTCGACGGACAGGCTAAGTTCCGGCGGATCCTCGTGCGGAACAAGGACCCGGAGTTCCGTCCCAAGGTCTCCGAGGCCTGGGCCATCGTCTCGGTCACCGGCCCGCCCATGACGATCACGGCCGCGCGCTGGCTGTCTCCGAACATCCACCAGCTCCCCCGCGTGGATGTCCCCGACCACCAGGCCTACTACCCGCATATCTCGGCGTGGCTGGCCACCGGCCAACCGGCGCGGGACGCCGTGGACATCCTCCCGGCCGGGGCCGTCGTCGCCGTGGACACCGAGACCATGGGCCTCGGCGCGGACTCCTTCACGCTCAAGTGCTTCTCCGCGGCATGGGAGACCGCGGACGGGACGGTCTCGGTCCTGCTGGACCCGACCCGGCGCGACGATGACCGGGACGCCGTCCGGGAGATCCTGGAGCGCGCCGGGACCCTGGTCCTCCAGAACGCCGCGTTTGACGTTCCCCCGCTCCACCAGAACGGACTCATGAGCCTGGCCGACATCGCCAAGGTCCATGACACCGTGATCTACGCCCGCATGGCCTACCCGGACCCCATCGTCAACAAGTCGCTGGAGTCGCTGGCCACCAAGCTGGTGGGATTCCCGGACGCGGAGGTGACCATGGCCCAGTTGTTCAAGGCCAACGGCCTCACCACCGCCGAGGGATTCCGAGCGTTCGACATTGACAAGCCCATCTACCGGCTCGGGGCCATGGCCGACACCGTCGCCACGCTCCGCCTCCTCCCCCAGATCCAGGCCAAAGCCTGGAGCCGGTTGGCCGAGGGTCATCCGTTCGACGCCTACGGCGTGGACTCCGCCGGTGCCGTCGCGCTCATGGAGCGTGAACAGGAGGTCAACCGGATCATGCTCCGCCGGTCGGCCCGCGGGCTCCAGGTGGACACCGACTACCTCACCTCCTATGAGGAGACCCACGCCGCCGAACTCACCGCGGCCACCGACGCCATCCAGAACGCCGGTCTGGACCCCGACGCCGGTAACCTCGGATTCCTCCTGGTGACCAAGTTGGAGGAGCGCGGAGAGCTACCGGCCGACTGGCCGCGTACCGACTCCGGCCGCCTCCGGGCCACCAAGGACGACCTCCCCAAGCTGGACCACCCGCTGGCCGCCTCGGTCCGCAAGGTGGCCGAGCTGGCCAAGGTGACCGGGTACCTCACCAAGGTCCAGGACATGGTCCGGGTGACCGGCCGCGTCCATCCCCAGGTGGGCATTCTCAAGGCATCGGCCACCGGCCGGATGGCCTACTCCTGGCCCGAGCTCCAGCAATTCCCGAGCGACGCTCGGCCCATCATCGTCTCTGACACCGGCCTCACCTCGGTGGACTGGTCCCAGATTGAGCCGGTGGTCATGGCCAACTGTGCCCAGGACTGGGGATTCCTGGAGCCGTTTGAGGCCGGAGGGGATCTGTACGCGCCCATCGTGGAGGCCGCCGGTGTCACCCGCAAGGTGGCCAAGGTCCTCCTCCTGGCGGCCATGTACGGCCAGGGCCGGAACTCCATGGCCGCCGCGCTCGGGATCTCCACCGAGGAGGCCCAGCGGCTCCAGGCCGGGATGTTCTCGGCCATGCCGACCACGCGCGGATTCATCGACCGGCTCCGCCAGATCGGTGAGGACACCGGCCTCATCATCACCGCGGACGGACGGGTCCTACCGATCCCCAAAGACCCCAAGACCGGCGCGGTGTTCGCGTATAAGGCCGTGAACTACTTCTGTGTCACTCCCGACACCCTCATCCTTACCGAGGATCTGCGCCATGTCCGTGCCGAGGAGATCCGGGTGGGTGACGGGGTGGTCGGGTTCGATGAGTATTCCCGCGACTCCCGCGGGCGGGGGACCGGTAAACGATTCTTCCGACACGCCACAGTCACGAACGCGGACGTGACCTACAAGGAGTCTGTGGAGATCCGCACCTCGGACGGAAAGGTCACCACGTGCTCGGATGACCACCGATGGCTTGTCCGCAGTCCCGGCCGACAGCCGCGCCTGGCCTGGGTGGAGTCCAAGGACCTCACTCCGGACATGCAGCTCTTGTCCCTCGGCACTTGGGATACCGCCGACACCCGCGATGGCGGATACCTGGCCGGACTCTACGACGGGGCCGAACTCCACACCACGAGGATGATGGAGGGGACCCCTCACGTGGTCTCGGTAACCCCCGTGGGCAAGCGGAAGGTGTTGGCCATCGGAACCACCACGCGGACCCTGGTG
>OBLX010000041.1_pt1 | contig 42188 bp, 38 predicted proteins | sample 1519811 | NCBI WGS metagenome assembly OBLX01 (sample SAMEA3991476, study PRJEB22521) | metagenome | biome: anthropogenic terrestrial biome; feature: sewage plant; material: surface water | place: Sweden | collected 2012-09-26
TATTACTACCTTACTTTAGAAAGGTGAGCGTATTGTCGATAAGAGTCTGTAGAGACTTGTCTACTGTGAAGAATGTTTGTTTTCCCGTATAAGGATTTAACTTAGCGCTTCCAGATCCATTCTTGTCACAGGTAAATGATAGAACCGTGTTTGAATTCTCCTCGAAGATCGCCGATACGCTAGACTCCTTAATTTTTTTGAGCGTATCCGGAATAACGAAAGATATTTTACACAGTTTATGTGTGAACATGCTGTATTTGACCTGCTTGGGCTGAGTTGTTGGTTGGGGTAGTGGCGTAAGGCTGAAATTATAGGCATTCTGTTTATTAGTACTTTCTACATGCTGCCCGTAACGTACTCCGACGATAAAGACGAGCACTGCGGTAAGGCCGAATAAGAGTGCTAGTGGTGCTCTATTTTTCATCAGGATTTTTGTCAGGAACTTGTGGAAGTAGATCTGGTTCGATCATGAAAAACTCGATAGCACTAGAAAGAGGTTTGTGAGTAAAAAAAAGCTCCATGCTCATTACTCGATCCTTTTCAGGTACGGGGACTTTAGAGGTAAAAAATCCTGAAGGGCCAAATAGATCGAGTGCGAGTTGACAAAAGACGCTCTGCAGCCGTTCATCATCAGAGTCGGCAGCAATACGTGAATCAACAGAGAACAAATCAAGAAGTAAGTTCTTAGTGTCTGGATCCATGAACTCCAGAGCTGCAACTTCTCTAGTCTCAGTTTTCGTCCTAGGGTGAGGGATCTGCGTCGCACGATCTAGTAACTCCTGCATTCTCGCTACTCCTAGAGTAGCCCTTTCCGATGTAAATCCAGAGTCTATAACCTGATTCCATGCATTTTTCTGCGACCCATCGGCAACAACATTTGGCGCGATATGACTTTTCGATCTGAAGATATCTGCCACCATAGTTGCGACTTTACGTCTACCATCATTGTCGGGTTCACGAAATGGGTTTACCATTTTTGGTTTTGGTTCGGAAATGCCCTCTCTTCTATCTGTAGACATATGTCAATTATAGCGTTCTGTGGCTAAAATACAATTGACATCCCAAAAATGCGACTGTATACTACTTTCTGATCCTCCTGATGAGATTAGCAATTTAAAAACTTTTTCTTTACGCTATCAAATCTATAGGGTAATCCCGACGAAAGTTGCGGAAATGGGGCATCGGTCTTTCGATTTCGATCGAAAGCATGTCTTCCCGTTCCTTTGCAAAGGAAAAGTTTTACGTTTCTACTTATTGGAGAGGATCATTTTGTATCTTACCTTAATTACTAAATGTCTATTCACCCAACGAGTTCACGAACTAACGGGTTATTTCTAATTCGTTAATGCGTTAATCCGTTGATTAGCGACTATATAAATTTTTCTACAGTATAAATATGCTAGATAAGAAAGATGACGTTCTTGACGTCAGCACCATGCTCGAGGGTAACGATTATGAAGAAAAAACAATCGCCCCTGTAGAAGCAGAACAGGAACATAGACAGGCAGATAGACCACAGAAATCAGACAACAGACTAAAAGAAGATCTGAAATTGAGCTACACCGCAACCGGCGTGCTTGATGTGACTGTAGGTGGGTATGGATTCCTTCGACAGGACTACACCATCAACCCAAACAAGGACATCTACGTTTCAACATCTCAAATTCGACGCTTCTGGCTTCGAAGAGGAGACATGGTTGAGGGACTCGCACGACCTCCTAAGGAAGGCGAGCGATTTCACAGTCTACTTCTTATTAAAAAGATAAATGGAGTGGAGATTACTGAGGAAGAAAGTCGAACTCGTAAAGACTTCGAGCAGCTCACCTCGCTACATCCTAATAGGCAGATTAAGTTGGAGACGACTAAAGAGGTATTATCTACAAGAATAATTGATCTAATTGCTCCAATTGGATTCGGTCAAAGAGCTCTCATTGTTTCTCAACCAAAAGCGGGAAAGACAACTTTCCTTAAGGAGATTGCACAGGCAATTAGCGTCAATCATCCAGAAGCTCATTTGATGGCCATTCTTATTGGTGAGCGACCTGAGGAAGTTACCGAAATCAAAAGGTTCATTAAGGGAGAGGTGGCAGCATCTAATTTTGACGAGTCTCCCCGACAACAGGTAAAGGTAGCAAATTTGGCGCTTGAACGAGCAAGAAGGCTCGTTGAGATGGGTAAGGATGTGATCGTACTTCTTGACTCAATCACGCGCCTAGCACGAGCATTCAATCTTTCTGTTCAAGGAACGGGAAGAAGCATGTCCGGCGGAATTGATCCGTCAGCACTTTTCCCAGCCAAAAAGTTTTTGGGAGCAGCTCGTAACTGTGAAGAAGGTGGAAGCTTAACCATAATCGGAACAGCTCTTATCGAGACTGAATCACGAATGGATAACCTTATTTACGAAGAGTTCAAGGGAACCGGAAATATGGAGATCCATCTTGATCGTAAACTTGCTGAGCGAAGAATTTTCCCAGCTGTAAATATCGAAAGATCTGGAACGCGACACGAAGAGTTGCTTCTTGACGAGAAGTTTATGAAGAAGATAACGACTCTTCATCGTATGTTGGGTCTTCTAGACGGCGAAGAGCGAGTAACGCTCATGATCGATAAGCTGTCGAAAACGAAGAATAACGCAGAGTTCCTAGACTCTTTAAGCGCTGGAGCGTAAAGCTAGTCAGTTAGGTTGAATCGAAACATCTTTTCGGTGTGGACTCCGCCTTGTTTCTCGTAAAATTTGTGGGCAGCCGCAAGTTCAAATCCACTCGTAAGCTTCATTACTTTTATCTGGTTTTTTCTACAGTAATCTTTGACGGCTTTTAGTAAGGCTGTGCCTACCCCCTGGCCTCGAGAGCGCTCAGTTATAACCAAGTCTTCAAGATGTCCCGCAAAATAGCCCCTTCGCATAATGGGCAGAATAAAAAGATCGGCTACTCCGAGTAGGTGTGAGTCTTCTTCTGCGACAAAGACCCTAACGTCAGATCGCCCTAAGAGGTCATTAAATATTTTCTCACGCTTCTCTTGTTCCTCTGTAGGTTGCACCGGATTCACTCGCTTCTTGTTGACCTCGGCTAACAGCTCGTCAAGAAGGGCTAAAACCTGATTTGTATCCCGCGCTTCAGCGAGGCGAATATTCATAACCATATTATATGGGAGATGTGAATGATATGTGCATAAGTTGCGGGTTGATATTTGAGAAAAGTTGACAGAGTATATACTCTATAGTAGTATGGAGTATGTACCCATACCCCCTATGACTACCCAAAGAATTAATCGAATAATCGGACAGCTTAAAGGAATACAAAGAATGATGGAAACTGAAAGAGACTGTCATGAAATTCTTCAGCAGGTATCCGCCGTAAAGAAAGCGATTGATGGAATTTCCAAGGAGTTGGTAGTGGCGGACATCTGCAAGTCACTGCCGAAAGAGAGTACGCAAAAAATCGAACGAGTTGTTGATCGAGTTCTTTCAATGTAATATATAGCTCTATGTCAGAAATTCAAAACGTTGTAATCATTGGTGGTGGTCCTGCTGGACTTGCCGCAGCTCTCTATACTTCAAGAGCTAATCTTAAGCCGGTCGTGTTTGCAGGTTCCCCTCCGGGTGGTCAGCTTACGCTAACGAGTGAGGTGGAGAACTGGTTAGGATTCGAGTCTATTCTTGGTCCAGAGCTGATTAGCAAGATGCGTTCGCATGTTGAAAAGTTTGGAGTGAAGATTTTCGATGAAAATGTTACGAGTATAGACTTTGCCAAGGCTCCGTTTAAGGTAAAAAGCATAGACCGTGAAGTAAGCGCAAAAAGCGTAATTATCGCTACTGGAGCAAAAGCTCTTTGGCTAAATCTTGAATCTGAACAGCGTTTGAAAGGAAAAGGAGTGTCCGCATGTGCTACTTGTGATGGATTTTTCTTTAAGAACAAAGTCGTGGCCGTTGTTGGAGGTGGCGACACTGCAATGGAAGAAGCATTAACTCTTACGAAGTTCGCTACTAAAGTCTACTTAATACATAGAAAAGACTCGTTCCGAGCCTCAAAAATCATGCAAGAGCGAGTCCTAAAACACGAGAAGATAGAGGTTATTTGGAACACGCAAGTTGTGGAGGTTTTGGGAGAGAGCAGAGTAGAAGGCCTTAAACTACAAAGTGTAGAATCCAAAGAACTAAAAAATCTTACTGTCGATGGACTATTTCTAGGCATCGGACACAAGCCTGACACCGAACTTTTTAAAGATAAGATCGAGCTTGATGAAAAAGGCTATATCGTTACCTTTGATATGTTGGCCAGAGAGCACTTGATGTACGGTAAAGTTCCGGCAGAAAAAGTGAAAAAAATACAAGAGAGCGCAGGTCATAGTCCCACGAGCACCAACGTACTAGGTGTATTCGCAGCGGGAGACTGTGTAGACCACGTTTATAGACAGGCAACAACCGCTGTTGGTATGGGTGTAGCTGCCGCATTAGATGTTGAGAGATGGCTTGAACTAGAGTAAGATCTTCGTATGAGTACTGCAGGAGCCCAGATGCTTCAAACTGCGCAAAATCTCATAAAAGAGACTGGCAAAATCCTACATCTTAGCGATGAGCATATTCAAAAACTAGTAGCTCCCGACTCTATTCATGAGGCTGTTCTTGAGATCGTACTTGACAGTGGTGCTAAGAAATTCTTTCAGGCATTTAGAGTCCAGCACAATAATACTCTAGGACCGTATAAAGGAGGTATTCGCTTCCATCCACAGGTATCGGTAGAGGAAGTACAGGCCCTCGCAACTCTCATGAGTATAAAGTGCTCCGTAGCTGGTATTCCACTTGGAGGCGGTAAGGGGGGGATAATTGTAGATCCTAAAACCCTGTCCGAAAAAGAACTAGAAAAGCTATCTAGAGCCTATGTCGGTGCTTTTTTTGAGTTCATTGGTGAAGAAAAAGATATCCCAGCGCCAGACGTCAATACAAACGGACAGATTATGTCATGGATGGTGGATGAATACATTAAATTAAAGGCTGAAAGTTTAAAGTTGGAAGCTGGCGAAATAGGAGAAGAGCAAATTTCAAAGTGGAGAGGGAGCTTTACCGGTAAACCGTTAGAGATAGGAGGGAGTTTGGGCCGAACGGAAGCGACGGGCAGAGGTGGAGTCATCGCTTTGAAAGCTCTACTCTCAAAGCTAGGCTCTACGTTCCACACTTCAAGTTCTAAACCTACAATCGCCGTCCAGGGATTTGGGAATGTCGGATACTACTTCGCGAAGATAGCTTCAGAGGAGGGATTCAACGTTGTATCTGTCTCTGATAGTAAAGGTGGAATTATTTATAAAAATATGGAACCGCTTGACGTTCCTTTGGTTATGAGCTGTAAGAAAGAAAAAGGAAACTTGTCAGGTTGTTACTGTGTAGGAGGTGTTTGCGACCTAAGAGGTGGTAGGCCAATCTCCAATGCTGAGCTACTAGAGTTACCAGTTGATATTTTGGTACCATCCGCTCTTGAGAACGTAATAAACGGCGAAAATATGACCAAAATTAAGGCAAAGATCGTAGTTGAGATGGCAAATGGTCCTGTGACCGAGGAAGCGCAAAACTATTTAGTTAATAAGGGAGTACAGATAATTCCCGATGTATTCGCAAATAGTGGTGGAGTGACCGTCTCATATCTGGAATGGCGACAAAATGTGGAGAATCAAAGATGGACCGAAAAAGATGTTAATTCCAAGATGCTTAACCTTATGACCGCTGCCTTTGAGTCAATCTGGAATCGATCCCAAAAAATGAAAACTTCACTAAAAAATGCCGCGTTTGAAGTCGCTATTGAGCGAATGCTTACTTAAGAAAGTTGAGAGGATTTAGCTGAGCTCCCCCTGAGCGGATTTCAAAATGTAGATGTGGTCCTGACGATCTACCCGTAGATCCCATATTTCCAATTTGCTGTCCCTGAGAAACTGCCTGACCTGGAGTAACTCCAACAACAGATAGGTGACCATAAAGAGTTTGGTATCCATTTCCATGATCGATAATAATATGACATCCATATCCGTATGTAATACACCCAGCAAAGGTTACTGTTCCTGTATCGGAAGCCAGTACTGGAGGGAGAGCATTATTGGCTATATCGAGAGCCATGTGATACCAGATTGGATACTGCGTAATTCCTCCTGATGTTGGCCAGATAAAATTTGAGTTCCCTCGTGCTCCTGCTTGGATTGGCCCACTATAGAATCCACCAGGGGATGCGACGGGTTTCGGAGGCAAAACTGACCCATTCGGGATAAAGAGAGTTTGACCGGGGGTTAAGGAAAAAGTATCTAGGTCTGCAAAATCATTGAAAGGAAAGTTAAGAATGTTCTGAGCATCAACGTTATATTTTTTCGCGACCGCATAGATATTGTCACCAGAAATAACCTTATGAACAACTCCGGTTCCAGGAGGAACTTTGACGATCTGACCGGGTTTAATTGTGTCTGATTTAAGATTATTCGCCCACTTAAGAGTGTCGGTAGAGACGTCAAATTTTTTAGCTATTGTACTAAGCGTATCTCCTCCAAGAACGCTATAGTCTACTACCTTGTCCCTTGGTTTAGCAGAAATAATTGTTCCAATATTGCTTTCATAAGGATTGAATGAAACCACCGAACTTTGTAGGGTCTGATTAGCACCGAGTTCATTACTGAAAGGGTTATTTTCAGCAATAATTGGACCACCAACAAGCGCTGCAACTGCAAGAAGAATAAATGAGCTATTTAGAAAAGATGACGAATACTTTCCTCGTTTTACTATTAAAATTGCTACAAATACATCTTTAATCCGTTCAATTACGCGAGCTGCATTTAAGGTTCGAGATCTTAAATAATCGCTGAAAAATAGCACGAATTGAACGAGTTGTCGCATAGAGTAGTGTTACTATTGTAACACAGAAGGTGCCTGTTTTTGAGGCGTACCAGAGGCGAAATCCTGACGCTCTTTAAGTACTTTTTCGAAGTTTGATGACGACTGTTTCTTTAGCAGAACGAGTAAGGAGTCCATAATCTCAACGGCTTTTTTTACATCATTGCTTTGATAGTAGGCATACGCGAGGTTGTAATAGGAATTGGGGAGGTCTGGCTTTAGAAGTATAGCCTGTTGGAATACCTCTATCGCATCTTCATATTGTTTTAGAGAATAAAAAATGCCACCAAGTTCGAGTCGATACGACACGTTTTGTGGGTCGAGTAGAATGGCTCTTTGAAATGCTCCAATTGCCCACTGTTCCGCACCTTTTACTCCTAGCACATTCTTATATACAACGCCTAGATTTTCCCAGTTAGATGCGCGACTAGAGTTAAGAGAAACGGCTGTCTGAGCTTCATTTATGGCTCTTTGCACCGTTTGGGTTACTACGATCTTGTTTGGATTTGGTTTTGAGGCAACTTGCTTTGCTATAAATATGTTTGTTTGGGAAAAATTAACCCTATACCTTTCTATATACGGATTAAGCACGATTGCGTGACGCTGCTGGTCATACAGTTCCTGCAGATTGTTTCTCGCGATTGCGTACACTGAGTTTCTCATAGCAATCTCTGCTCGATAAGTCGGAACCAAAAGAACCCAAAAAACATACCAAACACAACAAAGAGCGGTAACGGTAAAAACGGTCAAAATCGCTAATAAGGCTCCTCTTAGTCTGTGAGTTATTTTTTTATGACCGTTTGCAGAATCGTTTATTGAGAGGGCTAAACTCAAAAAAAGAATAAAAAATAACATAAACGAGGCTGGTGCGACTGCAATTATTATCGCTGAATAGACCAAAAATGAGGGTGAAGTTGTCTTGTTCTTGAGAATAAATCCAAAAATGAAGAGTCCGAGAAGTGCGAAAGTACCAATAATTCCCGATTCAGCGATGATCTTTAGAGTCGCTGATGATGCGTTGTTGAAGCTAGACTGAGACCAGTATGGAGTGGAGTTGTATGTGCCATCCTTTACTTGTGTGAACGCCGAACCAAAACTATTAATGCCAGCCCCGAAGAAAAATCCCATAGGTGTTCCTAGTGCTTTTGATACTGTTCTGAGCGAAAGATTGAGCGGAGCCGTATTTGGTATTTTTTTCGAGTTAAGGACTGAAATCGTGCTCGAAAGCGAGATTGAAAGTGCTACTAGCGACAGTAAGATTCCGATTGAAGTAAGTATGCTTAAGCGACCTGTTATTTTTTTCTCTTTAATGAGGCAGACCGATTGGTAGACAAAAATAAATCCGAGGTAAATAAGGAGATCTGTCTGTGTTCCGATTGGTGTAAATGAGTTCATTTTTAAAAACTGAAATACTCTTGGAAGAGCGACTGTGTCAAAGGGTCGCATCATAAGTACGATTGTTATAGAAGAGACGCATATGCCGCTAAGTCGGAGAAGCATGTCAACGATTGAAAACTCATTTTCTTCGGCTACGTACCAGAAGTAAATGGCCATTGAAGTGAGCATAAGAGGACCATTTGTAATATCGAGGAGAGGTTGTATTTTATTATCAGAACTGAGTAGTGCTGAAATGTAAGTAGAAAGTAAAAACACCCCTATAGGGATAAGCATTAGTACGACGTTTCTTGACAAACTAAATTTGCGTTTCTGAATAAGCTGCATAGTAGATATTGAGAGTAGAATGATCACAGAGATCGAGATGAGCATAAATTTGTTTATGTCATAAAACTCGTGAGTAATTGTAAGGAAAAAAATAGGGATTAAGAACGTGGTAAAGCCGACAATGTATGTTTTCAATTTATGCATATGTTGGTATTGTAGATTCTTAATTAATAATGAGCCAGTTAAATCGTAGGTCAGGGTGATTGTTCGTGCTCATCGCTACGGTAAAGTAATTGACACAGTCTGCTTCCGCATCATTACAGATGTGTTTCTCCTTCACAACAAGCGGTTTGTCTACGAAGTTTAGATTTGTTTCTGGCGTTATGTAGACGAGAGTAGCTTCGGAAACATTCGTGTTATAAACTCTCACTTCGTTTTCACCTTCAGGAATAATTGAGGAGCCCGATGTTTTTGGAAGTTGTAGATTGTTGAATGTTGCCGATCCGGTTGCACTTATTGATCCCACCATAACCCCAGAAGGGTTACGTATTTCAAGTTCCTTAGCCGTGATTGTACCCTTTGTCACAATATTTCCATTTCTCGCAAAGGCAATGGATCCATCAAAAAAAGATATGGCGGAGTTTGCCATAAGATGTAGCGTGTCAGACCGCGCGGTAATGCTGTCCTGAACGGTTAATGCATTAATATCTGCAAGCTCAGTAACTACCAGATGTGAGGTGAGGGACTCATGAGATATTGAAGATAAGACTTCACTGGGAAGAGCGTCAGACATGCTTGGTGTAAGATTCGCCATAGACAGTTTAGACAGTTTTACCTGTACTTCATTTAGGTTTTCGGTTAAGTTATCCGTTGTTCTACTCTTAATCGTGTCAGCGGATATCGAGTTGTTAAATATGCCGTTTTCAGCCTGAACCGTGCCATTTGATTTAATATTACCTTCCGCATCGATAGAAGCCACAACGGCTTTTTTAAGCCCTTTAATTACAAGTTTTGATAGGCTTGATGAGTTGCTTGCTGTTGAGTCCTCTGGAGTGAGATTAATTGCAAGGTCTTTTCCTGGCTCAGGTTTTATCTCTGAAGTTTCTACAACGGGAGAAATAACACGTTCTGCTAAAACGGTCTCAAATTGATTTTTTACCGCTGTGCTAATACCTTGCGCTAGTATTTCTAGAGGGTTTCGAGACTGGACAACGTAGTCAAGTCCCACAAAGACCATAATTTTGTTTTTAATAGATCCTTTCTCCCACGACTCAAGAGCTTTACCTATAACGACTCCATCACCTACAGACTTAACTGCCTTTCCTTTCTCGGTTGAGGTGGTGAGATAGTCTCCAGCGCTTATTTGTTCCGAATCATCGGATATTTTTACCGGAACTCTACCTTTCAGGGCTATTGGCATTGGATTTTCAGACGAGGCTATATTATGGCCAACGCTTATAAAGTCACTATAGTTGTTCGAGATTACACCGATAACGTGATCATCGTGAGGTTTGTCGGATTTTATTAGCTGGCGAAGTTCATCATTCTCGGTAGTTTTGACAACTTTCGTCCCAAGAGTCATTACGTCGCCAAACTCCGCTCCCTTTTCAACCGGGTACATTTCAGCAAAATCAGCTGTTGGAGTTGAGGCGCAGTCTACGAGGGCTTGGTTATCTGTTCCCGATTGGGAGTTGTGACACAGAGCGTATGATGTTCCTGTCCCTCCGATATCTAGAGTTGTCGATCCTGAGGTAACGGAATTTCCCGAAACGAGATTACCTTTGATTTTGAGTTGTGATGTTGTACTCAAGTCGAGAGCGGAGAATATTCCTAAAGAACTTGTAATGCAATCAGAGGATCCATCAAGGCATAATCTATCGGCAAACACATCATTCCATATTCGAGTTGATGAACCTAAGTTATACGAATCACTAAACTCGGGACCAAGATCTCCAGATACCTCAAGTCTAAAAGTGGTTGGAGATGTTGTATTGATTCCAACATTTCCACCATCGGATATATAAATCCGCTCTTTATTCGAACCACCCGTTTTTAACCTGATAGAACCACTTCCTGTAGCATTCAAAGTGATGTCTCCGTCATTTGCAGTCTCCAGTGATAGATTAGAGCCGCTCGTTATTGAAAAAGTCCCGCTCGTGTAAGTTGAGGCGATGATTGGCGAGTTTATAGATAAGATTACGGTTCCATCAGAGGATATATAGGGCACCGACGAGGTTGTTGAGCCAAGAGGACGACCTTGGAGTGATTCAGCGTTCGTAGCATATCCAACATTTGCGATCTGTTGACGAGGGGACATCTCATTATCTGAAGCGATCGTAGTACCGAGATAAACGTTTGGGTTTTCACTAAAAACTCCGCTTCCAACCTCTTTACCGCAGATGTCCTGTTGCGGAGGAGGACTTATTGTGGATCCTCCAATTAAAACCGAGAAAAAACCATTACGATCTGGAGTAATGGAGCAGAGTCCAGTCTGGTAGAGAGCATTCGGAGATTTCGGAGAATTATATAGTTTAAATTGAATGGACGTTAAATTTGTAATGTTATTTCCAAGGCTATCTGTTAGCCGACCTTGAAACGCAAAGACTCTTCCGGTTTTTAGTGGTACGGATGAAGATATAGAAGCTGAGCCGCTAGTCGATCTAAGGATTTCAGTCAATTTTAAGGGAGTATAGATCATTAGCAGGATTATGATAATGATCATTCCACTTGAATTTAAAAATCTTCTGTCCAAAGGCAATCGTCGTGATGTAGAAGGTGCTTGATGTAGAGTGCGGGAAGGAATGGCCGCTGGAACGGAGCCGCTTACGCTCGTAATAATTCCGCTTTTAATTATAGATTTATCAATGCTTAGATTTAATTTACTGTCGCTACAAAACTGAATGAACTTTCTCAGAGTAGATAACCGGCGACTAAATGTTTTACTAGAAACCTCCTGATCATTGAGGTAGTGAATGTATTTGAGAATTACCGGCTCTGTAATAGCATCTTGCACGAGATTGTCCTTAGAAGAGTCAGTCTGAGAAGATCTAATCCATCCTATAAAATGCTTGAAGTCTGAAGAGTAGTTTTTAATCGTAGTAGCATTCAGTCCATTATTTCCCGCACTGAGATATTCAAGAAATAAAGCCTCGATATTATACAAATTATACGCTTTATTCATTCTAAATTTAGAATAGGAAAAATTTAGAACAAAGTCAAGCGTACTAAATATACACTGTTATGACTAAGTTAGAATGAATCGACTAGAAAGTACGTCTGAAAAAAGGAATATAGAATAAATTGCTTACAGTAAGAGTATTTAACGCGCGACCTATTACTGAAGAAAACAGTATATAAGTGTATCATTCAGCCTATAGCGCATAGAGTATATAGTATATAAACTAATAAATACTGATAATTCGGGGAATATAAATTAATTGGAGTAGAGTAGCTACGTTAATTCATAGCTCTTAGAATTAAATATATGGGAAGCGACATGCTCTCTATTTGAGGTTATTGGATCACTAAATCTGATTAATCTTACCTATTTCTCGGTGATTAGCACTAAAGCTCTAAGATTGATAAAATTTAGTAAATGAAGCTGAGCCTATTATGAAGCGATATTCATTATAATTTTTAATTTTTATTATTTGTTAGCATACTACGAAAACTTAATATGGGTATAAACTTAAGTTTTTTAAAATCAATCTCATCTTGACAACAACATGTACGTTTGTTACATTTTGCTGTATGGCAATAAAAGAAAGAAGATCTAAAATTCTACTTGCTTTTTGTTTACTTGGAGGAAAAGCTGCGAAATCGGTATCGATAGACGATGTTTTTCTTAAGATATTCGACTTATCATTAAACCAAAAAACAAAGTCTACGATTAATGCGCTAATTAAAAAAGGCGCTCTACTTAGGGATGAGACTAAAAAAGATGCATACTCACTTACAGACGTAGGATTTGTAGAGGTTAGTAGAGATTTTCCATACTTTAGGTTTTTCAGAGAGGATTGGGACGGTGTGTGGCGGATTCTTTCCTACGAAATTCCAGAGAGAAGACGAGAGCTTAGGGATAAGTTAAGAAGGGAAGTTGCTAGTTGGGGACTCGGACCATGGCACAGATCTTTCTGGCTAACTCCACATCCAATTATCGGGGATCTCAAAAATCTTATATCAGGTAAGGAGGAACAACAGTATGTACAGGCGTTTGAATCTTCACACGTCTTTGGAGATAGGGAAGTTTTGATCGAAAAGGTATGGGGTAAAGTTAAGTTACATGAAAAATATAAGGATTTATTTAAGCAGTGGCACGAAGTTCTTTCTAAAGACATGGATAAGTTAGCTAAGTTTTCCGTTATCGTAAACTCATACGTCGACCTTATTAGAGTAGATCCAGGTTTGCCAAAGGAGTTACTTGGAAAATCTTGGATAGGATATGAGGCGCTAGATTTGTTCTCAGAGATAAAGGAAATTCTTCTCAGTCAAGGTTAAAGATCACATCTCCCAATACATCCGTCCGTAAAACATTGGTTTCACTTTTTTCAAGCATATCGAGTATCTCTAACGATGGATGACCATAGGGATTATTTTTTCCTACACTTATCACACTGAAGGTAGGGTCTGCTAATATCAAGAATTCATTGATTAGACCGTTTTTAGAGCCATGATGGGGAATCTTTAGAATGTCAATCTTTTTTATAGATTGTTCCAGAAGCCTTTTTAGAGTTTTTGGTGAAGCGTCACCCGTATACAGGATCGAGTGTCCATTAAAGGTAAAGACGATAATCTGCGAGCCATTATTCGGGTCATCACTAGCGCTTGAGGCCTGCACATAGTCTTCAGTAGGCCAAAGTATTTTAAATTTTGCAGCTTGAATTTGAATAGAGGCACCTGCAAATATAGGCTCTATGGTGGTTTTATTGTGTTTGAGAATTTTTAGGAGTTTTAGTGCTTCAATTGAGGTTGTCTTAGGGTAATTCATAAAAAGCCGCTCAATTTTGTAGCGAAGCGGGATGTATTGGTAGCCGCCATAATGATCGCTTTGGAGATGAGATAGGAATGCAATCTCGATAGTTTTATCGTTCACGCTCATATATTTGCTAAGACAACCTAGTACGGACGATCCTTTTCCCGCATCAATTAAAATATCGATATTGGGTCGAATGTGAATATAGCTTGCGTCTCCTTGACCAACGTCACAGAAAACCACAAAAGAGTGATTGTTTTGGCCATATAGATAGCTTGTGATTGAAAAGAGCAATGAAAATATAATGGCTGAAATGAATCCAGTTTTAGATACGGGACTATCGTGCATCTTAGATTGAAATGAATGAGTACGGAACTAAATCGGATAGATTGACAATAAAAAGTAAATATTTCAGCATGCCCGTGGCAATAATGGCGAACGGAATTGTTAGTGCTGGATGTATTAGCCCTAGGATCGCAATGCAGAGTCCTAGAAACATAAGGGGTCCAACGATGAATGAGACTAGAATATTGGTCAAAGGGGAAACGAGAGATAGCTGTTTGAAGTAGAGAAAAATAATCGGCGTTGTAAACAACTGCGCTGCAAGACTGAGTCTTAGTTCACTTGTCAGCCACCAAGGACTCTTTGAGTTGCTTGATCCAAATAAGATTATTCCTAAAGTTGCTCCATAAGAAAGCATAAAAGACACGCTCGTTATCCATTTTGGCCAGAATATTAAAGAGACAAATCCAGCAATGACTAGAGAGTAGATTGAGGTTGCCTTGCGCTCATAGACGACAGCAAGGAGGCTGATCGCGCCCATAATTACAGCTCTTACAATAGGTGGCTCAAAGCCAACACTTACTGCAAATACGAGAATAAAGCAGATGGTGAGTATGACTGCTATTTTCTTATGAACGAAGCCAAAGACAGCCTCTAACATGGCCCCAAGCATAGCTATGTTCGAGCCTGAAAGTACCGTGATGTGTAGCAGGCCAGTTCTTTGGAATTTTTGATATAGATTGAGGTAGGGAGGAATATCTTTGCCAAAAGTGATCCCATTGAGTAGGGCTGCATACGGCTCAGCAAGCGATATATTTATCACGTTAGTAAAAATATCAATAGAGAATTGTGGCACTCGATTACAGCGTAACTAAAGGTTTAATTTTTTCATATATATTTGTTTTAACAATTTTTCTATTTAGTAAGTCCTCTATTGTGGAATAGGGTCTACTGTCAATAATCTTCTTAGCAGTGACTTCACCAACTCCAGGTAATGACTCAAGATCTGAAATCGTCGATGAATTTAGACTTACTAATAATGAGGAACTTGAGACAAAGGGTACTATGAGTTTTTCATATGTTTTAAAAGGTATGTATATTTTGACCTGATCGTTCAACTTTTGTGCACGGTTAATGTTTTTATCAAAATAGACAAGATCCGCATCGTCGGTTAAACCGCCGGCTTTATCAATTAGCTCATATATCCTTTGACCTGTCTCAATCGTGTAAACGCCTGGTTTTCGTATCGCGCCTCCGATGTCAACCATGTTAGAAGCTCCTCCTAGCTGGTTTTTTTGAATGATAATGGAGGTTTGGCCCGTAGTGTCAATCTTTGTCTGCGTGAATAACAACAAAGAGACGACGAACATTAATAAGCAAAGGCCAAGAAGAGATGTCTCCAATTTGTGGGAAAGTAACTGTTCTTTTATGTTTTCGATTTTTTCATGCATTTGAAGTAATGAAATCAGTGTTTGATGGAGAGATCAATGGATTATATGCTACAAATCTAAGATTTTAGATTGTTTGATCGCTAAGAAAGTTGCTTTAGTATACTGACAGTATGAGGTTGGTTTGGCTGAATGTGTTTATCGTATCATGTATGGCGAGTTCGCTCCCGTTAGTTGCTAGAATGGATGTAGATGCTCAGCAGTTACAGTCACCTAGGTATCGTATTGAGTCTGAAAGTCTCAGTCTACAGCAGGATCTAGAACAAGGTTCGGCGAATTACGATATTTCATCGAGTTTCGGACCACAATCGCAAAAACAGTTCGAAAGTAGGGGATACGTAGCAGTAAGTCGAGTTAAAACAGACTCCTCAGACAGATCGTATCTGAGATTGCAGTTGTCTAACTCTCAGCTAGTCTTTGATAAAGCTGACATAGTGGATGAATCTATACAAAAAACCTCCGTAAAATTAACGGGAATAAGTGCGACTCCATTTATTGTGGCTGTGAGGCAAGCGGAGCAGTTTAAAAATAGTTTTGGAGCTACGGTGATATCCACAAACTGCGACGACAAATCTTCACCCTGCACGCCAACATTAGCTCGAGAGTGGAAAACTGGATTTGGATTCGGTTATAGAGTGGACAGGTCAACGGTGGGCGAGTTCAGTAGCAAGTATGCATTCAGACCTTTATATCAAGGTTACTCATCAGGAAAGTCAGCAATGATTTTCAGGGGCGACGTTAATAAAGACGGCCAGAAGTTGGATTTGGAGTTTAAACTTCGTCCACAACCACAGACACAGACGGGCATATATCAGAGCACTATTATCATTACAGCGACAACAGATTTTTAATATGAGACCTTCAAAGAGTGCAAGAGCTTTGACGCTTTGCTTACTGATCGTAATATTTTGTCGTGTTCAAGCTCCAGTCGAAGCACAACGAGTTGATCTAGCAGTCGCTCCTCCCAATATTGAGTTATTAATTAAACCTGGAGTGAGAATGAGAGTGCCGTTTACCATAACGAATCGATCAGATGAGGTTAGTCTTATTCCACTAATAAAAACCTTCGCTATTCTAGGTGATGGGAAGTCTGTAGAGTATGGATCGGCGGAAGGCCTCCCGATTAAAGCGTCATTCTACGATGAGAAGTCAGAGCTTATCAAAAGTATAACCATTAAAAATGGTGAGGTAAAAAAAATATTTGTGGACCTTAATGTTCCAAGCTCAATTTCGGAAAGGGATTACAGTTTGGCCTTTATAGTTGAAACGCAACCAGAGCTATTGGATAAGCAGTATAGCGCAAGAATTAAGACTCAAATTGCGTCGTCCATATTAGTTACTATAACGAAGTCAGGAAAAACACAGGCAAAAGGAACTATTGATGTGTTTAAAGTTGCGAGAAACATAGTTGATAGTTTTGATTCGGTCCCCATTACGTTACATGTTATAAATCAAGGGAAAAACGTCGTATACGCAGGTGGAGCGATTACTGTCCGTGGGTCGTTGGGGGAGAAGGTGATATATCCACTCGAAAGTCATAATATCTTGTCTCATTCAGGTCGACTCATGGTTACCAAGCTTTCAAAAGACGAGTTTTCGATAGTTCTTAAGGGATTTTTTATAGGTCGATATAGTGTAAGTGCCGCCGTTACATTGGCCGATGATACTGTGCAGCTTAGTAGATCGACAAAATTTTTTGCATTTCCATTCAAAATAATTTCCGTTGCGATTTTGGGTTCACTGATTGGTCTGATCCTCTTAAGGAATAAGAGATAATATGTTACAATGTTGGCTATGGCTCAGAATCAAGAAGCTGCTGTAAGAGCAACAATGTTTGATGGACTACTTAGCGAACTTAAAAAAGTTTCATGGCCTACTCGCAAGGAAACAATACGTCTTACCGTTATCGTATTATTGATATCCTTGATTATTGGCGCATATGTGGGTATAATTGATATTCTTCTAGCTAAGGTATTAGAAATCTTGACAAAAACAACAAAGTAATTTTATTTTTTTATGGATATAGATAAAAGTGCAACCGATGTCGTTGATGCTACTTCTCCCGAGATTCCTCAGGAAGTTCAGGAAGTAATTGAGGTTCAGACTGACCTTAGCAACGATCCGAAAAAATGGTATGTGATTCATGTGAAAACCGGATATGAAGGTAGGGTAAAGTCTGCGCTCGAGCAGAGAATTAAGAGTCTTGGAGTTGAGGATCGAGTTTTTGAGATTACGATCCCTGTACGAGAAACAGTGAACGTCAAAAAGGGTAAAAAAACCAAGGCAATGGAAAAAGTCTTCCCAGGATATGTCTTAGTAAAGATGATTCTTGATGATGATTCTTGGTTAGTGGTAAGAACCACCGAGGGCGTTACTGGTTTTGTTGGAGCGGGACTTAAGCCAACCCCAATAAGCAATAGGGAGGTCGACGCCATAATGAGGTTCGTGCAGCAAGAACAACCCAAGTTTAAGACCAAATTCTCAGTCGGAGAGGCAGTTAAGATCATTGAAGGTCCTTTTGCAGACTTTCTTGGAACTATTGAAGCAATTGATGATGAAAAAGGTAAAGTGCGCGTTTTGGTCTCAATTTTTGATCGAGAAACTCCGGTTGAATTAGATTTCTTACAGGTTGTGAAACTATAAAAATATGGCAAAAAAAGTAAAGACAATTTTAAAACTAAATCTCGCAGCAGGAGAAGCAACTCCAGCGCCTCCAGTTGGTCCAGCACTAGGTCAGCATGGAGTTCCTATCATGGACTTCATCAAGGAATACAATGCTAAGACGGCAGGTCAAAAAGGCCAGGTCATTCCTGCGGTGATCACTGTATACGAGGATCGTAGCTTTACATTCGTAACCAAGCTTCCTCCTGTTTCTGAGATGATCAAGAAAAAAGCAGGAATCACAAAGGGCTCCGGTAAGCCAAATATGGAGAAGGTCGGAAAACTAACGAAGGCTCAGGTAGCTGAGATTGCAACAGAAAAACTAAAAGATTTAAATGCGTATGATGTCGATCAGGCTTCTCGAATTGTCGCAGGTACTGCGAGATCGATGGGCGTAGACGTCGAAGTATAATTTTTAGTTTGAATTTTGAAATTTGAATTCAATTCGAAATGTTTAATAACTAAAAATTTGATCTTGATTAAAAATTTAAAACTTTAAATTTCAAATTAGGCAAGTACAGTCATATATGGGAAAAATAAGAACCAGAGTAATCGGCTTAGAAGACGTTGAAAAGGAACAAAAAAAAGAGCAGAAAAAGCGCGCTCAAGAAAAAAAGATTGTTACCAAAACCGCACCTGAGCAGGAAGAGATAAAGGATTCTACTGCAGAAGTGGCAACTGAGGCTGTTGAGAAACCAAAGAAAATAAAGAAGGTCGTTATAAAGGAAACTAAGAAACGTACGCGAGGTAAAAATTATCGAGGAGCGAAGGATCAAGTGAAGCAAGAAAAGGTCTACGCATTGGATGAGGCAGTCTCGATATTAAAGAAGATCAAATATGCAAAGTTTGACGAATCTGTAGAACTTCATATTAATACTACAGCCGAAGGTCTGAGAGGCGAGGTTTCTCTACCTCACTCTACCGGAAAAACAGTTCGAGTTGCGATTGTGGACGATGCGCTTCTCGATAAGCTTGCAGAAAATAAGATTGATTTTGACATCCTGGTTTCACATCCATCATTTATGCCCAAATTAGCCCGATACGCGAAGGTTTTGGGTCCAAGAGGATTAATGCCTAATCCAAAGACCGGAACCATCTCTCCTAAGCCTGAGGAGATCGCTAAGAAATTTGCAGGTGGACTTATGAAGTGGAAAAGCGAGGCGAAGTTTCCCATCGTTCACCAGATGATTGGAAAAGTTTCATTAGACGATAAGGCCATTACTGAGAATGTTCAGACATTTATCCAAGCAGTTGGACCAGCTAAGATAAAGGAAGTCTTCATTAAGACCACCATGTCTCCAGCACTTCGAATCTCCGTTTCATAATATTACGTAATATCTTCCAGGCTGATATAATCAATTCGTCTATGAAATACTTCGGCTATGGTGCAAATAAAACTGCAGAGATGATGTCTGCTATTACGGGGAAACCAATCGAGCAATTAAAAGGTGTTCCTGTTGTTTTAAAAGGGTATGAGCTTGGAGTTCAACGATTTGATCAAATACCAGACACTATGATGGTAGGGTCCATGTTACCCGTACCGGTAAAAGAAATAATTGGAGGAGCATGGTCAGATCCAGAGTCCTTTGAAACGTATGTAATTCGACCAGGTGAGGGAGAGGTCCTCGGAACAATGTGGGATTTAACAGATAGAGATAGAGCTTTGGTTCGTGACTGGGAGCTGGTAGGAGATTGGTACAAAGAGCAGATGGTGACGGTTACAGATGAGGAAGGACAGGAAGTTGAGATCCAAACAGAGATATTGGGCTATGGCCAAGATCTGGACCGAATAGTTGACGGAATGGATTACCCACCATTTCTCAGGGAGTTAAGCGAATTTCAAAGAGTTGCAGAAGGGGCGAGAATGCAGTTTCTGGAGCGGAATGGTCTATCGCAAGAAGGAGCGATTCCTTCAGAGGATATTTCTAGATCTTAAATCTACTTTTTGCAAGACTGAGGATGATTTTTGCCGCATCATCTAAATTACAGGTCTCGCTTATTTTAATAACCAAGTCGTAGTGATGAGCTTTGCGTTGGTCATGGTTATATAACGATTTATTAAATTCATTTCGCTCTGCATCAATCTTATCGATGAGCAACCTTGCGCGTTTTTCCGAAATTTTCTTGAACTTAATAATTGTCTTAACGCGGTCTTCCATATCGGCTATTATTCTAACCTTGAGCGCTGAGGGAAAAAGAAACTGAGCCCCTCGTCCAATGATAATTGCATTACCTCTCAAACCGATAACTGACAAAATCTTAAGAAGGTGTCTTGAGTAACTACGGAGCGTCATGTAGCGCTTACCAAAGAAGTCTTCGGTCAATTCTTCGATAAGAGGTACATGCTTTTCGTCGATCTCTCGAATAAGCTTCTTTTCAAGACGCGCTTCCTTCGCAATCTCATTTACGATTTCCTCATGAAAAATTCTCCAGTTTCCTCCAAGAATAGGAGCTAGTTTTTGAGCTACGATGCTTCCTCCTGAGCCGTATTCACGCGAGATAGTAATGATTGGATGCCTGTCTCCTGCTCGACGATTTTTTATAAAGTCTTCAACTTTAGAGCTAAGAATGTTTCGATTTATAAGCTCAAACAGTTTTTTCATAGGATCGGAAAATTTTGCCTCAATTATCTTAGTCTTTAATTGCAATAATGCAAGTGATTTTATAGCATTAAGTAATGCAGCACGATACGACAACCGATTTTTGGAAATACATGTCCCAAAAACAGAAGGACTTAATTCATCAGGGCGACTTCATTCGCCACGAGGTAATTGAGGAGGGAAAGTTTAACTTCGATGACTATGCCTTCATGGTTTTTCCATACGCAAAAGCATACGAGGGGTTTCTGAAACAACTATTCAAAGATATCGGATTCATTTCAGAGTCAGACTATTTTTCGGATCATCTGAGGCTCGGTAAATTAATGTCTCCTCATATGGTGGGTAAGTTAGGTGATGAATCGCTCTATAAGAAATTGGTCGATTTTGGAACAAGAGATTTGGCAGAAAGAATGTGGACTTCTTGGACCGAAGGAAGAAATAGAGTTTTTCATTACTTTCCCCACAATCTGGAGGCGATTACGCTTGAGGAGGCTGAGCAAAAAAAGGATATGATACTCGACACAATGATGTATGCGTACGAACAGCTATATCCATCAGATAGTGCTAAGGTATAAATGTGATAAATATGCAGGGACTTTCTTCAGATCAAGCAGCGTTACTTCTCAGAGAACATGGGCGCAACGAGATACCACATCCGAAAAAGCCTTCATTGGCGCTTAAACTATTCCTACAGTTAAACAGCGTTCTTATTTATCTACTTATTGCAGCGGCAGGACTGTCATTTTTTGTTGGAGAAAAGGTGGAGTCTTTTTTAATTCTCGCAATCGTCGTTCTTAACGCGGGCGTTGGAGTATATCAAGAAGGTAAGGCTGAGGAGGCTGTAGAGTTGTTGCAAAAATTCTCAAAAACAATAGTTAGAGTGTTTCGCGATGGTAAGGAGCAGGAGCTTGATAGTGCGCTACTAGTCCACGGGGATATAGTATATATAGAGGATGGTTCGAAGATACCTGCAGATGCAGTAATCGTACAGTCTCAGGCCTTAGAGCTCAATGAGTCTTCTCTCACCGGAGAATCTCTATCTATTCCTAAGAATAGAGGCGAAGAGGTTTTTATGGGGACGATAGTTGCAAAGGGACACGGTCATATCAGGGTAGAAAAAATCGGAACTCATACTAAGTTTGGAGGTATTACCAAAAATCTGTCCGAGGTTGAGAGAACCAAAACTCCGCTGCAGTTAAAGTTAGAGAGTCTATCGAGACTCATAGGCATTATTGGTATTGCGATGTCTGTCTTTGTCTTTAGGCTTTCGTATCTTCAAGGTAACGGCGGATATCTCGCATTTCTTCTTGCCATTTCCTTGGCAGTAGCGATCGTACCGGAAGGATTACCTGCCGCGATGACCGTAACACTCTCAATAGGAGTAAAGGCGATGGCAAGACGCAAAGCAATAGTTAGAAAGCTTTCTGCAATTGAAGCATTGGGAAATGTAAACTTAATCGCTACTGATAAAACAGGAACGCTTACGACTAATCAGATGCGCGTGAAGGAGCTCTACGTAGAGAAGGATGAAAATCAGAGACTGATACTCTTAAACAGTGTTCTATGTTCAACTGCTTCGTTAGTCAAGATTCACGATCATGGCTCTTACGACTTTCTTGGTGATCCAACTGAGGGCGCTCTTCTACTATATGCTCAAGAACAAGGTCTGGATGTCGAACGGACTCGTAAGGAGTGGAAGATAGAAGATGAGGAGCCGTTTGACTCTGTAACGAAACAGATGTTAGTTAAGGTCAGAAAGGGTGGAGTTGAACATATACTTATTAAGGGAGCTCCAGAGACCGTGCTGAAAGAACCGCTCAGTCCAAAGTTCAAAAAAACACTGAACGACTGGACAAATAAAGGATTCAGAGTAATAGCATTTGCAGATAAAAACGTAAACTTAGGTATCGTGGCACTCTATGACCCACCAAGACCAGAGGCGCGAGAGGCGATTGAACGATCGAGGAAGGCGGGAGTAGAGGTGGTCATGGTGACCGGAGACAATGCGCAGACAGCAGAGGCAATTGGAGTTCAGATAGGACTACTTAGAGAGGGTGAAGAAATTGTGACCGGGTCCCAGCTTGATGCCTGTTCTGACGAAGAGTTATTAACCAAACTGGATAAGATTAGAATTTTTGCACGAACTGGTCCTATTCAAAAAAGTCGTATCGTCTTTCTTTACCAAAAATTGGGGAAAATAGTCGCGGTTACAGGTGACGGCGCCAATGACGTTGTAGCTTTAAAACGGGCAAATGTTGGGATCGCTATGGGATTAATTGGTACTGACGTAGCGCGAGAAACAGCCGATATAATTCTTTCGGACGACAACTTTGCAACGATAGTAAACGCCATCGAGGAGGGAAGAAATATAGTTCAAAAACTCAGTAACACAGTTAAGTATTTGCTCACAACCAACTTAACTGAAGCTGCCGCTCTCATAATTGCTTTGACTGTAGGAGTGCCAACTTTGTTTCACCCGATTCAACTTTTATACATAAATCTTGTCTCCGACGGTTTGCCTGCGATAGCTCTCGCTTTTAGCCCGGGAGATAAAGGAGTGATGTCGGAAAGACCTGAACGGGAAATTACTATTTTTTCACGTTTCGACACTATTTTTATTTTTGTGATTGGAATATTCGGGTCAATAGTTGTTCTTGGCTCTTATTACGCATTTGTTCAATTTGGTGAGAGTTATGCTAGGACAGCTGCGTTTACAGTTCTAGCTCTAACACAGTCATACGTCTTTGTGGATATATGGCTCTCACACAGATCATTTGTCAAAAATATAACTCTACTTCGTTCGGGGATGTTCATAGTAGCATTTTTGTCACCATTTGTACTCCAGTTCATCATGCTTAATGTGCCAGCATTCGCAAAATTGTTTGGCCTTCAGTTGGTGTCATTTAATTTGTTTATAATAATGGTCGCTTTATCCGCATGTGCTACAATTGGGATCTGGTTATATAAATTAATTTACAAACCTTCATGAAAGTATATTTTGTAAGACATGGCCAAACGTTCGGCAATTTATCTGAGGTGCATCAAGATCATTCTGATGAACTGAATGAGCGTGGTGTTCGACAGGCGAAAACAGTTGCGAAGCGTTTTGAGAGCATTGATCTTGACTGCATTCTTTCAAGTGATTTTTCTAGAGCTCGAGCAACGGCAGATGAGATTGCACAGATTGTTGGAAAGGAAGTCGAAGTCACCGAGCTTTTACGAGAGAGAAAAAGACCAAGTGTGTTAGTTGGCAAAAGATATGATTCCGAGGAGGTTTTGAGTACGGTAAAGGAGATGGAGACTAAAAAACATCTGCCAGATTATCATCACTCCGATGAGGAAAACCATACGGAAGCTCTTGAAAGAGCGCAAAAACTTCTTCGATTTTTAGAGCAACGCAGGGAAGAAAATATTGTAGTCGTTACTCATGCAGCGTATATGCGATTTATCTTAACCTGCATGATCTTCGGAAAAGAGGCGACAGTACAGCAATTTGAGAAGATATATGATGCGTTCAGAGTTCATAATACCGGTATCACGGTCTGTAAATTCGGAGAAGGTATGCGTGGTTTGTATAAAAAAGAAGATTATTGGTGTGTTATCACATGGAATGATCATGCCCATTTAGGTGAGTTGAAATAGTACATATGGTAAAAAATCAATTTATTCCCATTGCATTAACGGTGGTAGTTTTCGGAGCATTATGCTCTCTTCTATACGGCTTTATTCTTCTATTAAATCGTTTTACGGGAACCGACATTTTGTTGCAGGTGAGATGGGGTGATGTTTTGGTCGGTTTGACGATCTACTTGAAGACATCGGTGGACTTCGCTCTTCTGATTGGAAATCTTATGGCTGCGTATGATGGTGTAAAAAACAGAATAGCAATAGAGATTGGTACTGCGGTGGGGAATGCACTTGGGACATTAATCGTCTTGACGATATGGAATTTTTTTAGAGATGTTGAGTGGCTTCTTGCTTTGATGATATTTATAGCCGCCTTAGTCTTGTTGAGGCTTGCTCAGGATGGATTCGAGCATGTACATCAGTGGGATGCAAAATTTCCGAGCTGGTTTAAGACTTTCTCTGGCGGTCTGGAATCGACATTAACTAAAATTAACAGCTTTGTTGCTCCTGTTCTTAAATACATAATTCCACATCCAACACTAAAACCCACAAAAGGACTTACCTTTATTGGTCTTTTCGTTGCTTCATTCACAATTCCATTCATTTTAGGCCTTGATGATTTTGCTGGCTACGTTCCACTTTTCTCTATTGTTAATGTATTCGGTTTTGCTATCGGAGTATTTTTAGGTCACATGGTTCTAAATATGGCTCTTTTCATCTCACCTAAGAAAACAATCACGGCTGTCAAGAATCCATTAATCTCATTTGCGGGAAGCATCGTATTCATCGGTCTTGCAGTCTGGGGTTTCTGGGAAGTCTATAAAATTTTATTCCTACACTAAGAAGTTTATCTTCGTTCTGGAGATGGACCATGAAAACGCTCTTCAAAACGTCTACGAGTTTTTCCAGCTGCTGCGATAGTTCCCTCGAGTCCGTTAGGAAATATTTCGCGATCTTCTATGGTAAGTTCTTCATATGGTAGACCCTCTTTAATTAAGTGAATTTTAGCTTCACCAACGGCTTCGTTGTCATTACCTATTGAAACCGTGCCTTCTTTAGTAATAACACCGTCGAAGGTAAACATTCTTACTATTTCTAACTGTTCAGCTGTAAGTCCAGTGTACAGTCGCGCAGTAACAGAGGCAGTACGGTTGGGCACCAAGACTCTTGTACTAAACCCCGAGTCAACTACATCGGTTCTCATTCTCGCATTGACATCGGTGCCATGTACAAGACCCAACATGAATCCCTGAAGTTCCATTTGATGTGAGGCGGGAAGTTCGCCAAGTAGCGCTTCCATCACACGAGAGTCTTTTAATGCTCCTGCTGCCATGTAGTGGGCATTGATTCTTTGATCGGTAGACATAAGAAGGTCATATTGTAGCACTAAGGAGGGCCTTGTCAATAGATCTCTTATTTTCTACTTTGTAGGGGGAGGAGAGGGTGCTCCCTGATCTGTTTTGCCATGGCTCGATACTCATCCAGGAACGGATTAATCATTCCAAGCTCTGCTTCTGTGTAGATCGCCTCAATTATCGTGTCTGTTTCAGAGTCGAAGTCATACCTAACATAGGGAACTCCTTCTCGAAGATGATGAATAAGAAAGTGTTGTTTCAAACGTCCAAAACCAGTACGGTCTAACCGAGCTTCGTTAATTTCGCCAACTCTACAGAATTTGTTTATCAACTCTAATTCATGTGCTGTGAGGTCGTGGTACTGTGCCAGTGTAACTTCGCTATAATCAACAGGGTTGAGCGCAAACTGTGGAATGGTATCGTTGCCATCCTTTACAATAACCAACTCAAACCCACTCAGATAAACGAGCTCTTTCTTTGGTGTAACAGTTCTTCCCAGTAGTTCGGACATAACCGACGGAATTTTAAGAGGACCAATTGCGAGAAAGTTATTTGTTGCGTGAGTAAGAGATATTGAAGAATCGTCAGACATCCCCAATTATATACTATGGGATATAGAATGTAAAGCTTTTACTGCCTTAACAATAGCAGAGGCATCTATTTCTTGATAATGTAAATTTTCTTCAGGCGTGCCGCTGTGAGGAATATTGTGAACGCAGAGGTGATCGAAACTTTTAGCTTGTAACTTAGTACTTGCGAGTGCGGAAAGAACTGCTTCACCTATTCCTCCAGCTGCATAATGATCTTCAACGACTATTATCGGTAAATGAGCGAATTTTTTAATTGTTTCTGCATCAATCGGCTTGATAGAGTAGAGGTCTACGATTGCTACCGAAATACCCTCGTTTTTTAGGGCTTCACGTGCCTTGAGCGCCTCATGCAATGTAATACCGGCGGTGAAGACTACTGCCTTGTCATTCTGGCTCTGACGAAGAATTTTGGACCCGCCAATTTTCATAGATTTTGTCTCTTCTGTGGTGTATAAGACCGGAAGAGTTGCGCGAGTCGTTCTTAAGTAATTAATTCCTTTTTGACCATGAAGTAATTTAAGCTGCTGTATCGCTGAATTTGCATCTGATGGGTATAAAATAGTGCTATTTAACACGCACCGAAACATCGAAATATCCTCAAGTCCCATTTGGGATGATCCATCCTGCCCCATTGAGACTCCAACATGCGATCCGCAGAAGGTGAGATTAACATATGAGTACTGACTCATGCGAATTTGGTCAAAGGCTCTCGTAAGAAACGATCCGAAGGTTGAGATGAATGGTTTAAATCCTATCTTGGAAAGCCCCAACGCTACGGAAACCATATTTTGCTCAGCGATGAACATCTCGAAGAAGCGGTTGGGAAAAACTCTCTTAAATTTTTCAGAAAATGTTGAGTTGGACATTTCAGCATCAAGAACGACTAAGTTATCATCGCTTTTTCCCAGTTCAACAAGAGCGTCACCATAGGCTTGACGGGTAGCGATATTCTCACCTAGAGAATATTGCGTGGTTGTTAGCTCTCGGCTGTCTGTGTTCAGATTGTCGCTGACTACTGATATTTGATCATTTAAATCTGGAGAATTAATTTTGCCAACCAAATCATAATTAACTTCTCCGAGTTCTTTAAGCGCTTCATCTAGCCTATCCTTTGGAACCGGTTTCCCGTGCCAGCCCTCTTTATTTTCGAGAAACGAAACACCTTTTCCTTTTATTGTTTTGGCTATGAAAATGGTTGGTTGATTGTCAGGGAGGGTTTGCTGGTAAGCCTTTTGTATTTCATCAATGTTGTGACCGTCTTCTATTATCGCGACATTCCATCCAAAGGCTTTAAAACGGTCTGCATACGTTTGTAGATCCCATCCAAGCATTGTCTCTCCTCGTTGACCGAGACGATTCACGTCGAGGATTGCGATCAAATTAGATGTTTTATAATGCGATGCAAGTTCCGCAGCTTCCCAGACTTGACCTTCTGCAACTTCACTATCACCTAATAGAACAAAAACTATTGGTTTTCTGTTAGTTCTGAGTTCTAAGTTCTTGGTTCTTAAATTAATTCCTAACGCCATTCCCAGACCGATTGATAAACCTTGTCCAAGCGATCCTGTCTCGACATCGTGATATGGGAAGAGTGGTGTTGGGTGGCCTTCCAGTCGAGAATTATGATCTCGCAACTTCATTAGGTCATCATCAGTTAGTGCGCCTGCAACGCGATACAGAGCGTAAAGAAGTGGCGATGCATGACCTTTGGAAAGGATAAATCTGTCATTGTTTAATATATGTGGTTCGTCGATGTTGTAATGGTATGGTCCTGAAAAAAAGAGCGTTGTTATAAGTTCGACAGCCGAAAGTGAGGAAGTAGGGTGGCCGGATCCGGCGTGTGTTGTTGAGGTTAGAATATGGTGACGAACCAACTTACACAGTTCCTGAATTTCTTGTGAAGATTGCATAGAGTATAATTTCAGTATAAGCTATCTCATATTTTTATGGCAGAAGGACAAGAAACACCACGATTAGTAAAGCCAACAAAACATCCAGAACAGGTTGCGGGTTATGTTGCAAAAGGTGCTCCAGAAAAACTTGCTCGAGAAATTGTGGCAGATAAAATTATAGGTGGAAGGCGTGTAAAGAAGCTTGAGGAGTTAGCAATGGTAGATCCGCTAACCGGAGCTTTTAACAGACGATATTTTAATGAGGAATTGCAGGACGCATTCAATCTTACGAGTCGAGAACAAAGTGATGGCATTAGGACGCAAATCGGAGTACTGATATTCGATCTCGATAGATTTAAAAGCGTAAATGATCGTTTTTCACATATGGAAGGGGACAGAGTTTTAAAATTATTTGCCGACAGCATTAAGGGTAAGATCCGAGAGGAAGATGTATTTGCGAGGCTTGGAGGGGAAGAGTTCGGACTCATAATTAGGGAGTCTCATAAACTAACGCCAGAGGATTTGGTTAAGATGGTCGATCGTTACAGGAAAACAATTGCGGAAAAAGTCATGACCGGCCATGTTGCCGGACCCAAAAACGAGTCTGTCACGACCAGTGTAGGTCTCGTTCTCTTTCCAAACGGTGCCCATATCGAGCGGCCTCAAGATCTCGTTCATTGTGCGGATCAAGCACTCTATCAAGCAAAAGCAAACGGAAGAAACCAAGTTGTGAAGTTTGAGGGAATTGACGATAACGGAACTCCTCAGTTTTCTAAAGTCGAGGTATCTCCTAAGGGTTGACCAAGTTCCTGCGCTTTCAATACTCTACGCATTATTTTTCCACTTCTTGTTTTTGGTAACGATGTTACAAACTCGATCTCATCAGGCGTTGCGATTGGTCCGATCATCTCTCTTACTTTTTTCTTGAGCTCTGCCTTCAGTTCATCGGTTGGTTGCTGACCAACCTTAAGAATAATAAAGGCCTTGATCGACTCTCCTTTGACTTCGTGGGGTTTACCGATAACTGCCGCCTCGGCAACTGACGGATGAGCGACAAACGCACTTTCTAGTTCTGCAGAACCAAATCGGTAACCTGAAACCTTCAGAACATCATCATTTCTTCCGAGAATCCAAAAATATCCATCTTCATCGATTTTGGCAGTGTCTCCCGTGAAGTACACATTCGGAATCTCTTCCCAGTAAGATTTTCTATACTTTTCTTCGTTTTTATAGATATCCTTCATCATCGCTGGCCAAGGCTTTTTAATTATTAAGAAGCCCTGTTTATTCCGTTCTACAGGTTGACCATCATGGTCTACAACGTCTAATTCAAGACCGGGGAAAGGTTTGAAGGCTGAGCCAGGTTTAAGCACAACTGATGGTAGTGGGGATAGAATGTGCATTCCCGTTTCGGTTTGCCACCAAGTATCCATTATCGGGCATCGTCCTCCTCCAATGACCCGATGATACCATTTCCATGCCTCTGGGTTAATTGGTTCACCAACACTTCCCAAGATTTTTACATTTGAAAAATCAAATTTGTTTGGCCATTCTTCTCCATACTTCATTAAAGCTCTGATTGCGGTAGGAGTCGTGTAAAACTTAGAAACTTTATATTTAGAAAGCAAAGACCACCATTTTCCAGGATCTGGAAAGTCAGGCGGACCTTCATATATGAAGTTAGTTATTCCGTTAATAAGCGGAGCGTAGACTATGTAACTATGGCCTGTAATCCACCCTGGATCTGCGGTGCACCAATAAACATCTGTTGGTTGAAGATTGAAGATCCACTTAAGCGTTATATATATTCCAACCATATAACCTCCATGGCTGTGAACAATCCCTTTTGGTTTGCCGGTACTTCCCGATGTGTAAAGAATAAAAAGGGGATCCTCTGCATCCATAATTTCGGTAGAACAAATGCTATCCTGTTTGGCGAGCACATCATCCCACCAGAGATCTCGTCCCTCAACCATTTCAACGGGATTACCGGTTCTTTTCACGATAATCATTTTTTGTACTGAAGGACAGTCTTTTACTGCATTATCCACCGTTTTTTTAGTGTCGATGAGCTTCTCTCTAAAATGATATCCATCTGCTGTAATGACGACCTTCGACTCTGCTTCGGTAACTCGATTTTTCATTGCGTCTGTCGAGAATCCTGAGTACACAACCGTATGAACGGCTCCAATCTTAGCGCATGCAAGCATACTGATTGTCTGCTCCGGAAGTCTTGGAAGATAGATGCTGACTCGATCTCCTTTTTTAATTCCGAGCGTTTTCAAGGCATTTGCGAGTTTGCAGACTTCATCGTTGAGTTGTTGATATGTAAATGTTCGCACGCCTCCATCCTGACCCTCCCAGACGAGCGCCATCTTATCCTTGGTCGCTGTCTTCAAATGCCTATCGAGTGCATTATTCACGATGTTGCACTTTGCTCCTTTAAACCAGTGGGCATATGGATACTGCCAGTCAAGAACTGTGTCCCACGGCTTGAACCAACTCAGTTCCTTAGCGATGTTTTCCCAGAAGGCCTCAGGTTGAGCTACAGACTCTGCATATAGTTTTTCGTAGTCTTTCACGTATGAAGATTCGACTAAGTCCGGAGAGGGTTTAATAGCAGTTTCGTCCATGTAGAGTAATTATGCAGAAAGAGGGGATTGAATTGCAAGAGATATTTAGAATCAGTCCCTTCGCATCGCCGCATCGTGAATCATCGGGTGACTTGAAAGGATATCACTCTTTCTAAGAGTTTTTTTGCCTCTTCATTTTTCTCAAAATGCTCTCGCACTGGTTGTAATAGTTTGTCAAGTTCTGACGCGACAGAAACTTTGAGATCCTGTGGGTGAATTTCTTTTGCCGCAAACTTATTTTCTAGATCCTCATACGAAGTTACGGTGAGATTTCCACCGAACTTTTCCGGTCGAACAATAGTCATAGAATCAACACTCTCAAAAATGATGTATTTGCAATATTCTAGAACAGGATTGTCCTTTACTTCACCCTCTAGACACCAAGCTTTGTTAAGTTTTCGTTTAATATCTTCAGTTGTATCGGTCATGAAGATCGCTGAGTCGGGATGTGACTTGGACATCTTCAGAGCGATAGCTCTGGTCATAGCGCTCTGAGTTTTCAGTGGTCGGTCGTCTGTTGTCGGACCATTGACGGCCGATATCTGATTGCCGATATCTGTTGGGGGCTTACCAAGTCCCATGAGCATATGGTGACTTACGACAACCGGTTTCCAAAATCCAAGTTGGGGACCGATCTCACGGGCAAGCATATTTAGTTTGCGCTGGTCCATTCCGAGTTGAGTTATTTTAGCTCCAAGCATGAAAATGTCCGCGACCTGCATACAGGAGTAGATAATATGAGCGCCGGTAAGATTGTCCAGAGACTCCTCGCGTCCCATCATCTCCGCGGTTCTCACAAAGCGTTTAAGGGCGTTAGATTTGCCCACCTGAACAACTAACTTCCAGTAGTCGGAGTTCTTTGCCATTTCAGATGCCCAGTGAAACTCCACCTTCGTCATATCCATTCCGCAGGCTTTCCAAACCTCGATGAAGTACTTTCCGACCGTCTGAATTTTGTCGAGGTCTCCACCCATTTTATTGTTTGCCATGGCGTGCCAGTCGGCAACCCACATCTTAAACTTGATTCCGGCCTTGGTCATTTTATTTACATTGATCGCTCGAAGGAGTCCTTGAGCGATGTGGATTTGTCCAGAAGGTTCAAAACCGTCGTAAGCAGTCAGTTCTTCACCTGATTCAAGGAGTTTTTTGAGCTCTTCCTCCTGAATTATTTCTTCGCCGACCTCTCGTACTAATTTAAGTTTATCGTCAGTTGTCATAGTAGTAATTGAAAAGTATTATACATGAAACCATAGTAGGGTATAATGGCTTCTAGTATGAAAAAAAGAGTATTATCTGGAATTCGAGCGACAGGAAGACTCCATCTTGGGAACTATCTCGGTGCGGTCAAAGGAATGCTGGAACTTCAGGAAAATCCTGATTACGAAACGCTCTATATGGTTGCGGATCTCCACACCGTAACAACACCATATGATGTTGAGGAGCTGAAGGCGAATAGGAGAGAGGTTTATCTTGAGTACCTTGCCTGTGGTCTCGATCCAAAGAAAAGTATTATTTTTTTCCAGTCCGATGTTCCGGAACACACGGAGTTAGCGTTTTATTTTTCATCGGTTGCTACCATTGCGAGAATGCAGCATCTTCCCACCTATAAAGATAAGGTGAAGCAGAATCCGCAGGATAACACCATGGCTCTTCTAAACTACCCGTTGTTGATGTCTGCAGACATTCTCATTTACAAAGCGAATTTCGTGCCGGTTGGGATTGATCAGGAGCCACATCTTGAGGTAGCCCGCGAGATTGCTCGGAAGATGAATGATAAGTATGGTCTGAGTTTCCCCGAGCCTAAGCGTTTTGCTTCTGAGGGTGAATATATTCCATCTTTGAAAGGTGAAGGAAAGATGAGTAAGTCGGTGGAGGGAAGCTTCATTAATCTTACGGACTCATTTGAGGAAGTCCAGAAAAAAGTACGATCGATGCCCACGGCCACGGTGGCTGGTGGTGAAATGAATGCCGGCATTAAGGCACTCTTTACGCTTGCAGATATATATCTTTCAGAGTCGGTTGGAGAATATAAAAAGAAGTTTGAGGCTGGTACTTTGCAGTTTTCCGACCTGAAAGATTCGCTTGCTCAGGCAATCTTCGAAAAACTGAAACCTATACAGAATAAAAGAATAGAACTTGAAGCAAACCCTGAGTATATTGCACAATTAATTCAAGAAGGTGCGCGAAAAGCACGAGAGATCGCATCCCAAACCGTTGCTGAGGTTAAAAATGCGATGGGTCTCTGTTCATGACCAATCTTCATTTCTACAATCTTCGCAGTCGTTTAGGAATGATGAATCTTCCTCATCGCATGGATGAGTTTAATGTGGGTGTGGAAGAGGGTGGCGACGCGATTTTGACCGAGGAGTTTCTTTCCCAATTTCCTCAGGTAGTAGTTGACTCTTTCACCTTCCCATTACCGGAAGAAATCGAGCGAAAAAAATACTTTGATTCGATCGTTGAGTACTCGCAAAAGGCGATAGACCTCCTTGAGGAAACATTGCAAGATAATGAAACTCAGGTGGTAATTGGGGGCGATCATAGCGTTGCTTTCTGCTCCTTAGTTGCGCTTCTACGTAGACTCCACTCGCACAGCATAGGATACATTCAGATCGACTCACACCCAGACATAAATACGATCGCGACTAGTCCAACCGGAAACTTTCACGGTATGTGGATGAGGCCCTTTGTTGGCGGCTTTGAGAACGAGCTCATTAATCAATTAGTACCACATTTTTTAAAACCAGAACAAATTCTCTATATCGGCAATCTCGATCTAGACCCTGAGGAGCAGGAGCTCATCGATGATAAAAAAATTCAGATACTCTCGATAAAAGGTTTGCGGAATAGTGACTCGCAACAGCGGATAAAAAGATTCATGGACTCATTTGATCACATACACCTTGATGTAGATATAGATGGTTTTGATAGTTCTGTAGCTCCAGGAACAGGAATTCCAGCAGAAAATGGGCTATTGCTCAAGGATGTCGAGCCGATTTTTGAGCTCTTTAAGAATAAAGAGAGTAAGTCATTTGATCTTGTTGAAGTAAATCCACAAAAAGATCAGGATGGAATGACGGTCAGTCTTGCTCAAAAATTGATTCAGGATGCATTTGGTTCTTGATTTTTGCCGCTAATCGATGCTAGATTTTGATATAGCTACCAATTTTTCAACTGAAGGAGACCACCGTCGCACTAGGCTATGGTGGCCGAAGGAGGTGAAATAATTAGTGTCAAATAAACTCTACGTAGGAAATCTTCTCTATGAAGTTACCGAGGATCAGCTTCGCACATACTTCGAGAAGGTTGGCCCCGTGGTTTCTACAAGCATCATTCGTTTCAAGGACTCGGGTAGATCAAAAGGATTTGGTTTTGTCGAGATGGAGACGGAAGAAGGAGCTCAACAAGGTTTAGAGCTCAATGGCCAGGATTTTGAGGGAAGAAGACTCATCGTCTCCGAAGCACGCCCGCCGAAAGTAAACACATTCGATGATAACTAGTAGCGATCGTCGCTTTTGATACAAGCTCTGTCGCAAATGGTAGGGTTTTGTATAATACGTTGTAAGTCCGCGAAATTTTTATTTTGTATTTTGAAATTTGTATTGAATTTGTATTTTTTAAATATTGAATAAAAAAAAATAAAAAATTCAAATTACCATATGAAGAAGTATATTCCCAGCGAAATTGAAAAAAAGTGGCAGGAGAAGTGGCGTAAGGAAAAAACCTTTAGCCCTAATCTTGATACCGCAAAAAAGCCCTTCTACAGCCTCATGATGTTTCCTTACCCATCTGCAGAAGGTCTTCATGTGGGAAACATGTATGCATTTACTGGAAGCGATATCTTCTCTCGACTCAAGAGATTACAAGGTTTTGATGTATTTGAACCGATGGGGCTCGATGGTTTCGGGATTCATAGCGAGAACTATGCGATGAAGGTGAATAAACACCCTATGGATCTTTCTAAGGTCTCGGAGGAGAGATTTTATAAACAACTCGAATCCATTGGCAATGCATTTGATTGGGAACGAACGGTCGAAACCTATAAGCCTGAGTACTACAGGTGGACGCAGTGGATCTTCTTACAGATGTTTAAGCAAAAACTTGCGTACAAAAAAAAGGCTGAGGTAAATTGGTGTCCTTCCTGCAAAACGGTCTTAGCAGATGAGCAGGTGATTTCTGGGAAGTGTGAGCGGTGTTCGTCAGAGGTTGGCAAGAAGATGCTAGAGCAGTGGTTCTTTAGAATTACTGACTATGCGGACAGATTGCTTAAAAACCTTGACGGCCTAGATTGGTCTGAGAAAGTTAAGACGGCCCAACGTAACTGGATAGGAAAAAGTGAAGGAATGATTATTGATTTTGGAGGGATTGAGGTCTTTACTACAAAACCCGAGACTATTGATGGCGCAACGTTTTTAGTGCTAGCTCCTGAACATGAAAAAGTTGCAAAACTCACAACTCAAGAACAATCAACTCAGGTCAAGGAATACATTGAGATGGCCAAAAAACGCTCAGAGTTTGAGAGAAGCAATCTCAAGGAAAAGACAGGCGTATTTACAGGGTCGTATGCAGAGAATCCAGTGACAAAGAAACAGATTCCTGTCTGGATCGCTGACTATGTGCTGGTAGGATATGGTACTGGTGCAATCATGGCTGTTCCGGATGGTGATGATAGGGATAGGGAGTTTGCCGAAAAATTCAAGTTACCAATTGAGAGCACAAGTTACGAAGCTAAACCGGAGGGGGTAAAGAGAGTCAATTACCATCTCAGAGATTGGTTAATTTCTCGTCAGCGCTACTGGGGACCACCGATCCCAATGATCTACTGCGATTCGTGCGGAACTGTCCCCGTGCCTGAAAAGGATTTACCTGTTGTTTTGCCGTACGTTGAGAACTTTCGCCCTACGGGTACGGGCGTATCTCCTTTAGCATCTAACGAAGAGTTTTATAAGGTAAACTGCCCTACCTGTGGTAAAGAAGCTCGTCGAGAAACCGATGTTTCGGATACATTTTTAGATTCTGCTTGGTATTTCCTAAGGTACCTTTCCACAGATGAAACGAAGCAGCCATGGAGCTCAGAGCGACTCAAAAACTGGATGCCAGTAAATACCTATATCGGTGGAGCAGAGCACTCAGTTCTACACCTTTTATACAGCAGATTCCTCAGTATGGTATTTAAAGATATGGGATTGATATCTCATTTTGAAGAGCCATTCACCCAATTTAGAGCACACGGTTTGATTATTTCCGAAGGAGCCAAAATGAGTAAATCGAAAGGTAATGTGATCAATCCTGACGATTTTATTCGGGACTATGGCGCAGATACACTACGCGTCTACCTTATGTTTCTCGGCCCCTATGATCAGGGTGGAGATTTTCGTGAACAGGCAATAGTCGGTCCTTATAACTTCTTAAAGCGTATCTGGGATCTGCAGAAAAAAGTTGATGGCTCGACTCAGGAAGGGCTGGGGAATGAAGATAAACTATGGCTTAATAAAACATTGAAAAAGGTCGTGGATGACGTATTAGAGCTTAAATTTAATACCGCAATTGCATCTCTCATGGAATGGCTAAACTTTTTATCTAAAAAGGAAAAGATTGCCGTCTCTGAGTACAAATTATTACTCATTCTCCTTGCTCCTTTCGCCCCACATATAACTGAGGAGATTTGGGAAATATTAGGAGAAAAATTATCCATCCATTTTCAAATGCTTCCATCTGTAGATGAAAACTCAATGGTTCAGAAGTATTTACGAATCCCTATTCAGGTAAATGGAAAGGTACGGGCCGTACTTCAGGTCTCAAATTCTGAGCTCGAAAAAGATAAAATTGTCAAAAAAGCACTATTAGAGGGCTCTGTGACAAGGCATATTGAAGGCAAGGCATATGAGATTATCTATCTTGAGGGAAAGGTGCTCAATTTCGTACTTTCTTCATAAACTTTTAGATCTGGCTTGTTCTGGCAATCTCAATTAAAAACAAATTAATTGAACAAAAGTCGATAATTTTCTATCGAAGTGCATGTCGGCCAAGATTACGTTTAGCAAAAGATAAGAAAATAATTGAGTATTTATTTGGTACAATGACGAAGATATTGCCCGGTCGTCTAATGGCAGGACAGCAGATTCTGGATCTGCTTATCGGGGTTCGAGTCCCTGCTGGGCAGCCATTCGACTCTTCAGTTCTCAGTTGTCTAATGCAATCTCAATGTGGGGAGGTTGATTCCGACTGAAGGATTGAGGATCTCCCTTATGGCAGCTCGCCCCTAATCATTTACGACAGATATACAGCCGTTCTGTGACTTCTTAGATATCCTTCGTGTATTCAAGCTTTAGGGCTCGGAAAAGATGTTGGCCATTTAGCTAATTGATCTATTTAGCATGCTATCGATTTGTCTGATGATCCTGCGCATTGATGATTCGGACTATGTATTAGCCAAGTACGGACAAAACTCTGTTTTCTAATAGAATGAGTGATTTTAAAGCGAAGCCTTCGTATCTATTAAAAATAGAGCTCTCTTCATAATGCATACAGGAGATATATCAACCAATTCATATCCCTTATTGTGAGACGTCGAATTTGAGTATATATACAGTTATATTCTGTCAATAAAGTCTAAAGAGCAATAATAAAAGATGTAAAATCTTTAACAATGCATACTTATAGTATATATATGTTAAATCCTCATCTTTTCAGGTTTCAAATTTAATTTTGTACGTGTATACTGATCGTCATGAAGCCTGTACTTACAACCTTAAAGAACGGTTTAAAGGTCTGTCTCATAGATACGAACTCTTTTCCAAGTCTGACCACGATACTTCTCGTAGGCGCAGGCTCTAGGTATGAAAATGCAAAGAATAATGGCATTGCCCACTTCTTTGAGCATATGGCATTTAAGGGATCCAAGAACTTTCCGGATTCATTCACGATCTCTTCGACTATCGAGGGTTTAGGGGGAGTATTTAACGCCTTCACCTCAAAAGACCATACCGGCTACTGGATTAAAGCAACGAACGATCATTTCGAGACAGTCTTAGCCGTGCTCTCAGATATGATCATGAACTCATTTCTTCTTGAGGATGAAATAAATCGAGAAAAAGGTGTAATTGTGGAGGAAATAAACATGTATGAAGATACTCCTAGGTGGAAGAGTGGAGATTTATTCGAAGAGCTTATGTATAAAGGGAGTTCTTTGGGGATGGACATAGCGGGCACAAGAGATACCGTAACCAACTTCAACAGGAAGACCTTTACCGACTACATGGATGAGCTTTATCACCCGAATAACGCTGTTTTGGTCGTGGCAGGGGGATTTGGAAAGGACAAGGCAGACTACATTAAGAAAATTGAAGAGCGGTTCGGAGGTTGGGAAAGCAAGAAGGTTAAAGGCACATACGGAGTTTTTAAGAAGATTCAGACGAGCCCACAAATACTTATTCATTCTAAAAAAACCGAGCAAACTCATTTTTGTTTAGGCTTTCACAGCTACAATATCGATGATAAAAGGAAGTATCCACTAGCTCTTCTGTCAACAATTCTGGGTGGTGGAATGTCCTCTCGTCTTTTCATGCAGGTGCGAGAACGAAGAGGGCTGTGCTACTACATCTCAACCGGTCGTACAAGTTATAAGGATGTTGGAAATTTCGTAACCTCTGCGGGAGTGACGAATAATCTAGAAAAAACAAAGGAAGCAATTAGAGTTACTCTTGAGGAGCATAAAAAGACAACAATGGGAGATATTACGGACGTAGAAATTAAAAGAGCTAAAGACCTAATAAAGGGAAGAACCATACTGTCTATGGAGGACTCTCAGAACGTTTCATTATATTTTGGCTTGGAAATGCTTCTGCAAAATAAATCCACCACGCCTGAGGAGATGATAGAGACAGTACAGAAAGTGACCAAAGACGAGATTCTAAGCGTGGCTAAGGATGTGTTTAACCGAAACAATATTAACCTTTCGTTGATTGGTCCTTTTAAAGAGGGAGATATCACGGCTGAGGACCTCCAGATTTAATCCTCCTACGCAAACCCACATACCAGCAAACAGGGCTACAGCGAGCAAGGTTGACAGGCTAATCCTTAACCCATATGATTATCTACAATGATTCTGAGCTTCTTATTTATTCTCGGTCTAGCTGTGGGCTCGTTTTTAAATGTACTTATTGATAGGCTACCAAACGACCAAGGTCTCCTTGGACGATCCCACTGCGATTACTGTAAAAAAACACTACAGCCACAGGACCTTATTCCTGTTTTCTCGTACGCTTTTCTTCGAGGAAGATGTAGATACTGTCAAAAAAGACTCCAGATTCAATACCCTTTAATAGAGTTGTTGACTGGAGTGGTATTTATGCTAACGTGGTTATCATTCTCACAGGGAGGTCTTGGATACCAAATTTATACGATCGTCTTAATTTCTATTTTGATAGCAATGTTCTTTAGTGATCTTAAGTATCAAATTCTTCCCGATGAGGAGCAACTTGCTTTATTTATAGTAGGTTTAGCATATCTAATTGCTACAAACGTGCCTATACCACAGATTGCAGAGCGTTTCGTGCTTAGTTTTGTAGCAATGATGCCCCTTCTTTTGTTATTTCTAGCTACGAAAGGAAGGGGAATGGGATTTGGCGACGTAAAACTATTGTTTATATTTGGATTCCTCTTTGAACTACAAGGTGCCTTCATAATATTGTATGTGGCATTTATAACTGGAGGCTTTTTTGGTCTTGTAGCTATTTTGTTGCGTAAAACTAAGATGAAAAGTAAGATAGCCTTTGGGCCATTTCTTATTTTAGGTGCTATTTTATATCTTTTTTATACTAAGTACTTTATAACAGAGTTCAATACTATATTGGGCATATAAAATACGTTCATAACTCTTCATAAAATTCTAGATTGCCATTTGATCAACCGGTGCATAGATTTCTGAAGCTATTTATATTATTAATATAATTGTACAAATACTCCAATATGAAAGGTTGTATTATAGAATATTTACTATATATAAATGATTGATAAAAGAAATATGTATTTATGCTATCTGCGATTTTGTAGTTCTTCTCTGAAATAAATAAGAACCTTTTTGGGTCTTCGTAAAAGAAATATATCTTCCTCTATCGAGTCATAAAAAAAACTAATAAGTTCTTACTTTGAAGAGTTAATTCTCGATTAAAGATTCAACTTGATTATTGATAAAAGAAGAGAAAAATATTGTCAAAATTATTAAATACTATTTGCGTAAAAATATCCTTAAGAAAATCGAATAAAATCCTTCTTTAAGGACCAACAAAGTTTATTCAATTTTCTATTCTAAAAAACATCATAAAAAAGAAAAAATATACTGATCAAAATTTGTTAACAAATAGCATTTTTGGTTATTAATCTGTATATTCGTACATCTTTCGTACATCTTTAAATATCCAGGAAATATACTAACTCCAAATTATCAATGATGCAGTTTGATATAGAAGCTTAATAATGAGAGTTGCTGATCTTATTGAGTAACTATAAAATGCTTTACAGAGCTTTGGGGCTTTACATAGACTCATATAATTGAGAAAAGTGGAAATCTATGCATTGCTTACTCAATGCATAGATATTTGAAGCTAAAATGCCTCTTGACAAGCGTTGCGTAGATTTGTTCTAATAAATCTTAGATCAATTATTCGCATAATTACATGAGCACGAGCCCTACATTAAAACCTAAAAAAAACCTAGTATCTATTGGTAAAGCTGCAGAGATTTTAGGGGTGTCAATAGACGCCATAAGAAGATGGGATAAAGCAGGGGCAATTCACACGTATAGAGAAGAAGGAAAAGCGAGAAGATTTTCATTAGATGAGTTGAGGGAAATGAAGGCCTCAAAACCACTCAGCATTTCCGAAGCAGCGATCAAATTAGGTGTAGCAGCATCCACACTAAGAAGGATTGAAAAGAAGGGTCTATTAGTTCCTCAAAGAAATTCTATAGGTGAACGAGAATATTCACGAAATTCAATCAAGACTTATATGGCCAGAGAGGGCCAACAAAACAAGGGCGTGCCTCTTAGTACGAACGATGCTATCGAAACTGAAATTGACCAAATTCCTGTGCCTGCAAGGGTATTAATCGATAATTCTGTATATGCTTCAGAGAAGGCTAGAGAGTTTCCCGTATATGAGCCAAGAGCGGCAGGGATGTTTGCTTCTGAATCTGAATCTGCAAGGAACGAAGTAGAGCCGAGAATCGCAGATGCTGCCATCCGAAAAATCAGCAGGACACAGTATAAATTTAACGCTCGCAACATATTCATGGCTACCTCAATGCTTGGTTTCATAGCAATGCTTGTGTTCGGAGCTATAGGCGCTCAGACAGTATTCAACTCCGTAACTAAGGACAGAGCTGTTGCAGTTAGACTTAATTTTGAAAAAGTAGATAAACAGCCACAGGTTCTTGCGGCCAGCACAGATAAAGGTCTATTAAGCAGAATTAATGATTCACTATCTCAGTTACTAGCTCGGTTGCCTTGGAGTTCATCAGCAAATAAGAACGTATCCATTGTGGCTCAGGTTAAGAAAGATGCTCAAGTAAATATTGCAGACGTACAAAAAGCCCTTGCATCAAGTGCTATTTCTGAAAAAGAAACGATCTATTTTGCCATACCCGCGGTCTTTCAAAAAAATATTACAGCCCCTAATGTAATATATAGTGTCACTGCTGGAACAGGAGTTACTATTACTGGAGATACTCAGAACCCAGTCATAAACGCCGTTTCTTCTACAGTTGCTTCTGGAGTATCGTCACTACAAGGTTCAACGGGATCGGTAGTGTTAACTGCAGGATCAGGCATTTCTATCGACGGTCTTACCATCAGCTCCTCCATCTCTTCATCTACAGAACAAACGTTTAATACGATTTCTGTAAGTGGACAATCGGATGTGGTAGCCGATAGCTCAACAGACACCCTCACATTAACGGCTGGTACTGGAATAGTTATAACGACAGATGCATCGGGCGACATTGTAACGATTACAAATTCAGGTAGTTCAAGTGCCTCAGGCTTTATAGATAATGGTACGGTCGTGAGTTTAACAACCTCAACCGACAATGTAACGCTTGGTTCTACTACGGATCTTGCAAAACTTGGGATTGATGGAGAGGCGGATGAGATTCAACTTCTCGTTCAAGGAAACTCAACACAGACAACAAGTCTCATAGTTGCTGAAAATTCATCTGGGACAGATGTATATACAGTAAGTAATACTGGAGACGTAGTTCAAACCGGTTCCTTAACCTTCTCATCAGTCGGAACTGATATAACAACGGGATCTGGGGAGGATTTAACAGTTGTAGCAAATGGGATAGGAATTATTAATCTAAATGACAATGTCGTTATCACTGGAACCACAGATCTTCAAGGTAACGTTTCAAACTCAACTGGAACTCTGACTTTTGCAGACAACGTCTCTGTAACGGGTAGCACAACCCTTGGAGATAACACCAGTGACACCATAACCTTTAATGCAGGTGTATCAGGTGCAGGTATATCATTTGCCTCCTCAACATTTGGAACATGTACCGCCCTTGAGACAGTCGGTGGAGTCTTGACCTGCGGATCTGATG
>OBLX010000042.1_pt1 | contig 39975 bp, 32 predicted proteins | sample 1519811 | NCBI WGS metagenome assembly OBLX01 (sample SAMEA3991476, study PRJEB22521) | metagenome | biome: anthropogenic terrestrial biome; feature: sewage plant; material: surface water | place: Sweden | collected 2012-09-26
GAGGCAACCCGCCGATCAGCCGACTGTCACCAACCTGATGGCCGAGTACACCTAGTCGCTCCGCTCCCGAAATCCGCTTGAGGCGACGGCGCGCCGTCCGTACGGTGGCGGGCATGAAGCTGCTCGACGGTCTGCTGTCCGCCTCCGCGCGCTGACACCCGTCGATCGCCCACATCGGGCTCCGGGGTCAGCGCCACCGACCTCCGGGAGCCCGCATGCGCCACGCCTCCGCTTCACCGTCACACCCCTCCCCGACCACCGACGCCGTCGGCGCCCCGGCCGTGGCCCTCCACGACGTCCACCACGCGTGGCCCGACGGCACGACGACGCTCGACGGCGTCACCGCCGCCTTCGGTCCCGGCCGAACCGGCATCACCGGTCGGAACGGATCGGGCAAGACCACGCTCCTGCGCCTGGTGGCAGGTGAGCTCCGGCCCACCGCCGGCCACGTCCGGGTCACCGGTCGGGTGGCCACCCTCGACCAGCGCCTCACCCTCGCCATCTCGGCGACGGTGGCCGACCTGCTCGGGGTGCGGCCCGCGCTCGACGCGCTCGCCGCCCTCGACGCCGGCGAGGCCCGTCCCGAGCACCTCGATCTGCTCGACGGCCAGTGGGACGTCGAGGCCCGAGCCGCGGCCGCACTCGACGCCGCCGGCCTGGGCCTGGGGACCACGGATCTCGACCGGCCCGTGGGCACGCTCTCCGGCGGCGAGGCGGTGCTCACCGCTCTGGCCGGCCTGCGCCTCGAGCCCGCCACGGTCACCCTCCTCGACGAGCCCACCAACAACCTGGACGCCGACGCCCGCGCCCGCCTGCACGACCTCGTCCGGGGGTGGCCGGGCGTGCTCCTCGTCGTGAGCCACGACCGCGCCCTGCTCGACCTGATGGACGCCACCGCCGAGGTGCGCGCCGGCACGGTCACCACCTTCGGCGGCAACCTCACCGCCTTCGAGGCCCACCTCGCCACCGAGCAGGAGGCGGCCGCCCGTGCCCGGCGCGCCGCCGAGCAGCGCCTGGCCACCGAGCGCCGCCAGCACGCCGTGGCCCAGGTGAAGCTGGCCCGGCGGGCCCGTTACGCGAAGGCGCAGGCCGAGAACGTGCCCAAAATCCTCGCCAACACCCGCAAGGCCCAGGCCCAGGTGTCGGCCGGGAAGCTACGGACCGAGTCGAAGGCCAAGGTCGAGTCCGCCGCTGCTGAGGTCGCCGAGGCCCGGGCCCGCGTGCGCGAGGACACCGCCATCCGCCTCGACCTCCCCGACACCGCGGTCCCGGCCGGCAAGCGGGTGCTCGAGCTCCGCCAGGGCGACACCCGGGTGCTGGTGCACGGGCCCGAGCGCCTCGCCGTCGTCGGCCCGAACGGCGCCGGCAAGACGACCCTCGTCGAGGTGGCGCTCGACCCCTTCGGGCCGGCGGCGGCGCGCGCGCAGATCCACGCGGCCATCCACGTCGACCGCCGCCGTGTGGCCCACCTCGCCCAGCGCCTCGACGACCTCGACGAGTCGGCCACCGTGCTGGCCAACCTGCGCTCCGCCGCCCCCCGCCGGCCCACCGAGGAGCTCCGAGCCCATCTCGCCCGCTTCCTGTTGCGGGGCGACGCCCTCGATCGGCCCGCCGACGCGCTCTCCGGCGGCGAGCGCTTCCGGCTCTGCCTGGCCCGTCTCCTGCTGGCCGACCCGGCGCCGCAGTTGATCGTGCTCGACGAGCCCACCAACAACCTCGACCGTGAAACCGTCGACCAGCTCGTGGACGCCCTGCGCGCCTTCCGTGGCGCACTCCTCGTCGTCAGCCACGACCGGGACCTGCTCGACCGTCTCGGCATCACCCGCTGGCTGGCCGTCGACCCCGGCCACCGCCTCCACCCCCTCGACGGCCCTCCCTTCTGACCACGTCCTTCGGTTCTGCCAGCACCGGACGGTTCTGGTGTGCACGACAGGATCGTGCTGATGTCCTCGGGCAGGGCCAGCTGCGAGGTGACGAGGCGGCCGTCGACCGAGGTGATGTCGTCGACGCTCGGGTAGACCTCGAAGTGCCCCACCGAAGAGGTGCCTTGGGGGATGATCCTGAGAACTTGCTGAGGATCGCGGGCGGGTCCGTCGGGTTCTCAGTGCACGCCCCGAGGCGCAGCGGTAGCGTCGGCGCCGTCACCACGGGGGGAGGCACACACGTGCAGCGGACGCTGAGCAGTGAGGCCCAGTCAGAGCTCGACCACTTCATGGCGGGGCTGGTCCGTCGCAACCCGGGGGAGCCCGAGTTCCAGCAGGCGGTGCACGAGGTGGCCGAGACCCTCGTCCCGTTCACCCTCGAGCGCCCGGAGTACCGCAAGGCCCAGATCCTCGAGCGCATGACCGAGCCCGACCGCGTCGTCATCTTCCGCGTGTCGTGGGAGGACGACGACAACAACGTCCGGGTCAACCGGGCCTGGCGGGTGCAGTTCAACAACTCCATCGGCCCGTACAAGGGTGGGATGCGCTTCGACAAGAGCGTCACCCTCAGCGTGTTGAAGTTCCTCGCCTTCGAGCAGATCCTGAAGAACAGCCTCACCGGCCTGCCCATGGGTGGCGGCAAGGGCGGCTCCAACTTCAACCCCAAGGGCAAGAGCGACAACGAGGTCATGCGCTTCTGCCAGTCGCTGATGATCGAGCTCCACCGCCACATCGGCGAGGACACCGACGTGCCCGCCGGCGACATCGGCGTGGGCGCCCGCGAGATCAGCTACCTGTTCGGGCAGTACAAGCGCCTGGCCAACCGCTTCACCGGCATCCTCACCGGCAAGGGCCTGGCCTTCGGCGGCAGCCTCGTGCGCACCGAGGCCACCGGCTACGGCGTCGTCTACTTCAGCGAGGACATGTTGGCCACCCGCGGCGAGGGCATGGAAGGCAAGACCGCGGTCGTGTCCGGTTCCGGCAACGTCGCCCTCTACACGATGGAGAAGCTGAACCACCTCGGCGCCAAGGTGGTCACCGCCTCGGACTCGGGCGGCTTCGTCCACGACCCCGACGGGATCGACGAGGAGAAGCTGGCCTGGCTGAAGGAGCTGAAGGAGAAGCGCCGCGGCCGCCTCCAGGAGTACGCCGACCACTTCGGCTGCTCCTTCTTCCCCGGCCAGCGACCGTGGCACGTGCCTTGCGACCTGGCCTTCCCGTGCGCCACCCAGAACGAGCTCGACGGCGACGACGCCGCCACCCTGGTGAAGAACGGGACGATGCTCGTGGCCGAGGGCGCCAACATGCCCACCTCCATCGACGCGATCCACGTCTTCCGCGACGCCAAGCTGCTCCACGGCCCGGCCAAGGCCTCGAACGCCGGCGGCGTGGCCGTCTCCGGCCTCGAGCAGAGCCAGAACTCCCTGCGCATCTCGTGGACCCGCGAGGAGGTCGACGGCCGCCTGCGCGAGATCATGCGCAGCATCCACGCCGAGTGCGTGCGCTACGGCTCCGACGGCGACGACTTCACCGACTACGTCAAGGGCGCCAACATCGCCGGCTTCGTGAAGGTCGCCGACGCCATGCTCGCCTACGGCGTGGTCTGACCGCCGGCGCCGCCCGCGCCCTCAGGCGAGGGCGGCGACGTCGGCGAGGGCGCGGAGGGTGCTGGTGAGGTGGGTGCAGGTGGTCGGGCCGACCAGCTCGGTGCGGGCGCGGGCGGCGACGTCGTCGAGGGATGCACCGACGAGCGCCTGCGCCGACGCGGCGCCGCCGACGCACTCCCGCCATGGGAGGGTGCGAGGGTCGACGTCAACGGAGGCGAAGCGACGGTCGGGCCCCACCACGGAGCGGACGACGTACTCGTGGAGGACCATCTCCTCCACCTCGTGGCCGTCCGCCGCCCGGAAGGTGTCGCGCAGGTGGCTCTCGGTGACGAGGTTGCCCGGGCCCTCCGGCGCGGGGCCGACGTCGAGGCGGCGGCGGCGCCGGACGGTGCCCTCCACCAGCGGTGGGTCGGCGTGCCACTCGCCCTCGCGGGCGAGGTCGGGCGCCGCGGGTCCCATGGGGACGGCCACGTTGTCGTGATCGGTCAACACCGTGTGCATCTCGCCGCCGGCCGCCCACCCGATGCAGATGTCGCCCTGGTGCACCGCCATGTCGCGACCACCCCCGGCCGACACGCGGATGGCGCCCGCCCGCAAGGGCGCGTAGCCCGACACCAGCACCGCGCCGGGCAGGTCCTCGAGCATCGACGCCCGCAGGGTGCGGACCGCGAGCTCGTCGCCCAGCACGGTCGCGACCACCCGGCCGAACCCGCCCCGCACGCTCACCCCGACCAGGCCCTCGAGGCCGGCGACGTCGTCCGGCTCACCCTCGATGGCGGTGATCTCGGCCGTCGCCGGATCGAGGGTGAGGCGCAGGTCGACGGCGTGCTCCTCCACCACGTCGCCCTCGGGGCCGAGGCGACGGTCTCGTCCTCGTAGCACCACCGCGGTGGCCAGCCCCCGAGGACCGTCGGGGCGCACCGTGTCGGTGGTCGTCGTCCGCCGCGTCGAGCCGGGCGCCTGCGCCGGCGTGCCCGGCAGGGGTCGGTGCGGCCCGGCCGGCGGGCGCGGCCCCGCCTCCGGCCTCCAGTCGTCGGTCATGGGTCGGTCATGCGCTGATCACGAGCGGGCCCGCGCCGCGGTGGCCCGCACGAAGGCGGCGTACTCCGCGGGGTGGGTGCGGGGGGCGAAGTGGCTGGTGCCCTCGACGACGTGGAGGCGGGCGTCGGGCAGCGTCTCGGCCAGCCAGATCGAACCGCCGTCGTGGAAGGCACCGGTCTCGGTGCCGTAGCCGACCAGCACCGGGACCCGGACGTCCTCGAAGGCGAAGGGGGCGGTCAGCTCGGAGGCCATGTCCACCTGGAAGGCGACCCCTTCCGCCCACCGGCGCGCCCGACCCTCGTCGCTCTGTCCGTCCCACACCTCGTCGCCCAGGACCCGCCGGTAGAAGTGCTCGACGGTCGCTGCGGGGTCGTCGGCGCCGGCCACCCGGGCGTTGTAGTCCTTGGTGAACTGCGGCCACTGCTCGATCCAGACCAGCGGTGGCTCCCACACCCCGAGCGCGCCGAAGGCCTCGGGGCGCAGGGTGGCGGCGAGCATGGCGGGGTTGGACCCGAAGCTGTGGGCCACGACCACCGCGGGGGCGCCGGCCTGCTCGATGACCCCGAGGAGGTCGTGGGCGTGGTCGACCATGGCCGTCGGCGGCTCGGCTCCGAGTGAGCGGCCGTAGCCCCGCCGGTCGTAGACCACGACCCGCCGGTCGCCGAGCTCGGCCAGCAGCGGCCGGAAGCTGGTCGATCGGTCGGGCGCCCCGTGCACCAGCACCAGGGGCGTACCCGTGTCCGGTCCGTGCGCCTCGACGTGGATGCCGTCGAGGTCCATGGACCGAAACTAACAGTCGCGTCAGCTTGGGGACATCCCCCAGCTGCTCTGAAACGGTCAGCCGGAGACCTGGACGGAGGTGACGGCCTGGGGCTGGCCCTGGGATGCGGCGTCGTTGCCGACCCGGACCACCACGGTCGGGTCGCCGCCGGCGGTGAAGGTGCAGAACGACGAGCCCGCGGCGCCCTCGCACGTGGTCAGCGTCCACGAGCCGGCGCCGCCGCTCTCAAAGGCGAAGATGGCGTCGACCGCGCTCTGGGTGCCGAGCTCGAGGGCGGTGGTCTGGTCCCCGACCTCCCAGGCCTGGACGAAGGCCGTGGCGTACGCCTGCGGATCGGTGGGGAGGCCACCCGCGCTGGTCGTGGATGTGGCGGGCACGGCCGTGATGGGCGGCCCGGTGGTGGTCGTGGTGGTGGGCGCCGCCGTGGTGGTGGTCACCTCGGCCGTGGTGGTCGTGGTGGCGTCTTCGTCGCCGCCGTCGCTGCCGCAGGCGGCGAGCACGAGGGCCAGGGCGGCGACGGCGAGGAGCAGGGCGAACGAGCGCTTCGGGTGCGGTCCCATACGGGGAACGCTACGCCTCCGGCAGCGACTGCTCGTCAAGCGCCGAGCCGGCGAGGCGGCGCACGGCGTCCTTGGCCACCTTGCCGCTGGTGGTGGTGGGCAGGGCGTCGACGAACACGACGTGGCGAGGGCGCTTGAACGGCGAGAGGTGGGCACGGACGTGGGCCACGAGCTCGTCGGCGCTCGGCCTGGTCCCGCCGCTCGCCACCACCACCGCGCAGATGGCCTCGCCCCAGTACGCGTCGGGCACGCCCACCACCGCCACCTGGTCCACGGCGGGGTGGGTGGAGAGGACGTCCTCGACCTCGCGGGACGAGACGTTCTCCCCGCCGGTGATGATCACGTCCTTGCGGCGGTCGACCACGCTGAGGCGGCCCTCGGCGTCGAGCACGCCGACGTCGCCGGTGCGGAACCAGCCGTCGTGGGTGTGGGCCTCGGCGGTGGCAGCGGCGTCCCGCCAATACCCCGCGGCGACCTGGTCGCCCCGCAGCACGATCTCGCCGGGCTCGCCATCGGGCACCGGGGCGCCGGCGTCGTCCACGATGCCTACCTCGACACCCGAGTGCGGGCGGCCCGCGGTCCGCAGGAGGGCGGGCTCGTCGGCGAGGCCGCGCCGGTGCTCGTCGGGGCCGAGGAAGGTGACGTTGCCGCCCGCCTCGGTCATCCCGTAGCCCTGGTCGAAGCCCACGTCGAGGCACTCGGCGGCACGGCGCAGCAGGTCGGGCGACATGGCGGCGGCGCCGTAGGCGATCCCACGCAGGGTGGGCATGGCGTCCCCGTGGTCCAAACCGTTCTCGTCGAGGTGGGCCACCAGGGCGTGGAGCATGGTCGGCGCCAGGGAGCAGCTGACCACCCCATGCTCGTCCACCAGGGCCACGAACTCGTCAGGGCGGAAGTGGGCAGTGAGCACGACGGTCGAGCGACGGGCGTGCTGGACGAAGAGGTTGTACCCGGCCACGTGGCACATCGGGAAGGGCAGCAGGTAGACGCCGGCCTCGACCACACCTCGACCCTCGATGGTGCCGGCGGCACCGGCCATCAGCGACCGGTGGGTGTGCACCACGCCCTTGGGCACCCCCGTCGACCCGCTCGTGAAGAGCAGCCAAGCCGCGTCGTCCGACGCCACGTCGGTGGGCAGCGCGCCACGGGTGCGCCCCGGCGTGACGGCGTCGGCCCATTCGTCGGACCCGAAGGCCACGGCGGGGACCCCGGGGGGTCCATCGAGCGCGGCGAGGGCGTCGAGGAACCGCCGCTCGCCCACCAGCAGCGACGGCTCGGCCGCCGTCAGCTGCGCCGCCTGCTCGCCGGGGTCGAGGCGCTGGTTGACGAGCGTGAGCACCCGACCGGCCCGAGGCACGGCGTAGTAGCACTGCGCGAACGCGAGCGAGTTGTCGGCCACGACCGCCACCCTGTCCGCCGGGGCGGTGAGCTCGGCCACCCACGCCGCCAGGGAGCGGACGGCGGCATCGAGCCCGGCGAAGGTGGCGCTCCCGTCGGGGGCGACCACCGCCGGTCGGTCCGGGTCCTCCGCCGCCGCCTCGGCGACCAGTTCGTGCAGGAGCTCGGCCACGGCCTGCCATTCAAGCCGCTGCGCCGCCGCGTCGTTCCCCCGCCCTGCCCGACAGGTTCACCGGTACGCTCGCCGCCGTGGCCGACGGGACGACCTACCACCTGGCGCAGGTCAACACCGGCCGCCTGCGGGCACCCATCGACGACCCGCTCATCGCCGGGTTCGCCGGGGCCCTCGAGGAGGTCAACGCCCTCGCCGACGCCGCGCCCGGGTTCGTGTGGCGGCTCCAGACCGAAGAGGGCGACGCCACCGCCATCCGGGCCTTCGAGGACGACACGATCCTCATCAACCTCTCGGTGTGGACGTCGCTCGAGGCGCTCGCCGACTACGTCTACCGGTCCGATCACACGTTCTACCTGCGTCGGCGGTCGGAGTGGTTCGAGCGTGTGCACGACACGACCGTGGCCCTCTGGTGGGTGCCGGCGGGCCACGTCCCCACCGAGGCGGAGGCCGTCGAGAGGCTCGACCACCTCGGTCGCCACGGCCCCACCGCCGAGGCGTTCACCTTCCGCCGCCCGTTCGCCGCGCCCGACGGTGGCTCGGCCCCCCTCGCCGCCGACGACCGGGACGTCTGTCCGGCCTGAGCGGATGAACCGACCGACGACCACGGACCTCGACGCCGAGGTCTCCTCCGTCGTCGCCGCCCTGCTCGCGCATGGCGAGGTGCTGGCGACCCTGCCGCCGGCCAACGCCGCCCCCGATCCCGAGGCCGACGCGTTCCTGCGGTCCGACCCCTTCGCCTTCCTGGTGGCGGTGGTGCTCTGCCAGGGGATCACCGCCGAGCGGGCGTGGTCCTCGCCGTGGCTGCTGCGCCAGCGCCTCGGCCACCTCGACCCGGCGCGGATGGTCGCCGATCCCGAGGCGGTACGAGCGGCCATCGCCCGACCGCCCTGCATCCACCGCTACGTCGTCAACACGCCCCGGTGGGTGGTGTCGGCGGCGCAGCAGGTGCTCGACGGCTACGGCGGCGACGCCGCCGCCATCTGGGACGACGAGCCCACCGCCACCGAGGTGAGCCGGCGCCTCCAGGCCTTCGCGGGCATCGGCCAGAAGAAGGCGGCGATGGCGGTCGAGATCCTCTCGCGTGACCTCGGCGTCGGCGTCCGGGAGTTCACCGGCAGCGACGTGGCCTACGACGTGCACGTGCGCCGGGTGTTCCTGCGCACCGGGCTGGCCGAGGCCGACGAGCGCGACCACATGGTCGAGCGGGCCCGCCTCGCCCATCCCGAGCGCCCCGGCGCCCTCGACCTCCCCGCCTGGGACGTCGGCCGCCGGTGGTGCCGCCCCGGCGACCCGGACTGCGACGCCTGCCCCCTCGGCGACGCCTGCCCCCGCTGGATCGAGCGCGCCGCCGACGTCCGCGCCACCTGACCGACCCGCGCCCCGGCCAGTGCGTCGACCGGGTCAGATCGACCCTGGATCGCCGCCTGGTGCACCGCTACGGTCGGCGGCGACGCCCTCCCGGACCGAACCGGAGATGCTCGGAGGGCCATCTCACCGGAAGACCGGGAGTTGGCCGTGCCGAGGAACCTGCTTGCAAAACGCATGCACCAGCAGCACGATGGCAGCATGCCGTCGATCACCATCCGCGACGTCCCCGACGAGACCCGCGACGAGCTCGCGGCGCGAGCACGGGCGACCGGGCGGTCGCTTCAGGAGTACCTGCTCGCCGAGCTCGAGAAGCTCGCGTCCAAGCCCTCCGCCGACGAGTGGCTGGCGAGGGTGCAGGAGCGCAAGCGCCGGTTCCCCGTCCACATGAGCCGGGAGCGGATCGTCGAACTGATCCGCGAGGACCGGGACAACCGGTGACGGCCATCATCGACGCCACCGTCGTGTTCGCGTTGCTGATCCCTGACGACCCCGACGCCGACTGGGCCGCAGACGTGCACGCCCGCCACGACCTCGCCGCCCCGCATCTGCTTCCCAGCGAGGTGGCGAGCGCCCTGCGGCGAGCGGTCTGGAGCGACGGCCTCTCCGCGGACCTCGCCACGTCGGCGCACTACGACCTCACCGATCTGGCCGTCGAGCTGTTCCCCTACGAGCCCTTCGCCGAGCGCGTGTGGGCGCTGCGGGAGAACCTGACGCCCTACGACGCCTGGTACGTCGCCCTCGCCGAGGCCCTCGACGCCCCGCTCGCCACCCTCGACGACCGCCTGGCCCAGGCCCCCGGCCCTCGCTGCGAGTTCCTGACGCCGGCGACCTGAGCCGAGCCGAACCTGCGCCTCGTCACGCAACCGCGGCGGCGCATTCGGGACCTTGGTCCCTACCGCCGGCGGCCCGCGCCCGCGATCGTCGGCGGAAACAGCGTTCTCGCCACGGGGGAATCCATCATGGAGTACCGCTCCTACCAGCCGGACATGTCCTACTCGGACTTCGACCACCCGGTGTTCGACTGCGACTTCCACCTCTACGAGGAGGCGGACTCGTTCACCCGGTACCTCCCCAAGGAGTACGAGGGCCTGATCCGCATCGCCGAGGTCGACGGCCGGCGCAAGATGATCGTGCGGGGCCGGGTGTCGGACTACATCCCCAACCCCACCTTCGAGGTGGTGGCCGAGCCGGGGTCGGCGGCGGAGTACTTCTCGGGCCGCAACACCGCCGGCAAGAGCTACCGCGAGATCGTTCGCCCCATGCGGGCCATCCCCGAGTTCACCGACCCGGACGCCCGCTTGGCGCTGATGGACCGCATGCACATCGACGCCATCGTGAACTTCCCGACGCTGGCCTCGCTGATCGAGGTCAACTTCATGGACGACCCCGTCGCCTCCCAGGTGCTCGTGCACGCCTTCAACCAGTGGATGCACGACGAGTGGGGCTTCGACCACCAGGGCCGCATCTTCACCACGCCGGTCATGAACCTGGCCACGGCCGAGGGTGCCGTCGCCGAACTGGAGTGGGCCCTCGAGCGAGGGGCCAAGACCGTGCTCGTGCGGCCCGCTCCCGTCGCCGGCTTCCGGGGGCCGCGATCGCCCTTCCTCCCCGACCTCGACCCCTTCTGGAAGGCCATCGAGGAGGCGGACATCCCCGTCATGCTCCACGCCTCGGACTCGGGCTACTCGCGCTTCGCCAACGAGTGGAACGGCGTCTCGGGCGAGATGCGCCCCTTCGAGCAGCATCCGTTCTACGCCGTGTCCCAGGCCTACCGGCCGACGATGGACACCATCTTCTCGGCGGTCATCCACGGCATGCTCTCGCGCTTCCCCGGCGTGCGCATCGGCACCATCGAGTGCGGCAGCAAGTGGATCGGCCGGGTGGTCGAGGACCTGGCCGAGGGCTACGGCAAGATGCCCCACCTCTTCGCCGAGGACCCGGCGGACACCCTGAAGCGGGCGCTCTACGTCGCCCCGTTCTGGGAGGACGAGCTCGAGCCCCTCATCGATGCCATCGGCCTCGACCACGTGCTGTTCAACTCGGACTGGCCCCACCCCGAGGGCCTGGCCGACCCCGTCGAGTACGCGGTCTACGCCCGTGACGAGGTGGGCCTCGCCGACGAGGACGTGGCCAAGATCATGGGCGCCAACATGTACGAGCTCATGGGCGTCTAGAGGTCCCCCGCCGGCGGCGCCTCCCCCCGGGGCGCCGCCGGCCCGTCTCTCCCTCGCCCATCCGGCGAGGCGCCGCAGCCCCCTGCTACGCCATGCTCTCCGAGGGGACGCCGAGCGAGCGGGGAGACGACATGACAGGGACCACCGTGCGCTCGCCATAGGTCGCCACGGCGTACGTGTTGACCGCGGTCGCCGGCTTCGTGGACGCCGTCGCCTACACCCGCGTCACCGGTGTCTTCCCCGCCAACCAGAGTGGCAACCTCATCCTGCTCGGCCTCGTCGTCGGCGGCACCCCCCGGCGCCCCGGCCGCGCGCACCGCCGGCGCGATCGCCGCGTTCGCGGCCGGGGTGGTGGTCGCCGCCCTGGTCGCCCTGGGGCTGGCCATGGGGGTGCAGACCGAGATCATCAGCCGGGTGGTCGGGGTGGGCGTGAGCGCCACCTTCGAGACGGGGGCCCTGACGCGAGCGGCGGAGCAGCTCGGGCGTCCCGGGGCCACGGACACCCGCGTGGTCACCGTGCTGGCCCTCGGTGTCGCCACCTACGTCGGCGGTGCGGCCGCGGGGCCTCGATCGCGGCGCACTGGGCGCGGCCGCTCACGGTCCCGGTCGCGGTGCTGGCCGCACTCGTCCTCGTCCACGCCCTCCGCTCCCGGAGTGCGCCGGGCTGACCGGCGCTCAGTCGCCGTCAAGCAGGGCCAGCACCTCCTCGGGGGGCACGGACGCCGGGGCCCGGCGCTCGCGGGCGCATTCGTTGGCCAACCGCTGCAGGAGCGCGTTGACCGGCGTCGGGATGGCGTGCAGGCGCCCGAGCAGCACGATCTCGCCGTTGAGGTAGTCGGTCTCGATGGCGCCGGCTTGGCGCTCGAGGCTCTGGCGGCCCGAGCTGCCCACCCGGCGCTTCCCGTCGATGCGACGGAGCTGGATCAGGTCGCCGCGGCGCTCGGCGTCCTCCTCCTCGGACACGTGGTCGATGCCGGCGGCGGCGAGGCAACGCCGGCCTTCCTCCTGGGCGCGCACGTAGAGCTCGCCGCCGGCGCCTTCGAGCCCGCAAACCGCGTCGACGGCGTTGGCCAGGTTGAGGAGCAGCTTGGCCGCCTTCCAGCGCACGATGTCGGGCCGCACCTCGGAGACGAAGCCGGCGGACCGGAAGGCCCCGGCGATGGCGGCGGCGGTGCCGTCGGATCCGTCGTCGGCGTCGCTCCCACCCCCGGCCGGGTAGCGACCGAGGTCGAGGAGGCCCTCGACAGGCGTCGAGTTGGCCTGCACCACGCCAGGCTCGACGTGGGTGGCGGGGAACATGACGCAGACCCCGTAGACAGGATCGAAGTGGCGCAGCAGGACGCGCTCGTTCTCCAAGCCGTTCTGCAGCGAGACCACGGGAAGCCCCACGGGCGCCACCGGATCGAGGTCGGCGATGACGCCGGCGGTGTCCTGACTCTTGACCGCCAGCAGCACGACGTCGTCGGTACCGAGGTCCAGGCGCCCGACGTGGTCGACCACCGGGACGGCCAGGGTCACCTCACCGGTCGGGCACTGGATGGTGAGGCCCCGGTCACGGACGGCGTCGTGGTGAGCGCCGCGAGCCACGAGCACGACGTCGTGCCCCTGCTCGAACAGCCGCCCACCGACCACTCCCCCGATGGCACCGGCCCCGATGACGACGAAGCGCATCGTGCGAGTGTGCCCCGTCGCCGCCGCCGGCGCCGGGAGACCGATGGGTAGGTTCGCCGCATGGCCACGACGGAGTCGACGCGGTCGATCGCCGCCCCCCGGGCGACGGTCTACCGGGCGCTGCTCGACCCCGCCGCCGTCCAGCAGTGGATGGTGCCCGACGGGATGACCAGCGAGGTGCACGCCTTCGACGCCCGCGAGGGTGGAGCGTTCCGCATCTCGCTCACCTACGACGTCGACGACGGCACCGGGAAGTCGTCATCGAGCACCGACACCCACCACGGGCGGTTCGTGCGCCTGGTGCCCGACGAGGAGGTGGTGCAGGAGGTCGAGTTCGAGACCGACGACCCAGCCCTCCAGGGGGTGATGACCATCACCTACCGCCTCGCCGACGGGCCCGACGGCTCGACGCTCGTCACGGGGACCCACGAGGGCCTTCCCGCCGGCGTCCGCCCCGCCGACAACGAGCTGGGTTGGCGCATGTCGATGGACAAGCTCGCCGCCCTGGTCGAGGCCCCGACCGCCTGAAGGGCGCCGGGACCCCCCTCCCCCGAACCTCGCCTACGACGCCGCCCGTTCGAAGAACGCCGTCATGGTGGCGCGGCCGGCGTCGGCGATGACCTCGCCGAGCGCGCGGTAGGAGTCGGCCCGGGCCGACGAGGAGCGCCAGGCCAGGCCGACCGTGCGGGTCGGCACGTCGGGGCGCAGCTCGCGGACGACGACCCGCTCGCCGGGGTGGACGTCGCGCTCGATGGCGGTGGCGGGCAGGAGGGTGACGCCGAGGCCCGAGCCGACCATCTGAATGACGGTGGGCAGGCTCGTCCCCTGCACCTCGACGAGGCCGTCGTGGCCGGCCAGCTCGCACACGGCGAGGGCCTGATCACGCAGGCAGTGACCCTCTTCGAGCAGCACCAGGCGTTCTTGGCTGAGGGCCGAGAGCTGCGGGCGGCGGCCGCGGGCGAGGGCGTGGTGCTCGGGCACGGCGAGCAGGAAGGGCTCGTCGTACAGGGCGAGCTCGTCGATGCCGGGCCGGTGCAGCGGCAGAGCGAGGAGGATGAGGTCGAGGTCGCCGGCCTGGAGCTGGGCGATGAGCGGCTCGGTGCGGTCCTCGCGGAGGTAGAGCTCGACACCCGGGTGGGCTCGCTCGATGCTGGGGATGGCCTTGGGCAGCAGGTAGGGGGCGATGGTGGGGATGACGCCGAGACGCAGGGAGCCACCGAGCTCGCCGCCGGCGTCGCCCGCGGCCTCGCAGAGATCGTCGAGCTCGCTGAGGATGCGCCGGGCCCGGGCGATCACCTCGTCACCGGCGGCGGTGACGAGCACGCCCCGGTTGGTGCGCTCGAAGAGCTGGGCGCCGAGCTTCGTCTCGAGCTCGCGGATCTGGTTGCTGAGGGCGGGCTGGCTGATGAAGCAGGCCCGGGCGGCGCGACCGAAGTGGCGCTCGTCGGCCACGGCGACCGCGTACCGCAGCTGCTGGACCGTGGGCCGGTTCATAGTCTCAGGCTATCGAGTGCAGAGGAAAGGGGAACTTCCCTGATCGAGCATCCGGGCGCAGAGTGGCGGGTAGCGCAGCACCACCCGCCACCCGCGCCACCGAGGAGCACCACCGTGTCCGACACCCACGACAACAGCGCCACCGAGAGCACCAGCGAGAGCGAGAACCCGGCGATCTCCGCCCCCGAGCCCCGCACCGACGTGCGGCCTCGTTCGAACCGAGACTGGTGGCCCGACCAGCTCGACCTCTCCGTCCTGCACCAGCACGGTCCCCACGCCTCCCCCCTCGACGACGACTTCGACTACGCCGAGGCCTTCGCCGGCCTGGACGTCGAGGCCTTGAAGCAGGACCTCGTCGCCGCCATGACCCACTCCCAGGACTGGTGGCCGGCGGACTACGGCCACTACGGGCCGCTGTTCATCCGCCTGTCGTGGCACGCCGCCGGCACCTACCGCATCGCCGACGGACGCGGCGGCGCCGGCGCCGGCATGCAGCGCTTCGCCCCCCTCAACAGCTGGCCCGACAACGCCAACCTCGACAAGGCCCGCCGCCTGCTCTGGCCCGTGAAGCAGAAGTACGGCCAGGCGATCTCGTGGGCCGACCTGCTGGTGCTCGCCGGCAACGTCGCCCTCGAGTCCATGGGCTTCGAGACCTTCGGCTTCGCCTTCGGGCGCGAGGACGCCTGGGAGCCCGAGGAGGTCATCTGGGGCCCCGAGGACACCTGGCTGGGCGACGAGCGCTACGCCGGCGACCGCGAGCTGGAAGGCCCGCTCGGCGCGGTGCAGATGGGCCTGATCTACGTGAACCCCGAGGGCCCCAACGGCAACCCCGACCCGCTGGCCTCCGCCCGGGACATCCGCGAGACTTTCGCCCGCATGGCCATGGACGACGAGGAGACCGTCGCCCTGATCGCCGGCGGCCACACCTTCGGCAAGGCCCATGGCGCCGGCAACGCCGACCTCGTCGGCCCCGAGCCCGAGGGCTGCCCGGTCCACTCGATGGGCCTCGGGTGGGCCAACCCGACGGGGAGCGGCAAGGGCGAGGACACCATCACCAGCGGCCTCGAGGGCGCCTGGACCCCCACGCCCATCGAGTGGGACAGCAGCTACTTCGACACCCTCTTCGGCTACGAGTGGGAGCTGACCGAGAGCCCCGCCGGCGCCAAGCAGTGGCGGCCGGCCGGCGGTGCCGGGGCCGACGCCGTGCCCGACGCCCACGTGGCCGGCGCCACCCACGCCCCGATGATGCTGACGACCGATCTCGCCCTGCGCTTCGACCCGGTCTACGAGCCCATCTCCCGGCGCTTCCACGAGAATCCCGAGGAATTCCGGCTGGCCTTCGCCAAGGCCTGGTACAAGCTCCTGCACCGCGACATGGGCCCCGTCACCCGCTACCTCGGCCCGTGGGTGCCCGAGGCGCAGCTCTGGCAGGACCCGGTCCCGGCCGTCGACCACCCGCTGATCGACGACGCCGACGTGTCCGACCTGAAGGAGCGCATCCTCGGCTCCGGCCTGTCGGTGGCGCAGCTCGTCTCGACGGCGTGGGCCTCGGCCTCGACCTTCCGCGGCACGGACCTCCGCGGCGGCGCCAACGGCGCCCGCATCCGCCTGGCCCCACAGAAGGACTGGGAGGTCAACAAGGCGGCCGGCGTCGACGAGGTGGTCTCGGTGCTCGAGGGCATCCAGGCCGACTTCAACGCCTCGGCCGCCGGCGGCAAGCGCATCTCGCTGGCCGACCTGATCGTCCTCGCCGGCTGCGTCGCCGTCGGCGAGGCCGCCCGTGAGGCCGGCGTCTCGGTGGCCGTCCCGTTCACCCCCGGGCGCACCGACGCCACCCAGGACCAGACCGACGTCGACGCTTTCGCACCGCTCGAGCCCGTCGCCGACCCGTTCCGCAACTGGTTCCAGGCCGGCGACAAGCTCCCCGCGGAGACCCGCCTGCTCGACAAGGCCAACCTGCTGACCCTGACCGCCCCCGAGATGACGGTCCTCGTCGGCGGCCTCCGGGCCCTGGGCGCCAACGTGGGCGGCTCGTCCACCGGCGTGCTCACCGACCGCCCCGGTGTCCTCACCAACGAGTTCTTCGTGAACCTGCTGGGCATGGACGTCGAGTGGGCCACCTCGGCATCGACCGACGGCCTCTACGAGGGCCGGCCCCGCGCCGGCGGCGACGTCCGCTGGAACGCCACCGCCGCCGACCTGGTCTTCGGCTCCCACTCGCAGCTGCGGGCCCTGGCCGAGGTCTACGTCGGCGCCGACGCCGGCGAGAAGTTCGTCGAGGACTTCGTGGCGGCCTGGAACAAGGTGATGATGCTCGACCGCTTCGACGTGCGCTGAGCGGACGGTCCCTCCACGGTGCGGCCCCGGTCCCCCGACCGGGGTCGCTCCGCGCCCGGATCCGGGCCGGCAGGATCCCCGAGACGGAGCGGGGGGCCGCCGGTACGATCCCGGGCCGGGCGGCACGAGTGACGAGCGAGACGAGGGGACACGCCATGACCGAGCCGAGCACCGACCGACCGCTGATGCCCGAGGGGTACGGGGTGCCCGAGACCGACGACGGGATGCTGGCCTGGGAGACCGTCGAGGCGCGCCTCGTCGACTCCACCCAGTACTGGATGGCCACCAGCCGCGCCGACGGTCGGCCCCACGTCGTCCCCCGCTGGGGTGTGTGGCTCGACGGCGGCCTGTACTACGACGGCTCGCCCGCCACCCTGCACGCCCGCAACGTCGCCGCCCGCGGCGACTGCGTCCTGCACCTGGAGGACGGCTGGCAGGCCGTGATCGTGGAGGGCACGGCGGCACCGGCCGACCCCCCGGGCCTCGAGCTCGGCGGCCGGATCGCGGCTGAGATGGCCCGCAAGTACCGCGACCGAGGCTACGAGCCCGAGCCCGACTCGTGGGAGGGCGAGGCCGCCGGCGGCCTCGTGCGCTTCACACCCGTCAAGGCGATGGCCTGGTTCGACTTCCCCACCGACGTCACCCGGTTCCGCTTCCCCTGATCCGGGCGGGCGCCCCGCGAATCCGAGGCTCGGTCAGGCGAGGAGCGCCGGCGCGAGGCGTCGCCAGGCGTCGCGGTCCACCGGCGCCCCAGGAGGCGCGAGCAGCTGCACGCAGACGTGGTCGGCGCCGGCGTCGCGGTGGGACTGCACCCGGGCGGCGAGGGCGTCGACGTCGCCCCAGGCCACCACCTCGTCGACCAGGCGGTCGCTCAGCGAGGTCACGTCGTCGTCGGTGAACCCGAGCCGCTTCCAGTTGTTGGTGTAGTTCGGGAGGGTGGCGTAGATCGACAGGGCGTTGCGGGCGACCTCACGGGCGGCGTCGGGGTCCGAATCGAGGACGACGCCCTGCTCCACCGCCAGCAGGGCGTCGGACCCCATGGTCTCGCGGGCGAGGGCGGTGTGCTCCGGGGTGACCAGGTAGGGGTGGGCGCCGGCCGAGCGGTCGCGGGCCAGTTCGAGCATCTTCGGCCCGAGGGCGGCGAGGCAACGGCCTTCGGGAGGCACGCCGGCAGCGTCGAGGCCGTCGAGGTAGGTACGCATCGTCGTCAGCGGCCGCTCCCAGGACATCCCCGGCATCGCGTCGATGAAGGAGGCGTGGCTGATGCCGATGCCGAGGAGCAGTCGTTGCTGATCGGCGTCATCGAGCCCGGCGCGCCAGGCGCCGGTCTCGGCGGGGGTGTGCATCCAGACGTTGAGGATCCCGGTGGCGATGACGGTGGACGACGTCGCCGCCAGCAGGGTGTCGAGCGACCCGAACAGGTCGCCACCCACGTCGGGCACCCAGAGCGCTGAGAAGCCGAGGCCTTCCAGCTCGGCGGCGAGGTCGGCGATCTCGGCGATCTCGGCGGGGTCGCCGTAGCGCAGCTCGTGGGCCCAGACGCCGGTGCCGGCGAGTGACGGGTGCTCGGTCATGGCCTCACGCTACGACGGCGACGGACGCGGTCGGCCAACCGAGGCGGCATCCGTGTCGGCCCGCGCTCACTAGCGTCGGCCGGACCATGCCCGAGCCCCGACCGTACGTCCCCGGCGACGCCGCCTCCGCACACGCGCTGAACGAGGCCAACGTGCCCGAGGTGGGCTCGGCCGACGCCGACCGGTGGGCCTGGCTCATGTCCCTCGCCGACCATGCCGAGGTGGTCGCCCACGACGGCGAGATCGCCGGCATCCTCGTCGGCTTCGCTGAAGGATCGGCGTACGACAGCCCCAACTACCGGTGGTTCGCCGACCGCCATGCACGCTTCGCGTACGTCGACCGCATCGCCGTGGCCGAGCCCTTCCGCGGCGCCGGCGTCGCTCAGGACCTGTACCGCTCCTTCGAGGCCTGGGCGCAGGGCCGCGGCATCGGCGTGCTGTGCGCCGAGGTCAACACGGTGCCGCCAAACCCGCGGTCGTTGCGCTTCCACGAGCGCTTCGGCTTCGCCGTGGTGGCCGACCTCGAGCCGTGGCCCGACACCGAGCCCGGGCACCGCGTCGCCATGGTGGAGAAGCGGCTCGCCGCGACGCCCGACGCTCGGTGAGCATCGCCAGAATTCTCGGTCGAGGGTGTCGATTCCGGGGATCCTGTTCGTGGTCAGCGTGAGCGGCGCCACCCGGCCCACTCACCGCAACCACCCGCAACAGAAAAGAAGGAGACTCCTCCCATGCCCCAGTACCTCATCTCCGTCTGGCACGACGACGAGTACGGCGAGAACGACTTCAGCGATCCGGACATCGCCCGCCTCGGCCAGCAGGTCGGCGCCCTCAACGAGAAGATGGAGGCCACCGGCGCCTGGGTGTTCGGCGCCGGCCTCCAGCCCGCCTCCACCGCCACCGTCGTGCGCAGCGCCGGCGGCGACGTGTCCATGACCGACGGCCCCTACGCCGAGACCAAGGAGCAGATGGGCGGCTTCTGGGTCATCGAGACCGCCGACCTCGACGCCGCCCTCGACTGGGCCGGCCAGTGCGCCGCCGCCTGCGAGGGCCCCGTCGAGCTGCGCCCCATGCAGGTCGAGCCGCCGGCCGACGCCTGAGGCGAGTCCCCCTGAGCGCGCCCGTGGACGGCGACCTCGACGCCATCTACCGGCGGGAGGTCGGTCGCTGTACCGCCACCCTCGTCCGCATCCTCGGCGACCTCGACCTCGCCGAGGATGCGGTCGCGGAGGCCTTCGCCATCGCCGCCGAGCAGTGGCCGGCCCGGGGGGTGCCCCCGAACCCCGGCGCGTGGATCACCACCACCGCCCGCAACCGGGCCATCGACCGCTTCCGCCGGGAGGCGAGCCGCAGCGACCGCCACGAAGCCGCCCACCGACTCCACCTCGACGCCATGGGCCCCGATCCCACCCCCGCCGCTCCGGAGCCGAACCCGGACCTCGACGAGCTCGACGGCTTCGTCGACGTGGTCCCCGACGACCAGCTCCGACTCATGTTCCTCTGCTGCCACCCGGCCCTCGCCGCCGACGCCCAGGTCGCGCTCACCCTGCGCCTGCTCGGCGGCCTCGACACCCCCGAGATCGCCCGAGCGTTCCTCGTCCCCGAGGCGACCCTCGCCCAGCGCATCGTCCGGGCCAAGCGCAAGCTGCGCGACAACCACGCCCCCTACCGGATTCCCCGGCCCGCCGAGCTGCCCGACCGCCTCCAGGCCGTCCTCTCGGCCATCTCCCTCATCTACACCGAGGGCCACACCGCCACGACGGGCGACGAGCTCACCCGCGTCGACCTCTCCCGTGAGGCCATCCGCCTCGGCCGCGTCCTCACCGAGCTGATGCCCGACGAGCCAGAGGCCGTGGGCCTGCTCGCCCTGATGCTGCTGACCGAGGCCCGACGGCCCGCCCGCACCGCCGCCACCGGCGCCATGGTCCGCCTCGCCGACCAGGACCGCACCCGCTGGGACCCGGACCTCATCCGGGAGGGCCACGCCCTCGTGCGGGCCTGCCTGCGCCGGGACCAGCCCGGCCCCTTCCAGGTGCAGGCCGCCATCGCCGCGGTCCACGCCGACGCCGCCCGGGCCGAGGACACCGACTGGTCCCAGATCATCGCCCTCTACGACCACCTGCTCGCCCTGCGGCCCAACCCCGTCGTCGCCCTGAACCGCGCCGCCGCCCTGGCCGAGCGCGACGGCCCGGAGGCGGGGCTGGCGGCGCTCACCGCGCTGGACGCCGCCCCGCTCGACGCCTACCAGCCCTTCCACGCCGCCCGGGCCGACCTCCTCGCCCGGGCCGGCCAGGTCGCCGCCGCCGCCGACGCCTACGACCGCGCCCTCGCCCTCACCACCAACCCCGCCGAGCGCGCCTTCCTCACGACGCGACGCGCCGCCCTGGCATCGCCCGGCGGCTGACGTCCACCACCGGCCACGCTGCGTGGCGACTCGGGACCCGACCCGCGCTGTCGGCCCGCGCCGTAGCGTGGGACTGCTGTCGACGGAAGGGTCGAGGGAGATCTGGTGCCGGGCCCGCTGCTGGAGACGAAGCTGCACGTGCCCCGCCGCCGGCGGAACCTGGTGGCGCGCACCCGGCTGAGCGTCCCGCTGAACGCCGACGCCGCCGTCACCCTCGTCTCCGCGCCCGCCGGCTTCGGCAAGACCACCCTGGTCGCCGACTGGGTCAGCGGCCTCGACGCCCAGGTGGCGTGGGTGTCCCTCGACGAACGCGACGACGAGCCGGCGCAGTTCTGGGCCTACGTGGCCACGGCCCTCGGTCCGGCGGGTGAGGGCGCCCTGGCCGAGCTCGGCGCCGGCGCGGTCGACCTCGACGCCGTCCTCGCCACCCTGGTCAACGACCTCAGCCACACCGACGGCGAGGTGGTGCTCGTTCTGGACGACCTCCACGCCGTGCGACGGCCCGAGGTCCACGACGGCCTCGCCTTCCTCATCGACCACCTGCCGGCCCAGGTCCACCTCGTCGTGACCACCCGCTCGGATCCGCTCCTGCCCCTGGCCCGCCTGCGAGCCCGAGGCGAGCTGGTCGAGGTGCGGGCCGCCGACCTGCGCTTCACTCGCGAGGAGGCCGAGGCCTACCTGAACGGCTCGATGGGGTTGACCCTCGGCGGTGACGACGTCGCGGTGCTCGAGGAGCGCACCGAGGGCTGGGCCGCCGCCCTCCAGCTGGCCGCCCTGTCGATGCAGGGGCGCGACGATCCCCACGAGTTCATCGCCGGCTTCGCAGGCGACGACCGCTACGTCGTCGACTACCTCGCCGGCGAAGTGCTGGAGCGCCAACCCGAGGACCTCCACACCTTCCTCCTCGAGACCTCGGTGCTGCACAGGATGACCGGCCCCCTGTGTGACGCCGTCACCGGCAGCGAGGACGGCGCCGCCACCCTCGAGGCCCTCGAGCGGGCCAACCTCTTCGTGATCCCGCTCGACGACCGCCGGCGCTGGTACCGGTACCACCACCTCTTCGCCGACGTGCTCCAGGCCCGCCTGGTCGACGAGCGGCCCGAGCGGGTCGACGACCTCCACCGGCGGGCGGCCGCCTGGTGGGACGAGCACGACGACCCCGGCGAGGCCATCCACCACGCCCTCGCCGGCCACGACGTCGAGCGGGCGGCCGACCTCGTCGAGCGGGAGGCGCCGGCCCTGTACCAGGCCCGGCGGGAGACCGTCGTCCGCGCGTGGCTCGATGCCCTGCCCGACACCGTCTTCGAGCACCGGCCGGTGCTCACCATGGACCTCGTCGGCTCACGCATGCTCCGGGGCGACACCGCCGGCGTCGGCGCGTTGATGGACCGCGCCGAGGCCCTGCTGGCGTCGACCCCGGCTCAAGAGGGCGATCCCCCCGCGGGCTCCCGCGCCTCTCTCGACGCCGAGCGGCGTCGACGTCTCCCCGCGCAGATCGCCGTCCACCGCGCCGCCCTCGCCCTCCTGACCGGCGACCTCGACGCCACCATCGCCCACGCCGGCCGTGCACTCGAGACGATGCACGACGACGAGCTCCTCAGCCGCGGCAGCGCCGCTGCGCTGATGGGTCTGGCGCTCTGGAACCTCGGTGACCTCGACCGGGCCACCCTCCGCTACGCCGAGGCGCTCGGCCTGCTGGAGGCGGCCGGGCACCTCTCCGACGTGGCGGGCTGCGCGATCGCCCTTGCCGACATGCACCTCACGCAGGGCCGTCGCCGGGACGCCACCGCCGCCTATGAGCGTGCGCTCGCCCTCGTCGAGCCCCAAGGCGCGCCCGCGCTACGGGGCGCGGCGGACATGCACGTGGGCCTCGCCGTGGTCGCCCTCGCCGGCGACGACCGCGAGGCCGCCCGGCGTCACCTCGAGGCCAACAGGTCCCTCGGCGACGCCGGCGGTCTGCCCCAGAACCCGTACCGGTGGCGCGTGGCGACCGCCCGACTGGCCGAGGCCGACGGGGACCTCGACGCCGCCCTCGCACTGCTCGACGAGGCCGAGCGCCACTACTTCGGCGACTACTCGCCCGACGTCCGTCCGGTGGCCGCCGTCCGGGCCCGCCTCCAGATCCAGCGCGGCGACCTCGCCGCGGCGCGGCGCTGGGCCGACGATCGCCACCTGTCCCCCGCCGACGAGCTGACCTACGTCCACGAGTTCGAGCACGTCACCCTCGCCCGCCTTCTGCTGGCCGAGCGGTCCCCCGACGCGGAGCCGCTGCTGGACCGCCTCCTCGCCGCAGCCGACGCGGGCGGGCGGACCGGCACCGTCGTCGAGGTGCTCGTCCTCCAGGCCCTGACCCGCCACCGGCGGGGCGACGTGCGCTCCGCGCTGGTGCCCCTCGACCGGGCGCTCGGCCAGGCCGAGCCGGAGGGGGACGTGCGGGTCTTCCTCGACGAGGGGCCCGCGATGCTCGACCTCCTGCGGGTGACGGCGAAGCACGGGGAGGCCGCCGCGGCGGCCGATCGGGTGCTCGCCGCCGGCGCCGGCGAAACGACGTCCGCATGCGGGGAGGGGGGCGGCGGGCCCGCCCGGCCGGTCGGACGGGTCGAGCCCTTGAGCGAGCGCGAGCTCGAGGTCCTGCGCCTGTTGCGGTCCGACCTCAGCGGCCCCGACATCGCCCGCGAGCTGATCGTGTCGCTCAACACGGTCCGCACCCACACCAAGCACATCTACGCCAAGCTCGGCGTCACCAGCCGCCGCGCCGCGGTCCGCCGCGCCGACGAGCTCGGCCTGTAGCCGCACCCCCCGCCACCTGCGGCGCCCACCCGATCCGCGCTTCTGGGTACGGGGCGCCGGCGTTCACCACGTGAATCACCACATCGGGTGATCCGCGCTCACCACCTCCGCTGCGACGGTGCCTTCGTGCCAGCAGATGAGAGCGGCCCCGCCGCCTACGAGATCCACGTCGAGGGACACCTCGACGACCGCTGGGCCTCGTGGTTCGACGGGTTGACGCTGCGGGTCGAGGCGGACGGCACCACTGTCCTCCACGGCCCCGTGGTCGACCAGGCCGCCCTCCACGGCGTGCTGCAGCGGCTGCGAGACCTCGGCCTCCCGCTGCTCTCGGTCACGCGGGTCCGCCCTCTTCCGCTGGCACCTCCGACCACGAGCCCCGGCTCTCACCCCGAAGGGAACGAACGATGACCACCGACGTCCACACCACCGAAGCGACCACCCCACCCCCGAGCACCCGCCCGCCGGCGACCGGCCGCCGCACGCCGATGACCCGGTCCCGCAAGCTCGCCCTCGTCGCCGGCGTGGCCTACCTGCTCACCTTCGTGTTCTCCATCCCGACCCTCGGCATGAAGGCGCCCCTCGACAACCCCGACTTCATCCTGGGTGTGGGCAGCACCACGGGCGTGACCTGGGCGGCGCTGTTCGACTTCATCTGCGGCGTGGCCGGCATCGCCACCGCGGTGGCGCTCTATCCGGTCGCCCGGCGCCAGAGCCGCTCCAGCGCCCTCGGCTTCGTGGTCAGCCGCACCCTGGAGGCGGCCATCCTCACCGTCGGAGCGATCAGCGTCATGGCCATGGTGACCCTCCGCCAGGACTTCGCCAGGGCCGGCAGCGAGGTGGCCGCGTCGCTGAACGTCACCGGACAGTCGCTCCTGGCCCTGCACGACTGGAGCTTCCTCTTCGGGCCCGGAATCATGCCCGCCATCAACGCACTGCTGCTCGGCTCGATCCTGTACCGGTCGCGCCTGGTCCCCCGGTGGCTGCCGACCATGGGCCTCATCGGCGCCCCCCTGCTGCTCGTCGCCAGCCTCGGCACCCTCTTCGGGGCCTGGGACCAGGTGTCCAGCCCGTCGGTGCTGGTCGTGCCCCTGGCGCTCTGGGAGCTGTCGCTCGGCTTCTACCTGACCTTCAAGGGGTTCCGCCCCTCGCCGCTGCTCGACGAGGACGCCATCGCCCCGGCCTGACCCGGCCCGCACCCACTCCCCCGAGCTCGACGCAATGGCAGTCGGATTCCGACAGCCATTGCGTCGAGTTCGTCTGCGCTGCGGCGGACGTGCGCTAGGAAAGGGCCGATGAGCGCCGGCGACGAGGACGTGTGGGCGGAGATCCGGGCGCTGCGCCACCGCCTCGACGCCGCCGAGGCGGTGCTCGCCATCCACGAGCTCAAGGCCCGCTACGGCGAGCTGGTGGACGCCCGCTTCGAGCGGGGGCGCGTCCGCGGCGACGAGGAGCTGGCCCGCATCGCGGAGGCCATCGCCGCCACCTTCACCGAGGACGGGGTGTGGGACGGGGGGCCGGCGCTGGGGACGGCCACCGGACGGGCCGAGATCGCCGCCCGCCTGCGCACCTCACCGCTCTCCTTCTCCCGCCACCTCTTCGTCAAGCCGCAGATCCAGGTGGACGGCGACCGCGCCACCGGGCGGTGGGACATCCTCGCCCCGTGCACGTTCGCCGACGGCTCGGCGAAGTGGATGAGCGGCATCGAGGACGACGTCTACGCCCGCGGCGCCGACGGCGTCTGGCGACACGAGCGCATGACCCTCACCACCGTCTTCCTCGCGCCTTCGTCCGACGGCTGGGGCCGCATCTTCACCTGAGGCGGCGGAGTTCCCGCCTCGGCCCGGAGGCGCTCCCATCCGTGGGAAACGGCCCGAGTCGTGGCGCTGACGGACGCCTAGGTTGACGTCATGGTCGACACACTGCCGCCGATGCCCGAGGACTGGGACCGCGCCCTCGCCGTCGTGGCCCACCCCGACGACATGGAGTACGGCGCCGCCGCCGCGGTGGCCCGCTGGACGGGGCAGGGCAAGTGGGTCGGCTACGTGCTCGTGTCCGACGGCGAGGCCGGCATCCAGGCCATCGTCCCCGCCGAGGCCGGACCGCTCCGCCGCGACGAGCAGTTGGCCAGCTGCGCCGCGGTGGGCGTCGAGGAGGTCGAGTTCCTCGGCCATCCCGACGGCGCCATCGTCGAAGGGCTCGACCTGCGGGCCGACCTCGCCGCCGCCATCCGCCGCCACCGACCCGACGTGGTGCTCTCCATCAACTTCCGCGACTCGTGGGGCGGGCCGTCCTGGAACCACGCCGACCACCGCGCCGTGGGCCGGGCCCTGCTCGACGCGGTCCGCGACGCCGCCAACCCCTGGAGCTTCCCCGACCGGGGCGAGGCGTGGGGCGGCGTGCGCTTCACCGCCTTCAACGCCAGCCCCGAGCCCACCCACGGGGTCGACGTCACCGCCACCTTCGACGCCGGCGTCCGCTCGCTCGAGTGCCACCGCACCTACCTCGAGAACCTCGGCGGCGACATGGCGTCGCCCGCCACCTTCCTGCGGGACAACGCCACCGCCTCGGGCGAGCGCCTCGGCGTCGAGCTGGCCGCCACCTTCGAGGTGATCGACTGATGCCCCGCCGCTTCGTGCTCTGGGACATCGACGGCACGGTCATCACCAGCCGGGGTGTCGGCCGGCGGGTCATGGAGGAGGCAGCGGCCGCGGTCGCCGGCCTCGCCGAGGTGCCGCAGATCGTCATGAGCGGCAAGACCGACCCCCAGATCCTGCGCGAGATCTTCACCGCCGCCGAGCTGGCCGCCGACCACATCGACGCCCTGCTGCCCGACGCCATGGCGGCGGCCGAGAACGCCCTCGCCGCCGCGGAGGACGAGCTGCGCGCCCACGGCAGCGTGCTGCCCGGTGTGGAGGCCCTGCTCGAACGGCTGGACGCCACCGACGGCGTGCGCCAGACGCTGCTGACCGGCAACCTCACCGCCAACGCCGCGGTGAAGGTGGGCGCGTTCGGGCTGACCCACCTCTTCGACTTCGAGGTGGGCGCCTACGGCACCGACCACGCCGATCGCCTCGAGCTGGTCCCCATCGCCCTCGAGCGGGTCGAGCGCTTCCGGGGCGAGACCTACGCGCCGGACGAGGTCTGGGTCATCGGTGACACGCCCAACGACCTCGCCTGCGCGCGAGCCGGCGGCGTGCGCTGCCTACTCGTCGGCACCGGCCACCCAGACGACCTCGAGGCGCTGGGCCCGGATGCCTTCCTCGACGACCTCGGCGACGTCGACCGCGCCTTCGCCCTCCTCACGGGCTGACCCCTCCCCCGCCGGCCACTGCGCCACGCTCCCGGGAGCGCCGACGCCCGTCGCACTAGCGTCTGGGCATGGCCGCTCCCGCGTACACCGCACCCCCCAAGCTGCCGAAGGCCGGGTTCTTCTGGGCCCTCGGTATCTTCGTGGTCACCGCGGTGATCGGCGGGGTGCTCTTCGTGCTCGGCATCCGCCAGTTCGTGGACGACATCGACGGCAGCCAGCGCATCTCCGCGCCCGGTGAGGACGACCTCCGGCTCGACACCGGCGACGCCTGGGTGTTCGCCTCCGTGCCCACGGGCTCGGCCGAGGACCTCGTGGACGTGACCATCACCGACCCGAACGGCGCCACCCAGACCCTCAGCCAGGAGACCATCCCCACCAATTCGGCCAACACCGACGGCGAGCAGTTCGTGCCCCTCGGCTTCTTCTCGGTGGACACCCCGGGGACCTACCACTTCGAGATCGACTCGCCCGAGGGCACCGACGTGCGCATCGGCACCCTCTCGCTCGGCCCGATCCTCGGCTTCATCTTCGGCGGGATCGGCGTCGGCTTCCTCGGCTTCGTGATCGCCCTGATCCTGCTCATCGTCACCCTCGTCCGGCGCGGCAGTCGCAAGAAGCAGCAGCACGCTGCGGCCTACGCCGCCGGCGGCGGCGCGTACGCCTCCGGTCCGGGGTACGCCCCGCAGCCGGGCTACGCCCCCCAGCCTCCGCCGCAGCAGCCCGCGGCCTGGCCCCCGCAGGAGCAGGCTCCCCCGCCGGCCCCCAACTGGCCCCCGCAGGACCCGACCCCGCCGGCCTCGCCGCCGCCACCCCCGCCGGCGCCCCCCACCCCCTGACCCTCCCGTTCTGAGGCACCCTCGCGGATCAGAGCATGCGGCGCTCGGCGGCCCAGCGGGTGAGCTGGTGGCGGTTGGAGAGCTGGAGCTTGCGCAGGACGTTCGAGGCGTGGGTCTCGACCGTCTTGGTCCCGATGAAGAGCTCGGCGGCGATCTCCTTGTAGGCGTAGCCGCGGGCCAGCAGGCGCATGACCTCGAGCTCGCGGGGGGTGAGGAGGTCGAGCTCGGGGTCGGTGGGCGCCACCGTCGGCGTGGCCCGGAACGCGTCGATCACGAACCCGGCGAGGAGCGGGCTGAAGACCACGTCGCCCTCGGCCACCCGTTCGATGGCGCCGGTCAGGTCGGCGGCGGAGATGGCCTTGGTGACGTAGCCACGGGCGCCGGCCCGGATGACGGTGATGACGTCCTCGGGCGCGTCGGACACGGACAGGGCAAGGAAGCGGGGGCGCTCCTCGTCGGGCGTCGCCGCCGCGGCCCGCACGCCGGCGATGACCGCCGGGCCGCCGCCGTCGGGCAGGTGCACGTCGAGGAGGACGACGTCGGGGTCGGCGGCGGCGATGCCGGCGACGGCCTCGGGGACGGTGCCGGCCTCCCCGACCACCTCGACCTCCTCGCCCAGCCCGGCCCGAACGCCGGCGCGGAACATGGCGTGGTCGTCCACGAGGTACACCCGGATGGTCATCGCGCCATCCTGATCGTCACCTCGGTGCCGGCGCCGGGCGTGCTCTCGACGGTGGCCTCGCCCCGGTGGCGCGCCACCCGGTCGATGATGGAGCCCCGCACCCCTTGGCGGTCCGGGGCCACGGCCTCGAGGTCGAACCCGCAGCCCCGGTCGCGCACGTAGGCCACCACCGTGCCGGGCTCCGCCTCGGCGTAGACCGACAGGGTGTCGACGCCGGCGTGGCGGGCGGCGTTGACCATGGCCTCCCGCGCCGCGGCCACGAGGGCCTGGAGCCGCTCGTCGAGGTCGGCGTCGCCGACCACGACGACGTCCACGGTGACGGCGTAGGCGTCCTCGACCTCCGCGGCGGCGGAGCGCAGGGCGTCGCCGAGGTGCCCGGACGCGCCGGCGGGCGTCGCCGAGGCACTGCCCGCGGGACCGCCCTCGGGGGGATAGAGCAGGGCGCGCAGCTCGCGCTCCTGGCTGCGGGCGAGGCGGGTGACCTCCCGGGGTGAGTCGGCGTTGCGCTGGATCAGGGCGAGGGTCTGCAGCACCGAGTCGTGCAGGTGGGCCGCGAGGTTGGCCCGCTCCTGCGAGCGGATGCGCTCACGCCGCTCCTCGCCGAGGTCGGTCACCATGCGCACCCACCAGGGACCGGTGATGAGGGCGACCCCGACGAGGGTGACCACGACGGCCTGCACGCCGTCGCGCAGCGCCGACACGTCGGCCGACGCGAGCACCGCGCCACACCCCACGACGACGAGACCGGTGCCGACCACGACCCGGGCCAGACCCCAGCGGTCGTCGGCCGCCGCGATCAGTGAGGTCCGCGAGAGGGCCCGCCACCGCTCGCGCTGGCCGGCGCCCGCCTGCCGCCAGAGCAGCGCGGCGCCGACGCAACCGACCGCGGCGGGGAGGAAGAGGTCGCCGAGGGGGGACACCCACGTCGAGCTGACCAGCACGACCAACCCGGCGGTGATGGCCACCGCGTACTCCACGGCGGTCATGCCGGTGCGACCGTCGTCGCGCGGGTTGGCGGGGAGCACGATCCAGAACACCGCGTAGAGCACGACACCGAGCCCGCCGCTGAAGGCCAAGGCCACGAACGCAGCCCGCACCGCCACGGCGGAGATGCCGAGGTGGTCGGCGATGCCACCCGCCACCCCGCCGATGATCCGCCCGCGGGAGCGCCGCTCGAGGCGACGGCCCTCCACGGCGGGCGCGCCGACCGCAGGGGGATCGACGGTGCGCGCCATGCCCCCATGATCGCCGTTCCACCGGGCCATCGCCTCCGGGGCCGTCCCGGAAATCCTCGGGCCGCGCCTCAGGGTCGAATCAGGGTCGTTCCCGATGGGCAACGGCCGCGGGCTCATCCATGCTCGACTCATGAGCACCATGACCGACGACCCGACCGCCCCACCGCCCCCCGACGGGGGCGATGCCGGTGGCGACCCGAGCGCCGACCCGGCGGGCACCCCCGGCCGCTCGCTGCGGCGCAGCACCGACGACCGCGTGCTCGTGGGCGTGGCGGGCGGCCTCGGCCGCTACTTCGACGTGGACCCCATCTTGTTCCGCGTGCTGTTCGCCACCAGCGCCTTCTTCGGAGGCGTCGGCGTGCTGGCCTACCTGCTGGCCTGGGCCCTGGTCCCCGAGGAAGGCTCGGTCGACCCGCCGGTCGACCGCCTGGTCGAGGAGCTGCGCCATCGCGGCGTGGCCTTCTGGATCGTCCTCGGCACCCTCAGCGTCATCTTCTGGATCGCGGTGCTGCCCGACTGGTCGCCCTTCGGCTTCGGGCCCATCGCCGTCGCCGCGGTGATCCTCGCCATCGCCCTGTCGAAGCGGAGCACGACCCGAGCCACCGGCGGGCCGGCCCCCACCGGAGCCGCTCCCGCCGGCGGGATGCCCCACGGCGTCGCTCCCGGGGCCGCCCCCGACGGCGCCGTGGCCGGCACCCCGACCGTGCCCCAGCAGGTGTCGCCGACCGCGACGACGCCCGGGGCCGCCGTCGCCGGGTACGCCCCGGCCTACTCGGTCACGGACCCGACCCAGGCCTTCGGACCGCCACCCGAGCCGCCGGAGGTCCGCAAGTGGGAGGCCCAGGCCCGCATCATCTCGGCCCGGACCGCCGCCCGCGAGTCCCAGCGGGCGGCCCGCAAGGAGCGCCGCCAGCGCATGTCCCTCGCCCGGTGGGGGTCGTTCGGCGCCCTCGTGGCCACCCTCGCCGTGTGCGTGGTCCTCGACGCCACCCGCGGCATCCCCATCTCGACCTACGGCTGGGCCATGGTCGCGGTCGGCCTCGCCTCCCTCGTCATCGGCGGCCTGTTCCGGCGCACCCCGTGGCTCAACGTGCTGTGGGTGCTCGTCGGCCTGAGCATCATCGCCACCTTCGGGACCAGCTCGGCCAGCCTCGCCGACGGCACCGGCGACCGCCTGCTCGTCCCCCGCTCGGAGGCCGCCCTGCCCGACGATGTGCGCCTCGCCTTCGGGCGCACCACCGTCGACCTCACCGAGCTCCCGGCCGGCGCCGGCCGAGGCCACACCCTGGAGATCCACCAGGCTGCCGGCCTCGTCGTGGTGCAGGTGCCCCAAGGCATGCGGGTGGCCATCCACGCCGGCGTCCACTTCGGCGCAGTGGAGGTGGACGAGGACGGCGGCCTCGACGACCGCCAGGACCCCGGCCGCCAGTTCGACGAAGGGCCGACCGGATCGAACGTGTTCACCATCGACGCCCACCTCGCCGTCGGCGTGATCGAGATCGACCACGTCACCCCTGAGGAGGAGGCGGCGGTCCAGGAGACGAACGGGCGAGAGAGCCAGAGCGGCCCGACGACTCCCGACGACACGGTGGCGCCGCCTGAGCCCGTCACCCCCGCCGACCCCGTCACCCCGGCCGACCCCATCACGCCCGACACCACGACCGGAAGGGGCACCCGCTGACGCCAGGGCTCCGTGGGACCAACCCCGCTCCGTGGGACCGACCCGCAACGCGGCGAACCAACGGCACGGCCGCTGACGCCTCACTAGCCTTGTCGTCGGCGGGGAACCTCGGCCCAGGCACCCGCCGTGGAGGGGACCATGGGGGTGGGTGTCGGGACCAGGGTGGTGGTCGGGCTCGTAGCCGTCGTCGCGCTCTCGGCCACGGGGACGGCACCTGCTGCCGGCGATCCGCCGACCCCGCCCACGACCCCGTCGGAGCCCACAGCCACGTCCACGCCGACCGCCACCCCGGCCCCGACCACAACAACCGACGACGAACCGGGGGCGCCGGGCGACGCCGACACCGCCACGGACGCCGCCACCGCCGGCGGGATCGGCCAGGTCGCCGAGGCAGTGCCCGGCGAGTACATCGTCACCTTGCGCGAGCCAACGGTCCCCGCCGAGGTCGATGACGCGGTCGACGACCTGGCCGGTGCGTACGGCGGCGACGTTCTGTACACCTATGAGCACACCATCGAGGGCTTCGCGGTGGCCATGGACGAGCCCGACGCCCTCGCGCTGAGCCGGGATCCCCTCGTGGCGTCGGTGGAGGAGAACGGCGTGGTGCACGCCTTCGACACGCAGGTCGACGCCCCCTGGAACCTCGACCGCCTCGACCAGCGCGACCTCCCGCTCGACAGCACGTACTCGTCCCGTGCCTCGGGGGCCGGCGTGCACGCCTACGTCATCGACAGCGGCCTGCGGGTCACCCACGAGGACTTCTCGGGACGGGCCACCATCGGCACCGACACGATCGGCGACGGCCAGGCGGGCGCCGACTGCAACGGTCACGGCACCCACGTCGCGGGCGTGCTCGGCGGCGAGCGATGGGGCGTGGCCAAGGACGTCGACCTCGTGGGCGTGCGCGTCCTCGACTGCGACGCGCGGGGGACGAACGCTTCGGTCATCGCCGGCGTCGACTGGGTCACCGCCCACCACCAGTCGCCGGCGGTCGCCAACATGAGCCTGGGGGGCAGCATCAACACGGCCACCGACACGGCTGTCCAGCGTTCGATCGATGCCGGCGTGACCTACGTGCTCGCAGCCGGCAATTCGGGCGGGAGCGCCTGCCAGGTGTCTCCCGCCCGGGTCGGGGACGCCCTCACCGTGGGCTACACCGACTCGTCCGACGAACGCGGCCCGGTGTCCAACATCGGGTCCTGTCTCGACCTGTTCGCCCCCGGCGTGGCCATCGACTCGGACTGGTACACGAGCGACACGGCCACCCAGCTCGAGGACGGCTCGTCGGGCGCAGCCCCCCACGTCGCCGGCGTCGTGGCGCACTACCTCGAGGACCGCCCGGACGCCGCCCCGGCAGAGGTCACCCAGGCCGTGATCGACGGGGCGACGACCGGTCACGTGACCAATCCCGGCACGGGCTCGCCGAACCGCCTGATCCACAGCCGCCTCGTCCCCGACGGCGCGGTCCTCACCCTGCTCACCGACCAGCGACCGGACGACCCGGTGGACGTCGGCTACTCGGTGTGCCCGGACGGCGCCGGCCCGGGCGGATGCCAGACCGCCACCCTCGACGACGACCGTGATCCGGTTCGCCCCCGCGCGGTGCACCTGGCGGTGCCCGCCGACACCGTGCTCACCGTCACCCAGGGCCCGCTCGACGGCTGGGACCTGACCGCGCTCGTCTGCGACGGCGGCGTCGCGGACCCGGCGCTCGGACAGGCCACCCTCACCGTCCCGGCGGGCGGCCACGCGACCTGCCGGTTCACCAACGAGGCGGCCACGCTCACCCTCGTCACCGACACCGTCCCCAACTCGGCGCAGGACTTCGCGACGGAGGTGTGCGGTCCCACGCCGGACAGCTGCCGCACCGTCGTCCTGGACGACGACAACGACCCGACGCGGGCCGCCACCAGCAGTCTGGTGGCGATCGCGCCAGGGAGCTACGACCTCACCCATGGCGTCGTGGCCGGATGGGACCTCACCTCGCTCCGGTGCACGCCGACGGGCGCAGGCGACGCCATCGACCAGTCCGCCGGCAGGGCCCACCTGGAGGTCGCCCCCCACGAGCAGATCACCTGCACCTTCGTCGACACCCAGCGGGCGACCCTGACCGTCGTCGCGGACGCCGTGCCCGACGGCCCACAGGACCTCGGCTTCACCCTCTGCACCCCCGCCCTCGACGGCACCTGCCAGGCCGGGACCACCTTCTCCGTGGCGCTCGACGACGACACCGACCCCGCGCTGGCGAACCGGGTCACCCTCGGCCGGACCGCGGGGCAGGTGGCGGTCTCCTTCGACGCGTTGGCGGGTTGGGGCATCGAGTCCCTCGCCTGCACCACCACCGAGACCGTGGACACCGGGCGCCGGCGGGTGATCGTCGAGCTCACCCCGGGCGAGGCGACCACCTGCACGTTCACGGTGCGCCAGGGCTCTGTGGCGGTGGTCCAGGACACCGCCCCCGATGCCGCCCAGGACTTCACGGTGCACGCCTGCCCGGTCGGCGGCGCCTGCCAGGACGTGGTGCTCGACGACGACCCGGATCCCACGCGCGACGCCTCGTCCGCCTTCGAGGCCCTCGCCCCCGGGATCTGGACCTTCACCCAGGACGAGGTGGCGGGGTACGGACTCGTCTCGATCACGTGCACGCGCGGCGCCGTCGACCTGGCCGGTCGGCGCGCGACCGTCGTGGTGGTGCCCGGCGAGCGCACGACGTGCACCTTCCTCGACCGGGCCACGACCCTCACGGTCGTGCAGGACACCCAGCCCGACGACCCGCAGGACTTCACCTTCACCCGATGCGCCGGCCCCGAGTGCACCGACCTGGTGCTCGACGACGACGACGCCGACCCGACCCGATCACGGCTCGCGTCCGCCGCGGGCATCTCCCCCGGCACGTACACGGTGACCCAGGCACCGACCGACGGATGGGGGCTCGTGACCCTGACGTGCGACACGGGCGAGGTGGTCGACCGCACCGCGAGGACCGCCACGGTCGAGCTCGCGGCCGGTGAGCAGGTCACCTGCACGTTCGGTGACCGCTCGACCGCCCTCGCGGTGCAGCTCGACGCGCAGCCGGACGACCCCCACGACGTCACCGTCACGGCCTGCCGGGACGGGGGCGGCTGCGTCGACGGGGTGGTCGACGACGACCCCACCGACGCCACCCGGGCGTCCTCGGTGCGCTGGGACGGCCTCGTGTCCGGCGACTGGACGCTCTCGGTGTCGCGCTCCGAGGGGTGGGGCGTGACCGGCCTCAGCTGCACGAGCGGCGAGGCCGACGTCCCCGCGGCGCGTGCCGTCGTCCACCTGGACCGGGGCGAGCAGGTGAGCTGCACCGTGACCGATCGCCGCAGCAGCCTCACCATCGTGCAGAACACCGCCCCCGACGGGCCCCAGGACTTCCCCTACCGGGTGTGCCCCGTCGACGGCAGCACCTGCACCGAGCTCCGCCTCGATGACGACACCGACCCGGCCCTGCCCAGCAGCGCGGTGTTCCCGGTCGACCCCGGGCGCCGTTACACCGTGTCCGCCGTGGCGGTCGACGACTGGGTCGTCACCTCGCTGACGTGCGACGGCGGCGAGATCCGACTGGACGAGGCCACGGCCGAACTGGCCTTCTCGGCCGGCGAGCAGCGCATGTGCACCTTCGCGACCACCCAGACCACGCTCACCGTGGTCAACGACACCGAGCCCAACGCCGCGATCGACGTGACCTACGCCGTGTGCGCGGGCTCGGGTGGGGCCGGCGGTTGCCACGACGTCACCCTCGACGACGACGGCGACGCGACCCTCCCTCGGGAGGCGACCGATCGGGCCCTCGATCCTGGCCTCTTCACCATCACCCAACAGCCCGCCGCCGGGTACACGGTGACCCGCATCACCTGCACCCACGGGCTCACGTCGGTGGCCACCCGGACCGCCACCATGGAGGTCCACGCCGGCGACCACGTGCGCTGCACCTACACCGTCGAGCCCACCCGCCTCTTCGTCAGCCAGGACACGCAGCCGAACGGGCCGCAGGACTTCACCTACACCCGGTGCGCCGGAGCGTCCGGAGGGGGTCCCTGCACGTCGTTCGTCCTCGACGACGACACGGCGAGCACCGGCGTGCCCGGCAACGTCAACCAGCTCGGCATCGACGCGACGACCTACACCGTCACCCAGCAGCCCGTGGACGGCTTCGGCCTGATCTCCATCACGTGCAGCGGCGAGGGGGCGATCGTGGACCTCGACCATGCCTCGGTGACCGTCGACCTCGATCCCGCCGGGCAGGTCAGCTGCACGTTCGTGAACCGCGCCACCACCCTGACCATCGTCCACGACACGCAACCCGACTCGAGCGTCGACGTCGCCTACCAGGGTTGCCTGCCGGCGCTGGGTCCGAACGCCTGCGGGAGCCCGTTCGTGCTCGATGACGACACCGACCCCACCTTGCCCAACAGCGTCGGCGCCAGCGGGCTGGTCCCGGGCACCTACGCGGTGACCCAGACCGCCACCCCCGGCCTGACCCTGACGGACCTGAGCTGCACGGCCGGCCGCGTGTCACTCGGATCCCGGCGCGCCACGGTCACCCTCGAGGCCGGCGAGCAGGTGATGTGCACCTTCGTGAGCGCCACGCCGGTGACGCCGACCCCCGCGACCATCGTGGTGGTCCAGGACACCGTGGTCGACGCCGCTCAGGACTTCACCTTCACCGGCTGCGCCGGTCCGGGCGGGGCCAACGGCTGCGGACCGTTCCTGCTCGACGACGACTCCGACCCCACGCTGCCCCGCACCGCGACCTTCCCCGTCGAGCCCGGCATCGAGTACTCGATCACCCAGGCCGCCACGGCGGGCTACGGCCTCACCGCCCTGACCTGCACGAACGGTGAGGTGGAACGGGCCCTGCGCCGGGTCACCTTCGAGCCTCGACCGGGTGAGCAGATCACCTGCACCTTCACCGACCGCCAGACCGCGGTCACCTTCGTCCAGGACACGAATCCGGACGGCAGGCAGGACTTCGGCTTCACGGGGTGCGCCGGGCCGGGCGGCGCCAACGGGTGCGCCACCTTCACCCTCGACGACGACACCGACCCGGCCCTGCCCCGCACCGTCACCTACGGGGGCCTCGGTGGGGGCACCTACACCGTCACCCAGGCCGAGGTCCCCGGCTACGCCGTCAGCGCGCTGACCTGTACGACGGGCCAGGTCTCGGTGGCGAGGCGACAAGCCACGATCCGGCTCTCGCCCGGCGATCAGGTCACGTGCACCTTCACCGCGCGCGCCACCACCCTGAAGATCACCCAGGACACGACGCCCAACGACAGGCAGGACTTCACCTTCGACGGCTGCGCCGGGCCCGGCGGCGCCAACGGCTGCGCCACCTTCACCCTCGACGACGACAGCACGGCCACCCTCCCCGCTTCGGTGACCTACACCGGGCTCACGTCCACGACCTACACCATCACCCAGCGCGAAGTGCCCGGCTACGGGGTCAGCTCCGTGAGCTGCACCAAGGGACAGCTCGACACGCGGACCCGCACGCTGACGGTGCTCCTCGAGCCCGGCGACCAGGTCACCTGCACGTTCACCACGGCCGCCACCTCGTTGACCATCGTCGAGGACAGCGCCCCGAACGACGGCCAGGACGTCGCCTTCACCACCTGCGGGCCCCAACCCGACACCTGCGTGGCCTCGATCCTGGACGACGACAGCGACCCCACCCGGTCGAACAAGGCCGTGCTCGCCGGCCTCGCCCCCGGCACCTACTCGATCGACCAGGCCGCACCCGACGGCTGGGGGCTCACCGGGCTCTCCTGCACGAGCGGCGAGGCCGACCTGAGCACCGGGACCGCGTCGGTGGCGCTCGGTCCGGGCGAGCAGGTCACGTGCACGTTCGTGACGAGCCGCACCTCGCTCACCGTGGTGCAGGACACGGTGCCGAACGCCGCCCAGGACGTGGGGTTCCAGGTGTGCGACGACCAGGCGGCGTGCGTCGAGCTCACCCTCGACGACGACTCGGACGCCACGCTGGCGTCGACCCGGACGCTCGGCCCGCTGGCCGCGGCCACGTGGACGATCACCCAGGCGGCCGCCCCGGGGTACGCCCTCGACGCCCTCGTCTGCACGAGCGGCGAGACCGACGTCGACGGGCGCCGAGCCGTGGTCGCCCTGGTCCCCGGTGAGCAGGTGACCTGCACGTTCACGCTGCGCCTCACCACGCTGACGGTGGCGATCGACGCACAGCCGAACGACACGCAGGACTTCGTGGTCACCCGCTGCGGCGTCGGGACGTGCAGCCCGCTCACCCTCGACGACGATTCGGACGCCACGAACCCCGCGTCCGCCACGCTCTCGCCGGCCGCCGCCGGGGTCTACACCCTCACCCTCGACACGCTGCCGACGGGATGGGCGCTCGTCGGGGCGTCGTGCACGACCACCGAGTCGGTGGATCTGGCCGCGCGCCGCGTCACCGTCGACCTCGCCGCGGGTGAGCAGCCCACCTGCACCTTCGTGGTGTCCCGGACGACGCTCACCGTGGTGGTCGACACCGTCGTCAACGCCGCCCGGGACATCCCGCTGACCCTGTGCCCCGTCTCGGGGCCGTGCACGTCGTTCAACCTGGACGACGACAGCGACGGCGTCCTGTCGACCACCCGTACCTTCCCGGCGCTGGCCGCCGGCAGGTACACCGTGACCGAGACCACCGCGACGGCCGACGTGCGGGTCACGATGGCGTGCACGACTGCGGAGGTCTTCGAACCGGAGGCGCGCCGCGTCACCGTCGACCTCGCCCCCGGCGAGCAGACGACCTGCACCTTCACCAACCGCGTGCCGTCCATCACCATCGCGGTCAGCACCGTCGTCGGGTCCACCCGCGACTTCACGTTCCGGCTCTGCCAGCCGGCGGGCTGCGCCCTCTACACGGTGAACCACGGCGTCTTCGGCGGACCGCCGATCTCCGTGGCCATCGGCGACCTCACCCCCCGCACCTACGTCCTCGTGCAGGACGCGGTCTCCGACCACGTGGTGACGTCGATCTCCTGCACGACGGCCGAGGCCGTCGACCTCCCGAACCGCTCCGTTACCATCACCCTCTCGGCGTGGGAACAGGTCGCCTGCACGTTCACCGATCTCCCCGTATGACGTGCGGGCCACCGCGATCGTCCGGCAGGGGCGGTCCTCCACACCCGGGACGCGCCGCGGCGCCGGGCCCGCAGGCCCGGCGCCGCACCACCCCAAGGGGGGAGGGTCGATCAGCCGACGCTGGGCGGGACCATCACCGAGTCGATGAGGTACACGGTGGCGTTGGCGGTCTCGATGTCGGGCACCTGGACGGTGGCGCCGCCGTCGTTGAGCGTGATGGTGTCGCCATCGACCTCGATGGGCAGCGTCTCACCGGTGAAGGTGGTCAGCTCGGTCATGCCGGCGAGGTCCTCGGAGGAGAGGCGCTCGGGGATGACGTGGAAGCCGAGGACCGTGGTGAGCAGACCGGTCGGGTCGTCCATGGCGGCCTGGAGGGTCTCCTGGTCGAACTCGGCGAAGGCGCAGTCGGTCGGGGCGAACACGGTCAGGGCCTCGGCGCTGTTGAGGGTGTCGACGAGGTCGGCCGCGGTGACGGCGGACACCAGCGTGGTCAGGACCGGGTTGCTCGAGGCGGCGGTGCCGACCGGGTCGTCGGTCATGCCGGCGAGGGTGCCCTGGTCGGGGCCGGACTCGACGGCGTCGACGAGGCCCTCGGTGTCGCAGATGGTGGTGGAGTCGACGTCCTGAGCGGCCGTGTCGTCGGTGCCCATGGTCGAGTCGCTGGAGTCATCGGCCTGGGTGGTGGCCGTGGTCGAGTCGGACGACGCCGAGTCGTCGTTGTCGTCGCTGCTACAGGCGGCGGTCACGAGACCGAGCGCCAGGACGAGCCCCAGGATGCGGAGCAGGTTGGTTCGAAGCATTGGTGTCACCTTCGTGTCGGGGGTTTGGTTGGGTGCTGCGGCGTTGGGTGCTGCGGGGTTGGGTGTTGCGGGGCACTCGCCCCGAGGGGCGAGAAGGGGGCGTCCGGGCGGCTCATGCGGCCTGGACGATCACGAGCTTCGATTGCCAGCCGGTGGCGCCGTCGGGGAGGGGCTCGCTGCGCTCCTCCGGCATCGGGGTGCCGTCGGCGTCGAAGGCCCGACAGGCGATGCGGGCCGAGCCCGGCTGGGGCTCCCAGTCGATGCGCCACTGCCGCCAGGTCTCGTGCGAGAGCTCGGGGGCCAGCTCGGCCTCCTGCCAGGGGCCGTCGTCGACCTTGACCTCGACCGTGCCGATGCCCCGGGTCTGCGCCCAGGCCACGCCGGCGATGAACTGGGGGCCGGCGGGCACGGCGGTGCCGGTGCGGGGGACGTCGATGCGGCACTGCGTCTTGATGGGGGCCTGCTGGGCGTAGCCCCGGGGCACCCAGTAGGCCTCGAAGTCGTCGAAGGTGGTGAGCTCGATCTCGCTGAGCCACTTGGTGGCGGACACGTAGCCGTAGAGGCCGGCGGTGACGAGGCGGGCCGGGAAGCCGTGTTCGAGGGGCAGCGGCTCGCCGTTCATGCCCACCGCGACGAGGCAGGTGCGCCCGTCGGTGGCGGCGCTGACGGGGAAGCCGCACGTGTAGCCGTCGACGGAGCGGCCCACGAGCTGGTCGGCAGCGGGGTCGACGCCGGCCTCGTCGAGCAGGCGCTCGACGGGCACGCCCAGCCAGCGCGCGTTGCCGACGAGCTCGCCGCCCACCCGGTTGGAGACGCAGGTCATGGTCACATCGGCCTCGACGAGGCCGAGGGCGCAGAGCTCGTCGAAGGTCAACGTGAGGTCACGGTCGACCATCCCCTTCACGTCGAGGGTCCAACCCTCGACCGGCACCTGCGGCACGGTGAGGGCGGTGTCGATCCGGTAGAAGTCGGCGTTCGAGGTGCGGAAGGGGGTCATGCCCTCGACGTCCACG
>OBLX010000043.1_pt1 | contig 37189 bp, 33 predicted proteins | sample 1519811 | NCBI WGS metagenome assembly OBLX01 (sample SAMEA3991476, study PRJEB22521) | metagenome | biome: anthropogenic terrestrial biome; feature: sewage plant; material: surface water | place: Sweden | collected 2012-09-26
TCAACGTGGCCGGCATCGCCGACGCCGCCGAGATCCACAACATCGACATGGCCCAGTACGACCGCATCATGGACGTCGACCTGCGTGGCGTCGTTCACGGCACGAAGCACGCCCTGCGGGTCATGCGCGAGCAGAAGGCCGGCAACATCATCAACTGGTCGTCCATCGGCGGCCTCAACGGCTCGCCCTTCACCGGCTCGTACTCCGCGGCCAAGGCCGGCGTGGTGGCCATCTCCAAGGTCGCCGCCATCGAGAACGGCCCGCACGGCATCCGGGTGAACTGCATCTGCCCCGGGTTCATCGTCACCAACATGTCCAAGGGGGCCGAGAACATGCCCGGCATCCCCGAGAAGGCGGCGCTCATGCGCGTCGGCCAGGCCGGAGAGGTCGCCGAGGTGGCGGCCTTCATTGCCAGCGACCGGGCCTCCTACGTGAGCGGGGCCGTGATCCCCGTCGACGGCGGCTGGATCGCCAAGATCGCCTGAGGGCCTCGTCGTGAGCGAGACCTCGACCGGCGCCACGACGGGCGGTGCCCCCGCCGGGCGCTACGCCGGCGCCCGGGTGCACCGGGTCGAGGACGCCCGCCTCCTCACCGGCGCCGGCACCTTCGTCGACGACGTCGTGCGGCCCGGGATGCTGCACGCCTGCTTCGTGCGCAGTCCCTACGCCCGGGCCCGCATCGAGGGCATCGACACCGCCGACGCCCTCGCCCTGCCCGGCGTGCACGCCGTGTTCACGGCCGCCGACCTCAACCCGGACGTGCGCGAGCAGTGGTACACGCTCGTCGGCCCGAAGGACCCGGACACGCCCCGGCCGGCGCTGGCCGAGGGTGAGGCGCGCTTCGTCGGTGACCCCGTCGCCCTCGTCGTCGCCGACAGCCGCTACGTGGCGGAGGACGCTGCCGAGCTCGTGGTCGTCGACTACGAGCCACTGCCGGTACTCGCCGACTACGCCGCCGCGGTGGGGAGCGACGAACTCGTCCACGCCGACTACGCCGGCAACCTCGCCGCCGACATCACGCTTTTCCCGGCCGAGATGCTCGACGAGGCGTACGCCGGCGCCGCCCACGTCGTCGACGCCACCATCCACCAGCAGTCCTACGCCGCCGTCCCCCTCGAGACCCGGGGCCTGGTGGTCGAGTGGTCGGCGGCCAGCGACGAGCTCACGATCTGGGCCGCCACCCAGGCGCCCCACGAGGTGCGCGCCTTCGCCGGCCGCCTCCTCGGCATCCCCGAGCAGCGGGTGCGGGTGGTCATGCGTGACACCGGCGGTGGCTTCGGACAGAAGGTCATCCCGATGCGAGAGGACATGTGCATCCTCCTCGCTGCCCGCAAGGTGCCCGGCCCCCTCAAGTGGATCGAGGACCGACGCGAGAACCTGATGGCCGCCGGCCAGGCCCGCCACGAGCACGGCGCGGTCCGCATGGCCTTCGAGGCCGACGGCGCCTTCGTGGCCGCCCAGCTCGAGCACGTGCAGGACATCGGCGCCTACCCCACGCCGGCGCCGGGCCAGGCGGCGTTCGCGGTCGGCCTCATGTTCCCCGGGCCGTACCGCATCCCCGCCGGCAACTTCGCCACGAAGCTGGCCTTCTCCAACACCGCCGGCCGCACCGCCTACCGGGGGCCGTGGCAGTTCGAGTCCGTCGCCCGTGAGGTGACCCTCGACCGCGCCGCCCGCCAGATGGGGATGGACCCGGTCGAGCTGCGCCGCCGCAACCTCCTGCGTCGGGACGAGCTGCCCTACACCAACCCCCTCGGCATGCCCTACAGCGACATCTCGCCGAGCGAGACCTTCGAGCAGGCGCTGGCCATGCTCGGCTACGAGGCCTTCCGGGCCGAACAGGCGGCGGCGCGCACCGAGGGCCGCTACCTCGGCGTCGGCACCTGCACCTACGTCGAGCCGACCGCCTCCGGCGTCGGCTTCTACGGCACCGAGGGCGCCACCATCCGCATCGAGCCCTCGGGCATGGTCAACGTCTACGTGGCCGGCGGCTCGACGGGCAACAGCCTCGAGACCACCGTCGTCCAGCTCGCCGCCGACGCCCTCGGGGTCGGCATCGACGACGTGAACACCATCCAGGGCGACACCGCGGTCACCCCCTTCGGGGCGGGGACCGGCGGCAGCCGCAGCGGCCCCATGACCGCCGGCGCCATCGCCGCGGCCGGCGGTGAACTGCACGACAAGCTCGTGGCGCTGGCCGCCCACCGCCTCGAGGCCTCCGAGGACGACATCGAGATCGCCGACGGCCGCGCCACCGTGCGGGGCACGCCGGCGGTCGGCCTCACGGTGGCGCAGCTCGCCAACGTCGCCTACTTCCAGCCGGGCGCCCTGCCCGCCGGCATGTCGCCCGGTCTCGAGGCCAGCGCCCGCTACGCCGCCCCGGCCCCGATGATCTGGGCCAACGCCACCCACGTCTGCACCTGCGAGGTCGACGTGGCCACCGGCGTCGTCACCATCCTCCGCTTCATCGTCAGCGAGGACTGCGGGCGCATGATCAACCCGAACGTGGTCGAAGGCCAGATCGCCGGCGGCACGGTCCAAGGGATCGGCGGCGCTCTTCTCGAGCAGTTGGTCTGGGACGACGACGGCAACCCGCTCGCCACCACCTTCGTCGACTACCTCCTGCCCACCGCCAGCGACGTGCCCACCATCGAGTACGGCCACGTCGAGACGCCGGCGCCGGGACTCGGGTACAAGGGCGTGGGGGAGGGCGGTGCGATCGGCGCCCCGCCGGCGGTGATCAACGCCGTCGTCGACGCGTTGGCGCCCTTCGGCGTCGAGGTCGAGCACCTGCCTCTGACGCCCGCCGCCATCGTCGACCTGCTCGATTCCCCCGTTCTGGCTCCCGATGTGCACGCCAGAGCGGTCGAATCGGGAGCCGGAACCGACGGTTTGGACGGGGAGGCCGGCGCGTGAAGCCGGCGCCGTTCACCTACCACCGGCCCGAGACCGCGGCCGAGGCGGTGGGCCTGCTCGCCGACCTCGGCGACGGGGCCAAGCTGCTGGCCGGCGGCCAGAGCCTGGTGCCGATGTTGTCGCTGCGCCTCGCCGTCTTCGACGACCTGATCGACATCAGCCGTCTCGGCGAGCTGATCGGCATCGAGCGGCGGGACGACCACCTCTGGATCGGCGCGGGCACGACGGAGGCGGCCGTCGAGCGGTCAGCCGACGTGGCCGCGGCCGCGCCGCTGCTGGCCCGGGCCACGCCGCTGATCGGCCACCGCCAGATCCGCAACCGGGGGACTGTCGGCGGCTCGATCGCCCACGCCGACCCCGCCGCCGAGTACCCGGCGGTCGCCTTGGCCCTCGACGCTGACCTGGAGGCGGTGTCGCCGCGCGGCGCCCGCACCATCCCGGCCGCCGACTTCTTCACCGGGTTCTGGAGCACCGCGCTCGACGAGGACGAGCTGCTCACCGGCGTCCGCCTGCCCGTGTGGGGGAGCCCCTCCACCCGTTGCGGCTTCGCGGTCCGTGAGATCGCCCGCCGACATGGCGACTTCGCCATCGCCGGCGCCGCCGTGGCCCTCGAGGTGGACGGCGGTGACCGGGTCGCCCGAGCTGTGATCGGCCTCTTCGGGCTCGGTTCGGTCCCGCTGCGAGCGAGTGCGGCCGAGGCGGCGGCGGCGGGACAGACGCTCGCCGAGATCGACCCCGATGAGGTGGGCCGGTCAGCCGTCGCCGACCTCGACGACGTGCCCGTCGACCTGCACGGCTCGGCGGCCTACCGCACCCGGGTCGGCGCGGTCATGGTGGCGCGGGCCTGGGCCGACGCCGCCACCGAGGCGCACGCGGGCCGCGAGACCAGAGGAGGAGCCGAACATGGGTGACGTCCCGGTGCGGGTGACCGTCAACGGCCAGGTGCGGGAGGCCACGGTCGAGGCGCGCCTCACGCTCGCTGACTTCCTCCGCGAGCGCTGCCACCTCACCGGCACCCACCTCGGCTGCGAGCACGGGGCGTGCGGCGCCTGCACCGTCCTGGTCGACGGCGCCGCCGTGCGCAGCTGCCTGATGTTCGCGGTGCAGGCCGACGGCACCGAGGTCACGACGGTCGAGGGCATCGCCGCCGCCGACGGCACCCTCTCCCCGGTCCAGGCGGCACTGCGCGGGTGCCACGGCCTCCAGTGCGGCTTCTGCACCCCGGGCTTCGTGGTCACCATCACCGCCCTGCTCGACGAGAACCCCCGCCCCGACGAGGGCGAGATCCGCGACGCCCTGTCGGGCAACCTGTGCCGGTGCACCGGCTACCAGGGCATCCTCGCCGCGGTCCGCTCCCTCGCCGGCGCCGCGCCGGAAGCGTGACGGCTCCACCGCTCTGGGACCACGCTGCTGTCGTCGGGCACAGCGGGGTGGTCCCAGAGCGAGGTGGTCCGGCACTCTGGGACCACGCTGGTGTCGTGGGGCACGACACGGTGGTCCCAGAGCGAGCGAGGTGGGCGCTTCCCGGGCGACGGGGCGGAGGCTAGGGTGACCAAAGTGAGTGTTCGCTCATCGGGGGCACGAATGTGACCGACCGCATGCTGCTTCGCAACGCCCGGGTGTTGACGTGCACCGGCGACCTCGCCGAGCGTCCGACCGACGGTGACGTGCTCATCGAGGGCAACCGGGTCCTCGAGGTGTCGCAGGGCCGACTGGTCGTGGAAGAGGGCGCGGTCCGGGTCGTCGACGTCGCCGGCGCCACCGTGCTGCCCGGCCTCGGCGACGCCCACGTCCACATCAGCTGGCCGCTCGACTTCTTCTTCGACCACGCCGCCGTGGCCGCTGCGCCCGGGGCGGAGCACGCCCTCGACGTCGCCGCGGTGGTGCGCACCTTCCTCGAGAGCGGGTACACGACCATCGTCGGCGCCGGCGCCACGCAGCCCCGCGACGATCTCCTCGCCCACGAGTCCATCGAACGCGGCCTCATCCCGGGCCCTCGCGTGATCCCCAGTGGGCCGATGATCGCGGCCGAGGACGGCCTCGGCGCCGACGGCGGGATGATGGAGGTCGCCACCGACGCCGCCTCGCTGCGGGAGATCGTGGCCCGTCAGTGCGACCAGGGCGTGAAGGCGCTCAAGCTCTTCATCTCGGGTGATGGCGTCATCCCCGAGTACCCCTCGCAGGACGTCTACATGGACGACGAGATGCTCGAGGCGGCGGTGGCCGAGGCCGATCGCCATGGTGCGTTCATCACCGCCCACGCCCGGGGCTCGCTGAGCGTGGCCATGGCCGCCCGCACGGGCGTGCGGATCGTCCACCACGCCTGCTTCCTCGACGACGACGCCATCCGCGCCCTCGAAGCGCGGGGCGACGACGTGTGGGTCTGCCCCGGCCTGCACTACCTGTGGGCCATGGTCAGCGGCCACGCCGAGCCGTGGGGCATGGACCCCGAGCGCATCGAGGCCTCCGGCTATCGCCAAGAGCTCGATGCCCAGGTCGAAGGGATGCAGCGCCTCGTCGAGGCGGGGGTGTCGATCCTCGCCGGCGGCGACTTCGGCCATCAGTGGACCCATCACGGCACCTACGCCGCCGAGCTCCAGCGTTACGTCGAGCTGGTGGGGATGTCGCCGGTGGCGGCCATCCACACCGCCACCCGCAACCTCGGGCCGGCGGTGGGGCTCGACACCGGCGAGGTGCGCGCCGGTGCCCTGGCTGACCTCCTGGTGGTGGACGGCGACCCCACCGAGGACGTCACGTTGCTCCAGGACCCAGCGCGTCGCCGCCTCGTCGTCAAGGACGGCGCTCTCGCGTACGTGAACCCGCAGCTCTACCCTTGACCGCCGTGGGGGAGGGCCTCGACGCCGGGGCGACGAAGGTGCTGTCGGGGGTCGACGCCCTCGTGCAGCTCCTGGTGGTGCGCCGCCGGGTCGACGAGCGCGACGGCCTCACCACCGGGACCATGGTCTCGGGCTACCCCGGCTCGCCGCTGGCGGGGTTCGACCAACACCTCGACGACCTCGACGGCCCGGGCGGTGGACTCGACGCGCTCGGCATCGTCCACGAGCCCGGCCTGAACGAAGAGCTGGCCCTGGCGGCGGTGTGGGGCAGCCAGATGGGCGCGGTGGTGCCCTACCGCGCCGGCGTCGACGGCGTCGCTGGCGCCTGGTACGGCAAGGCGCCGGGCCTCGACCGCTCGGGCGATGCGCTCAAGCACGCCAACGCCCTCGGCGCCGGTCCCAACGGCGGCGCCGTGCTGTTCTGCGGTGACGACCCCACGGCCAAGTCGTCGACGCTCACCTGCGACAGCCAGCACACGTTCGAAGACGCCTGCGTCCCGGTGCTGTATCCCGGCGACCAGCAGGAGGTCGTCGACCTCGGCGTCCACGCCTTCCGCCTCTCCCGCTACGCCGGCTGCTGGGTGGGGATGAAGGTGGTGACTGCGGTCGCCGACGGCATCGGTTCAGTCGATCTCGGCCTCGACCGCCACCATCCGGTCGACCCCGAGGGCCTCGAGGTCGACGGGCAGCCGTGGCGTCACGAGCCGCTCACACGCATCGGCCCCCACACGGTGCAGGCCCAGGAGGCGCTGGTGGTCGACCACCGACTGCGGGCGGCGCAGGCTTATGTGCGCCACAACGGCCTCGACCGGGTGGTCGGTGCGCGACCGGGCGCGCGCCTCGGCATCGTCGCTGCGGGCAAGACCTACTACGACGTCGTCTCCGCCCTCGCCGGCCTCGGCGTGACGCCGGACGACCTCGCCGGCGCGGGCATCCGCATCCTCAAGCCGGCGATGACGTGGCCGCTCGTGCCCGAGTCCGCCCTCGAGTTCGCCGCCTCGGTGGACGAGGTGCTGGTGGTCGAGGAGAAGCGCCCCTTCGTCGAGACGCAGCTGCGGGCGCTGCTCCACGAAGCGGGTGTGGCGACCCCGGTGCGCGGCAAGCGCGACGCGACCGGCGCGGCGCTGGTCTCCGCGGTGGCCGAGCTCGACCCCGCCGGCGTCGCCGCGGTGCTGACCCGGATCCGGCCCGACCTGGCGCCGGCGCCCCAGCCCACTGTGGTGAGCGGCGACCGCGCCCGGCTGCCCGTTCTCGCCGTGCCCCCCCGACCGCCGGGGTTCTGCAGCGGTTGCCCTCACAACCGCTCGACCGTGTTCCCCGCCGGCGCCCTCGTCGGCGGCGGCGTGGGCTGCCACGGGATCATGTACTTCGAGGCCCGTCACACCGGCATGACCGCACTGCCGCCCACGCCCATGGGAGCCGAGGGCGTGCCGTGGATCGGCCTCGCTCCGTTCGTCGACGAGCCCCACCTGCTCCAGAACCTCGGCGACGGCACGTTGAGCCACTCGGGCTCGCTGGCCATCCGGGCCAGCGTGGCCGCCGGGGTCAACGTCACCTTCAAGGTGCTCTACAACGCCGCCGTGGCCATGACCGGCGGCCAGGACGTCACCGGCCTCCAGGACGTGCCCGCGCTGACCCGGGCGCTCGAGGCGGAGGGCGTGCGGCGCATCGTGGTGTGCGCCGACGACCCAGGCCACTACCCGCGCGGCGCTCGATGGGCGGCGGGGGTGGAGGTGCTCGACCGGGACAGGCTGCCCGAGGTGCAGGGAGCGCTCAGCGCCGAGCCGGGCGTCACGGTGATCGTCTACGACCAGCAGTGCGCGGCGGAGGCGCGACGCCTGCGCAAGAAGGGCGACCAGGTCGAGCCGCCCCGCCGGGTGGTCATCAACGAGGCGGTGTGCGAGGGCTGCGGCGACTGCAGCACCAAGAGCAACTGCCTGTCGGTGTTGCCGGTGCAGACGGAGCTGGGCGAGAAGCGCCAGATCCACCAGCTCTCGTGCAACAAGGACTACACGTGCCTCGACGGGGACTGCCCGTCGTTCGTCACCCTCGAGCCGGTGGCCCGAGGTCGGCGGCGAGCGGCGCCGGCGTCGGGTGGGGGCGCGGGTGCCTCGGGATCGACGCCGGACCGCACGGCGCCGCCGGCCGGGACCTTGCCCGCCCCGGCCGTGCCGACCATCGACGGCGTGTACGGCATCTACTTCACCGGCATCGGTGGCACCGGGGTCATCACCGCCAACCGGCTGATCGCCGCTGCCGCCGAGTCCGCCGGGCTCACCCTCGGGGGCATGGACCAGACCGGCCTGTCCCAGAAGGCGGGTGCGGTCGTGTCCCACCTCCAGCTGGCCCGGGACCCGGCGGCGCTCGGCTCGCACGTGGTCAGCGCCGCCGGCGCCGACCTCTACCTGTCGGGCGACATCCTCCAGGCCGCCGGCGCCCTCCACCTCGCGAAGGTGCGGCCCGGTCGGACCCTCGCGGTGGTGGACCGGGACGTGACCCCGACCGCGGCCATGCTCCAGTCCGACATCGAGGCGCCCAGCCTCGACGCGCTCGAAGCGGCGGTGACCGAGGTCGTCGGCGCCGAGCGGACGGCCTTCATCGACTCGACCCGCCTCGCCGAGGCGGTGTTCGCCAACCACCTGTTGGCCAACGTCGTGTTGCTGGGTGCCGCCTTCCAAGTCGGGGGGCTGCCCGTCCCGCTCGACCACCTGGAGGCGGCGATGGCCGCCGGGCGCGCCGCCGCCGACAACCAGGCGGCCTTCACCTGGGGACGCTGGGCGGTCCACGACCCGGCCGCGGTCGAGGCGCGCCTCGTGGCCCTCGAAGGCGAAGACCTGAGCGGCGGCGGTGCCGGGAGCGTGTTCGACCCGACGGCGGAGTCGCTCGCCGCCGCCGACCCGCTGGTCGAGCGCCATTCGCTGCCTGGCGATCTCCGCGACCTGCTCGTGCGCCGGACCGCACAGGTCGTCGACTACCAGGGCCCGGCGCTGGCCGACCGCTACCTCGCCCTCGTCGAGCGGGCGGCGGCGGTCGACGACGCCGACCGCGGCTGGGCCCTCACGACCGCGGTGGTCGAGGCGTGGTTCCGCCTGCTCACCTACAAGGACGAGTACGAGGTGGCCCGCCTGCACCGCAAGGTCGACCTCGACCACCTGGCCCGCGACGTCGGCATCGAGGGTGCCTACCGGGTGCGCTACCACCTGCACCCGCCGGTGCTGCGCCGCCTCGGACGGGAGAAGAAGCTCCCGATGGGCCGGCCCTACGACGTGGCCTTCGCCGCCCTGGCCCGCATGAAGGGCCTGCGGGGCACCCCCTTCGACCTGTTCGGCTGGGACCGCGACCGCCGGATGGAGCGGGCGGTGATCGACGAGTACGAGGCGCTGATCGCCGACGTGCTGGCGCCCGACGCCGACGTCCCGTACGAGCGCCAGGTGGTGATCGCCGAGTCCGCGCTGGCGGTGAAGGGCTACGGCCCCATCAAGGAGGCGTCGGTCGGGGCGTGGCGCGAGCGGATGGCCGACCTGCGACGCGATGTCCCTTCGGAGGCGACGGCACCGTCGTGACCAGGTCGCTCAGGTCGGCGTCCCGTGCGGTCGGCCGAACCAGCCCGCTGCAGCACGAGCTCGGCGGTGGCGGGCCGGGCGCCGCCCGGTGATCAAGCGCGTCCACCTCGTCAGCGGTGACGTGGGGGCGGTCGTGGCCCGACTCGCCGAGGCCCGACCGCCGCGGCTGGCGGTGAACCGGGTCCTGACCGACCGGTCCGACCCGGGGACCGGGATCGACGCTGTCGTGGTCGAGTGGCTCGCCGTGGGCGCGACGGCGCCGGACAGCGGCCCGGACCTCGCCCCATCGATGGCCGTCGAGGAGGTCGTCCTGCGGGGCGCCGACTGGCTGGAGCAGCGCTGGCGGACCGGCGGCGACCGCCACAAGCACCTGGCCCTCGCCACCCGGTCGCCCGGCCTCACCCCCGCCGACTTCGCCGAGAGGTGGCGCACGCACGCGGGCACGGTGTCGTCGCCGTCCGGTGGGCCGGCGGTCCCCATCCCCGACGCGGCCCGCGGCCGGGCGTACGTGCAGGACCACCCGGTCCTCGGCGCCGACGGGTCGACGGCACCCTTCGACGGTCTCAACGAGGTGTGGTTCGACGACCTCGCCGGCCTCGACGCCCGACGGGCGTGGTTCGCCGAGCATGGCGTGGGTCGCACCGACGACGGTCTCTTCGCTCCCGCCACCTACCTCGCGGCGGTCGAGACCCTCGTCGTGGGGCAGCCACGGTCTGGCCGGCCAAGCAACTCGGGGTGATGGAACGGATTCCCTCGTCGGCGATCCTGGTGGCGCGGTTCGTGGCAGTGTGCGGGGGCAGGTTCGTGGAGGACACGGGGGGTTGTTGAGGATGACCGAGACGGCAGTCGAGTTCGATCCGATGTCGGACGAGTACTTCAACGACCCGTCGGAGGTGTACCGCCGGCTGCGGGACGAGGCGCCGGTGTACTTCAACGAGCGCTACGGCTTCTACGCCCTGTCGCGCTTCGAGGACGTGGCCGCGGCCCACCGCGATTGGCAGGGCTTCTCGAGCTCTCACGGCGTCGACCTCGCCACGCTGTCGAAGCACGCCGACTACAGCAGCTTCAAGATGATCATCATGATGGACCCACCGGACCACGCCCGGCTTCGCGCCCTCGTGAGCCGGGTGTTCACGCCGCGAGCGGTCGCCGACCTCGAGCCGATGATCCGAGAGGTGGTCAACGAGTTCCTGGCCCCGCTCGAGGACCGCGACGCCTTCGACGCGGTCGCCGACTTCTCGGCCTTGTTCCCCGTCGAGATCATCAGTCGGATGCTGGGCGTGCCCGAGGGCGAGCGTCAGCAGATCCGCGAGTGGCTCGACCTCACCCTGCACCGCGAGCGTGGCGAGGTCGACCCGACCCCCGAAGGCGTCGCCGCCATGATCGAGTCGGTCACCTACTACCACGCACTCATCGCCGAGAAGCGGGCGCGCCCCGCCGACGACATGCTGAGCCGGCTGACACAGGTGACCGTGGACCGCGGCGACGGTGTGGAGACCGGCCTCGACGACGCGGAGATTGCGGGCTTCGCCGGCCTGCTGGGCGGCGCCGGCGCCGAGACCGTGACGAAGCTCGTCGGCAACGCCGTCGTCCTCTTCGACCGCCACCCCGACCAGTGGCAGCGCATCCTCGACGACTCGTCGGCCATCCCCGCCGCGGTCGAGGAGATCCTCCGTCTCCTCCCGCCCTCGCAGTACCAGGGCCGGTACAGCGTCGAGGACCGCACCTTCGAAGGCGGCACCATCCCCGCCGGGTTCCCGGTGCTCCTGGTCACCGGCGCGGCCACCCGCGACCCGCGGGTCTTCGACCGCCCCGACGAGTTCGACCTCGACCGCCCGCCCAGCGTGTCGCTCGGTTTCGGCCACGGGGTGCACAGCTGCCTCGGCGCGGCGTTGGCCCGCATGGAGAGCCGCATCGCCCTCGAGGAGCTGGCGAAGCGCTGGCGGCGGCTGGAGGTCGACACCGACGGTCTGCGTCGGGTGCACATGTCGAACGTGGCGGGCTACTCCCACGTGCCCGTCGCCGCCGTCCGCTGAGGGCGGTGTTCCCCTCCGCTTTCCGCTAGACAGCGGTCTTCGCCGAGACGGGGGAGTCGCACATGTCGACCGAGCAGACCAAGGCCATGATGGAGCACCACTCGGAGGCGCTCGCCGCCGAGGTGATGGACGACGCCGCGCTGGACGAGATCGCCGCCGACTACCACGACGACGCGGTGTTCATCAGCAACCTCGGTGGCGTGGTCTCGGGCGTCGCAGGGATCCGGGCCATCTTCGCCAGTGCGGGGAACCTCCCCGGGTTCGAGCAGACCAGCCACCACGTCGACGGCGACGTCGGCTACACCACCTGGAAGGCCGACGGCATCCCCTTCGGCACCGACACCTTCCTGCTCCGCGACGGCAAGATCGCCGTCCAGACGGTCGCCCTCCACTTCGGCTGAGCCCCTCGGCTCGACGCGGCCCTTCTGCAAGCGAGTGTTCGCTCACTTATACTGAGCGGGCAGCACGCAGGTCGTCCGCGAAGTTCGTCGCCCCGGCGACGGGGGAGGCAATCGCCATGGTGAAGCTGGCCGACGAGGTGCGCGTCATCGACGCCGACACCCACATGACCGAGCGTCACGACCTCTTCACGTCCCGTGCGCCGAAGGGCTTCGAGGACCGTGTTCCGCGGGTCACCGACGTCGACGGGGTCGCCACCTGGACCATCGAGGGCGCCGTGCTGGGCCCGGCCCGCGCCGGCGGTGTCATCGACCGGGACGGCAACAAGTACCCCTTCGAGGAGACCAAGGTCTGGGGCATCGACCGGGTGCACCTCGGTGCGCACGACCCCGCCGCCCGCCTCGCGGTGATGGACGAGAGCGGCATCCACGCGCAGATCATCTACCCGAACGCGGTCGGCATCGGCGGCCAGAACCTGGCCAAGGCCACGTCCGACCCCGAGCTGCGCCGCCTCTGCGTCGAGATCTACAACGACTCGATGGCCGAGCTGCAGGCCTGGTCCAACGAGCGGTTCCTGCCCATGCCGGTGATGCCGGCGTGGAGCATCGACGAGTGCGTCGCCGAGGCGAAGCGCTGCGCCGCCCTCGGCTTCCGGGGTGTGAACATGACCTCGGCCCCGCAGGAGGCGGGCTCGCCCGACCTCGCCAGCAGGGAGTGGGACGCCTTCTGGGAGGTGTGCGCCGACCTCCAGCTGCCGGTCCACTTCCACATCGGGGCCAGCCTCACCGCACTGGCCTTCTACGGCTCGTACTTCTGGCCGTCGCTGCACGACAACATGAAGCCCGCCGTGGGCGGCTCGATGCTGTTCCTCAACAACGCCCAGGTGGTCATCAACAGCGTCTACGCGGGCATCTTCGACCGGCACCCGAAGCTGAAGATGGTCTCCGTCGAGAGCGGCATCGGCTGGATCCCGTTCATGCTCGAGGCGATGGACTACGAGATCCTCGAGAATGCGCCGGCGCAGGCCGCCGAGCTGGGGCGCATGCCGTCGGAGTACTTCAAGGACCACTGGTACGCCACGTTCTGGTTCGAGCGGGCCCAGGGCGACCTGCAGGGCCTGATCGACAAGGTCGGCGAGGACAACGTCATGTTCGAGACCGACTTCCCCCACCCGACCTGCCTCTACCCCAACCCCCTCGAAACGGTCGCCGACACCATGGCCGCCCTCCGCCCCGAGACCCGCCGCAAGGTCCTCGGCGACAACGCTGCGGCGCTCTACCGCATCTGATCGAGCGGAGACTCGGCCGCCAACGACTCCTAATACGTGAACGGGTCGTCTACGCCCAGGACGTCCAGTTCTACACGGGTTGGAATGTGATCGAAGCACCGGAGCGCCAGCCCCAGTCGCCCATTCACCCTTAGGTCACTCATGATCGCGCTGAGTAGAGAATCTAGGAACCGGACATCATTGGCGGCGTAGTCGACCTGTGATGCTGACAGAATCTCGGATGTCCAGTCTGACTGCTGTTCGGTCTTCAGAATCTCTATTCCGAGGTAGTGGTTAAGCAGGCCGGCCAAGTGGCAGCCAGTGCCCCCGTTGGTGCTAGTCAACTTCGCTGCCACCTTGGTGCAGCTCACATTTGTAGCCCGAACATCCCATTGGGCACGAATGAATCTGAGATCAAACATCGCGTGATGAAAGACCTTCCGTATCCTTGACGAGGCGAGCAGCTCGGTGAGTCTCGGTGGCGCCCCACATGCGGGAGTACGCACGATCTCTATGGGCCCATCGGCTAGGGCGACCTGCACACACGCGATGTGTTCCTTGGACCAGTCGAGCCCGGTAGTCTCGATATCAACACCGATGGATAGCTGCTCTTTCGCTCTTGCAAGTAGGTCAGCTGACACATCAGATGTTCGAACGATAGCTTCTTGGTGCAGTGTCTCATGAGTTCTCATCGGTGACCTCAGCGGCGGCTGGCTCGGGATCTTTCGCGATCAGGTCAGCGCACGGCATCTCAGTCGCAGACTCGATCATGTCCGTGATCTCGTCATAGACGAAATCGAAGAGACTTCCTCCGGACCGGCACACTATGGTAGGAACCGACCGGCGTTTTCGGGAATGTGAGTACATCGAGATAACCGCTACAGAGTCCATTCTGTAGCAGCTAAAGACGTAGTCACCTTTATGCAGATACAACTCAACCTGCGCCCCGCCGTCTGTGGTCAGCGAACAGAAATCGGCGATCGCCTCATCTATATCGGTCTTCAGATCTGGAGGTGTACGACTAAATCTGTCAGCCAGAACAACGAGCGTTGCATGATGCGCTGGATCGGGCAGGATAATCCGTATCCTGGCCTTGGAACTCTTAGCAACGTCCTGCAACTGTGCCCAGTGGGTCCGACGCCAGGTCCGAGCGTACGCGACCACGATGTCCAGCTTCTCGGCTCCCTGAAGGTAGCGTTCCCACTCGACGTCTTTGAGGTACTGATCCGTGATGCGAGTCAATCCCGCTCGATCAACGTCCGATCCGATGCCGACCTTCTCAAGTATCTCGTCCGCGAAGCTGCGCTTTCCGAACCATTCCCACAAGAGAGATAAGGCCACTGCGGCGAGTAAGACGCTGCCAACCTGGCTGATCAGGATTTGAAGACCAGGCCGACTCCTGAACCAGTCATCTCGACCGCCTGCGTACAGGAGTGCGAGACCTGCCACCGCAACCAGCACCGCTACGAGGTACAGGCGGCTGTTTGTGAGGCTCTTCTTCTCGGCACTCGGCCGTGGCTTGTGCGCAGCGACCACCAGCTGATCGTAGGCGCTGGTTCCATTGCCCGGCCGGACTTCCGTCATCGGTGCAGTTATACGCACGCCCTGTGACAGAAACTCTCAGAGCGCGCGGTCTCGGCAGGTTGTCGTCGACTTAGTCCGTCAGCGTCTCGTCGGCGTGAAGGCGAGGGGGAGGGCGAGGGGCGAGCGGTTGAAGGCGGTGTGGAAGGGGAGCTCGTCCTCGGGCGTCTGCAGACGGAAGTCGGTGAGGCGCCGGGTCAGCTCGGCCACCGCCACCCGGAGGTTGAGGCGGGCCAGGTTGCTGCCGGCGCAGCGATGGGAGCCGGCGCCGAAGGCGATGTGGCGGTTGCGCTCACGGTCGAGGTCGAAGCGGTCCGGGTCGGGGAACTCGGCCTCGTCGCGGTTGGCCGACGCCCACGACAGCAGCACCTTGTCGCCGGCCTTCATGGGGCAGCCGCCCACCTCGGTGTCGTGGCGGACGGTACGGCCGATGGCGAGGAAGGGGTCCTCGAGGCGCAGCAGCTCTTCGACGGCGGCGGGCACGAGTTCGGGTCGCTCCCGGAGCAGCGCCGGGATCTCGGGCTCGCGGCAGAACCGCAGCATGATCTGGCCCAGCGCGCCGGCGGTGGTCTCGAGGCCGCCGAGGATGAGCAGCAGGATCAGACCCATCACCTCGTCCTCGCGGACGGGGCGACCCTCGATCTCGGCGGCGAGAATGGCGTCGACGACGTCGCCCCGGGGTGGCGCCGACCGGCGGTCGGCGATGAACCCGGTGATCCACTCGTTGAGCGCCGCCCAGCATTCGCGACTGTCGGGGTTGGTGGGCACGGACGCCCGCTGCGCCAGGCCGGCGACCTCGAGCACCTGGTCCGGCGGGGCGCCCAGCACCAGGTCGAAGAAGGCGAGGCCGGGGAAGGGCGAGGCGAAGTCGGCCATGAAGTCGCACTCGCCGGCCTCGGCGAAGTCGTCGACGAGGCGGGTCACCAGGGCCCGGGTGGGCGCCTCGTAGGGCGCGACGACCTTGGGGGTGAACCAGGCGCTGATGAGGCGCTTGTACTCGCGGTGCAGGGGCGGGTCGATGTGCTCGGGGATGGCCTTGGAGACCATCTGGGTGTCGGGGATGGCCACGCCCAGCTCGGAGGAGAAGGTCTCCCAGTCCTGGGCCGCGGCGAGCACGTCCTCGTAGCGGGTGAGGACCCAGAAGCCGCCCCGCTCGTCGCTGCGGGTGACGGGGCACTGCGCCCGCATGCGGGCGAGGGTCGGGTGGATGGCCTGGGCGAACTCGGGCGCCAGGTAGTTGAAGTGCTGGGCGCACCACTCGTCGCTGAGCGGCTCGGGCAGCGCGTCCACGGGCCGAACGCTAGGCGGTGGGGCCGAGGCGGGGGCCGGGTCGGAACCTGATGGGCACGGCCACGGGGGCCCGGCTGTACAGGGAGTGGAAGCGAACGTCGTCATCGGCGAGGTGCAGGTCGTCGAAGCGCTCGACGATCTCCCGCACCGCGATGCGCAGGTTCATGCGGGCCAGGTTCGAGCCGGCGCACCGGTGGGGGCCGGCGCCGAAGGCGATGTGGCGGTTGCTCTCCCGGTCGACGTCGAAGTCGAACGGGCAGGCGAACTCGCCCTCGTCCCGGTTGGCCGACGCCCACGAGATGAGGACGGGCTCGCCCTCCTTGATGGTCTGGCCCGCCACCTCGACGTCGCGCATGGCGGTACGCCCGATGAAGATGAACGAGCTGTCGAGCCGGACCAGCTCCTCGACCGCGTCGTTGAGGCGCTCGGGGTGCGCGCGTAGGTAGGCCGGGATCTCCGGTTGGCGACAGAAGCGGGTCATGATCTGGCCGAGGGCGCCGGCGGTGGTGTCGAGCCCGCCGAACAGCAGCAGCTGGAGCATGCCGACGATCTCGGTCTGGCTGATGGGTCGGCCCTCGATCTCGGCCGCGATCACCGCGTCGACCACGTCGCCCTGGGGCTCCTGCGACCGTCGCCGCTCGACGAACTCGCTGATCCAGCGCAGCATCGCGCCCCGGGCCTCGCGTCCCTCCTGGGTGGTGGGGGTCGAGGCCACGTTGGCGAGCCGGGTGATCTCCTCGGTCTCGTCGGCGGGCGCGTGCAGCACCATCTCCACGAAGACCCGGCTCGGCAGCGGCTTGGCGATCGCGGTCATGAAGTCGCACTCGCCGGCCTCGATGACATCGTCGATGAGCTCGGTGACGAGGGCCCGGGTGTCGTCCTCGCGCTCGAGCACCTTCGCCGGGGTGAAGTGGGCGTTGATGAGGCGCTTGTACTCGCGGTGGGCGGGCGGGTCGATCTGCTCGGGGATGGCGGGGACCGAGGTCTGGCCGGACGGGACGGTGATGCCGTGCTCGGAGCTGAAGCTCTCCCAGTCCTGGGCGATGGCGAGCACCTCCTCGTAGCCCGTCGCCACCCAGAAGCCGCCGTGCTGGTCGCTGCGGGTGAGGCCGCCGCCAGCACGAAGGGTGGCGAGCGTGTCCTGGAGGTTGGGGCCCACCTGGGGGTGGAGGTGGTCGAAGTGGGCGGCGCACCACTCAGCGCTGAGCGGCTCGGGCCCCGCCGGCGTCGCCGTCTCCGTCGTGTCGCTCACTACTGCTCCTCCGATTCGGGGGACGTGGTCACTCTTGTCGGTTCGTCACCGGACCCGTCGCCCAGCAGCGCCGCCCGGAGGGACTCGGGGACGCCGATGCTGCGGGGCTCGAGGTAGCTGCGCAGGCCCTCGGGGCCGAGCTCGCGGCCGAGGCCCGACTCCTTGAAGCCACCGAACGGGACCAGGGGGAACGGGGGGTACGAGCCGTTGACGGCGATGCTGCCGGTGCGCAGCTGGCGCGCGACGCCGAGGGCCCGGTTCGGGTCGGCGCTCCAGACGCCGCCGGACAGGCCGTACGGCGAGTCGTTGGCGATGCGGACGGCGTCGGCGTCGTCGTGGTAGGGGAGCAGGCACAGGACGGGGCCGAAGATCTCCTCGCGGGCCACCCGCATGGCGTTGTCGACGCCGGCCAGGATCGTGGGCTCGACGTACCAGCCGACGGGAAGGTCGGCCGGGCGACCACCGCCGGCCGCGACGGTGGCGCCGGCCTCGACGGCCAGGCCGATGTAGCCCTCGACGCGCTCGCGCTGGCGCTCGGCCACGAGGGGCCCGACGAGGGTGGCGGGATCGTGCGGGTCGCCCACGACCACCGTGCCCGCCGCCGCGGCGGCGGCCTCGACGGCCTCGTCGTAGCGGGCCCGGGGGAGCAGCACCCGGGTGTGGGCGCCGCAGACCTGGCCCGACAGGTGCATGGCCGCGCCGACGAGGGTGGGCAGCACCGAGGCGATGTCAGCGTCGTCGAGCACGAGCGCCGCGGACTTGCCCCCCAGTTCGAGCGACACCCGCTTCACCTGCTCGCCGCAGGCGCTCATGATGCGCTTGCCTGCGGCGGTCGATCCGGTGAAGGCGATCTTGTCGGTGCCGGGGTGGGCGACGAGGTGCTCGCCGACCTCGCGCCCGCCGGGCACGACGTTGAAGGCGCCCGCCGGCAGCCCGGCCTCGGCGAGGGCCTCGGCAAGGACGAAGTTGCTGAGGGGCGCTTCTGGCGCGGGCTTGAGGACCACCGTGCAGCCGGCGGCGAGCGCGGGCGCCACCTTCCACGAGGCGATGGTGACGGGCGCGTTCCACGGGACGATGGCGCCGACCACGCCGACCGGCTCGTTGGTGACGAGGCCGGTGCGGTCGCCGCTGACCACCACCCGCTCGAGCTCGAAGGTGCGCAGGAGCTCGGCGTAGTAGGCGAAGAGGGGAGCGACCATGCCCGTCTGGGCTCGGGGGGCCTGGCTGATGGCGCAACCCATCTCGTCGACGGTGATGCCGGCGATGTCCGCCACCCGCTCGGCGAGGATCTCGGCGGCCCGGGCGAGGACGTCGGCGCGCTCGGCGGGGGAGCAGCGGGGCCAGGGCCCGTGGTCGAAGGCGGTGCGAGCGGCGGCGACCGCCCGGTCGATGTCGGTCGTGGTGGCGACCGGCACCGACCCGACGGGCGCCGCGGTGGACGGCGAGATGACGTCGAAGCGCTCGGGACCGGCGGGCGTGACCCACTCGCCCCCGATCCAGAACGCCCCGCGGTGCATCAGGCGGTCGTCCAACATCTGCTCCCCTCGCTGGTTCAGCCCACCCACAAGTAAGCGAGCATTTGCTATCTTAGCGGGACCCGCACGACCGATCGGAGTGCCCCGATGGACCTGCTCCTGCGAGGAGCTTCGCTGATCGACGGCACCGGCGCCGCCGCCCGACCGGCCGACGTGGCCGTGGCGGGGGACCGCATCGTCGCCGTCGCTGCACCGGGCGAGCTGGCCCCCGAAGCGGGCACCGAGGTGGTCGACCTCGACCCCCGCCTCGTCCTCGCGCCCGGCTTCATCGACGTGCACACGCACTACGACGCCCAGGTGCTGTGGGACGGCGACCTCACCCCGTCGAGCTGGCACGGCGTCACCAGCGTGGTGATGGGCAACTGCGGCTTCGGCGTGGCCCCGACCCACCCCGAGCACCGCGACGTCATCGTCCGGACCCTGGAGAACGTCGAGGGCATGTCCACCGAGGCGCTCTACGAGGGCATCGACTGGTGCTTCGAGACCTTCCCCGAGTACCTCGCCGCTCTCGACGCCCGCCCCAAGCGCCTCAACGTCGCCGCCTTCCTCGGCCACACCCCGCTACGCCTCTGGGTGCTCGGCGGGGACGAGCGGGCCGCGACGGCCGAGGAGCTCGAAGCGATGTGCGAGGTGGCGGCCGAGGCCATGGCCGCAGGCGCCGTCGGCTTCTCGACATCCCGCCAACCCGCCCACCAAGGGGCGTTCGGCCGTCCCGTCCCCAGCCGCTTCGCCGAGGTCGACGAGGTCGACGCCATCGCCGGCGTCATGGGCGCGCTGGGCAAGGGCGTGCTCCAGGTCTCCATCGGGCCGGGCATGTTCGTCGATCAGTTCTCCGACCTCGCCGTGCGCCACGGCATCCCGGTCACCTGGACGGCGCTCGTGGCCCGGGCCGACAAGCCCGGCGCCGCCCTGCGCACGGTCGAGCGGGGCGCCGCCCTGCCCGGCGAGGTCTACCCGCAGATCGCCTGTCGCCCCATCGTGATGCAGATCACCATGGCCGACCCCGTCCCGCTGGCCGAGATCGACGCGTGGAAGGAGGTGCTGGCCCTGCCGCGTGAGGAGCGGGCCGGCCTCTACCGCGATCCGACCTGGCGCAACCGGGCCCGGCCCGCCACCCTCGAGGCGTGGGGTCACCGGTGGCCGAAGATCAGCGTCGAGGAGACGACGGCGCACGCCGACGTCGTGGGAGTTCCCCTCGCCGAGCTGGCCGATGCCGTCGGCACCACGCCGTTCGACCTGCTGTTGGACCTCGCCCTCGATGACATGACCGCCGAGAACCCAGCGGGCACGCGCTTTCGCATGGTGCTCGACAACGACGGCGACGACGAGGTCGGCGACCTGCTGGCCGACAAGCGGACGCTGCTCGGCCTGTCCGACGCCGGTGCCCACGCCAGCCAGCTCTGCGACGCCTGCTACTCCACCCACCTGCTCGGGCACTGGGTGCGGGAGCGGAATGCCCTCTCCATCGAGGATGCGGTCTGGCGCCTCACCGGCCACCCGCACCAGGCCTTTCGCATCGCGGAGCGCGGCCTCGTGCAGCCGGGCTTCTTCGCCGACCTCGTCGCCTTCGACCCCGACACCGTCGGGACGACGCCGGTCGAGCGTGTCGCCGACCAGCCCGGCGGCGCCGACCGCCTGGTGGTGGACAGCACCGGCGTCGAGCACGTGTGGGTCAACGGCGTGCGCACCCGCGCCGACGGCCAGGAGCTCGCCGGCGCCACCCCCGGCCGCCTCCTCCGCGCCTGACCGCAGGACGAACTGGCACCGGATTTCGGTGCCATGGCACCGAAATCCGGTGCCAGAAGCGGCGAGCTCCTCAGGTGTTGCGGCCGCCGTTGACGCCGATGATCTGGCCGGTGATGTAGGAGGCGTCGTCGCGCACCAGGAACGCGGTGGCGGCGGCGATGTCCTCGGGCTGGCCGATGCGGCGGACGGGGGTGCTGGCGATGGCGGCGTCGACGCCGGGGCCGAGCTGGCCCTGCGCCTCGCTCTCGCGCAGCATCGGGGTGTCGATGAAGCCCGGCGGGATGGTGTTGACGGTGATGCCCTTGCGCCCGAACTCGAGGGCGAGGGACTTGGTGAGGCCGATGACGCCCGCCTTGGACGACACGTAGGCGGCCATGAGCTGCTGGCCGCCCTGGGCGCTGGACGACGAGATGTTGACGATGCGGCCCCACTCGGCGGCGACCATGTGGGGCAGCACCACTTGGCAGCAGTGGAAGGTGCCGGTGAGGTTCACGTCGATGACCCGCTGCCAGGTGTCGAGGTCGAGCTTGAGGAACGATCCGAACTGGGGCAGGCCGGCGTTGTTCACGAGGATGGTGGGCGCGCCGAGCTGGTCGACCACCGCGGCGACCGCGGCCTCGACGCCGGGGCGGTCGGTGACGTTCACCGCGAGGCCGATGGCGTCGCCGCCGGCGGTCTTGATCGACGCGGCGGCGGCGTCGGCCGCTTCGCCGTTCAGGTCCAGCACCGCGACGGCGGCGCCATCTGCGGCCAGGCGCGTGGCGATGGCGAGACCGATCCCCGACGCCCCGCCCGTGACGACTGCGACCTTGCCGTCCGCCGGCCCGGAGCTCACTGGATGGCCTCGTCGCCGGTGAAGGTGGTGCGGTGCATGTCCCGGGGGGACTTCTCGTCGTAGGGCAGGGCGCGGTGCAGCACACCCCGGTTGTCCCAGATGACGAGGTCGCCCACCTCCCACTCGTGGCGGTACACCTTCTCGGGCGCGGTGGCCCGGTCCAGCAGGCCGGTCAGGAGGGCGCGGCTCTCGTCGGCCTCCATGCCCACGACGTGGTCGGCGGTAGCGCCGAGGACGAGCGACTTGCGTCCTGACCGGTGGGTCCAGACCAGCGGATGGTTCTTGGCGGGCCGTTGGCGCATCATCGCCAGCACCTGCTCGGGCGGGTCGGGGTCGATGAGGCGGTAGGAGGCCTCGATGGTGTGGACGACTCGCAGGGACTCGCAGTGGGCCTTCTCGTCGTCGGACAGGTCCTCGTAGGCCTGGTAGCTGCTGGCGAACTCGGTCTCACCACCGGTCTCCGCCACGGCGTGGGCGCTGAGCATCGTGGCCATGATGGGGATGTCGTCGGTGCAGCCGTCGATGTGCCAGTGCACCGTGGCCTTGAGGTACTGCGCCGTCTTGCTGCGCGCCGGGTCCATCGTGACCACGAAGATCTCGGGCCACTCGCCGTCGCCGAAGATCTCGACCTTGCCCAGCTTCCGGCTGAACAGCACCTGGGCCTCGTCGTCGAGGTGCAGGCCCGGGAACACGAGGGCACCGTTGGCCTCGAGGGCGTCGAGGGTCCAGGCCGGCAGGTCGTCGTCGTGGAGGAGCCGGTCCCGGCCCACGCCGTGCACGGCGGCGCCGACGCTGTCGGTCAGCTTCTCGAGGGTGAGGTCGTCGGTGGTCACGGGATCCTCCGGGGCAGTCGGCCGGGCGCCGGTCGGCGGTTCAGTCGGTCAGGTCGGGGAGCACGTCGCGGGTGAAGGCCTCGACCTGGGCGGCGCCGGCCTCGGGCCATCCGCAGACCAGGTAGCCGTAGCCGGCATCGCGGAACTTCTCGGCGTGCTTGCGGGCGGTGTCGAGGTCGTCGAGCGACAAGGAGCTCGCACGCGTGATGTCCGAGGGAGCGCGGCCGGCCTCGATGGCGAGCTCGTCGATGCGCTCGTTGGCCTCGCGCAGCGAGTTGGGCGAGCCCCAGGCGTGCCACACGTCCGCGTAGCGGGCCACGAGGGGGAGGGTGCGCTTCGGGCCCTGGCCGCCGATCCAGATCGGCGGGTGGGGGAGCTGCACGGGGGCGGGGCCGAGGCGGGCGTCGTGGAGCGAGACGACCTTGCCCTCGTAGGAGACGGTCTCGCCGGTGAGCAGGCGGGTGACGATCTCGAGGGTGTCCTCCAGCAGGTCGAAGCGCTCACCGGTCGGGGGGAAGGGGATGCCGAGCTCGGTGTGCTCCTTGTCGAACCATGCGGCACCGAGCGAGAGCTCGAGGCGGCCGTGCGAGGCGTGGTCGATGGTCATGGCCTGGGCCGCGAACACCGAGGGATGGCGGTAGGTGGCGCCGGTGACGAGCAGACCGAGGCGGATGGTGGAGGTGACGCCGGCGAGGGCGGCCAGTGTCGTCATGCCCTCGAAGGTCTCGCCCGGGCCCTCGCCGTACATGGGCTGGAAGTGGTCGAAGCCCCAGGCCCCGTCGAAGCCGAGCTCCTCGGCCAGTTGCACCCGCCGGACGACCTCGTCCCACGGCATGCGCTGCTGCGCCACGTCGAGTCCGAACCTCATGGCTGTCTCCTCGTTGTGCTCGTCCATCGCGGTGCCGGTTGCACCCTCAGTCCAGGAAGCTCGCGCGTCGGGCGTGGAAGCGCCACTGATCACCTTCGCCGCCGTCGCGGTGCAGCACGTCGGCGTAGCGGCCGACCACCTGCACGGCCCAGCCGTCCTTGCCCTTCAACAGGAAGACGACGTCGCTGGTGGCGTGGGCCTCGTCGGCGGTCCACTCGGTGACCAGGGTGTTGAGGACGAGGTGGCGCTGGGGCCGGCGGGGCGTCCAGGCGGCGTAGGCCTCGCGGATGGCGTCGACGCCGACGTGGGTGCCCATGCCGGGGATCTCGACGGTGGCGTCGGCGCAGAAGGTGGCCACGACGTCGTCGGTGCGGCCGTCGTCGAGGGCCTGGGTGTAGGCGGCGATGGCCCGGCGCACGCCGGCGTCCACCTCCGCGTAGCTCGGCACGGTGGCGTCGGTCGGCTCGGTCATCGTGCGCCTCCAGGACGCACGCTCCGCTCGAACTGGAGGAAATAGCAGTCACATATGACTGCTATTTCCTCCGACTCGGGTCGGAGGGTGTGCGGCGGCGGCGTCACAGGCCCAGGTCCACGATGGGGCGCTCCAGGGGGTTGAGGTTGATCTCGCGCAGCGCCGGCGCCAGCCGGTCGTGGGGGAGGCCGGCGAGGTAGCCGTCGACGGTGCGCTCGAAGTTGGCCACGCCGCCCTCGATGCCGGCGGACAGGCGGAGGTACTCGAAGCCCCGGTTGTGCAGGCCCCGCTGCTGGCGGGGCAGGTTGGAGAAGTCCTGGATGGGGATGGGCGGCACCCGGGGGTCGTCGTGGGCGAGCGGTTCGGGCGGCGTGGGCCGGGGGCGCTCGGCGTCGGCGGGGTAGCGCGTGAGGGACCAGATCTCCATCAGGGTCTCCTCGGGCCCGAGCGGGCGGAAGCGGTAGGACGAGCAGCTGCTGTACATGGGCAGCACGAAGAAGTTGGGGAAGCAGTACGCCATGGGCTCTTCGAGGCCCTGCGCCTCCAGCTCGTTGAGGTCGACGATGGCGTGGCCGGCGTCGCGGTGCCACTCGACCACGGCGTCCTTGTAGGCCCGCTCCCAGGCGGCGGTGGCGGTGGCGTAGTCGCCGGCGAGCGCGTCGGCGGGGAGCTCGGCGGCCAGGCGCTCGGCCACGGCCACGTCGTTGGCGTGGACCATCCCGGCCATGCCCTCGTTCATGGTCCGCAGGTAGCGGAGTTGGCCGGCGAGGTAGCGCTGCGGGTCGAACGCCGCGGGGTCGCGGGGCGGGAAGCGGTCGACGTCGACGAGCTGCGGGTGGGTCTCGATGACGTGGTACTGCTCGAGGAAGGCCGCCTCGGCCAGCTTCCAGTTCACGGGCAGGCGGAAGGCGTTCCACCACTCGACCCGCACGTCGTCGACGCCCCAGGCCTCGAGGATGGTGGCGAAGGGCTCGATGCACTCACGCAGCGGCGGCGCCTCGGGGTCGAGGTTGACGAAGGCCCAGCCCGACCACGTCTCGCAGCGCACGGGGGTGAGGGCGAGGTCGTCGGGGTCGAGGTTGTGCTCGGCGAAGCTGCCGCGCTTCGACACGTAGGTGTTGGTGCCGTCGGCGTCGTAGCACCAGCCGTGGAAGGGGCACGTGAAGCCGGACTCGCAACGGCCTCGGTCGACGGCGACCTTGACCCCGCGGTGGCGGCAGGCGTTCTGGAAGGCCGCCACCGTGCCGTCGTCCTGGCGCACGACGAGGACGGACTGGTCGAGGTTCTCGTACTCGACGAAGTCGCGGGGCTCGGGGATCTCCTCCAGCCGGCAGGCCATCTGCCAGACCCGGGGCCAGAGCTGCTCGGCCTCGAGGCGGAAGAACCCCTCGTCGTAGTAGCGCTCCTTGGGGATGCGGTCGGGGACCTCGACCGCGTACGGGAAGGGAGGCGCCGTGTGTGCACCGTCCACCGTCGCCATGGGTCCCCCTCTCTGCGGCGTCGCTCGCCGGCCTTGACTCGGCCGGTCGTTCTGAGAAGTAGACTACCCCACTAAGGGAATGTCGTTCTCGCCGAGCGCGGGGGACGGGGAGAGTCGCCGGTGGACGAGCACGCGGTCGATGTGGACGTCCTGATCGTGGGCGCGGGGATTACCGGCATCTACCAGCTGTACCGGGCGCTCGAGGCGGGCTTCACCGCCCGCCTGGTCGAGGCCGGCGACGGCGTGGGCGGCACCTGGTTCTGGAACCGCTACCCGGGCTGTCGCTTCGACTCCGAGAGCTACACGTACGCCTACCTGTTCTCGCAGGAGCTCTTCGACGAGTGGGTGTGGGAGGAGCACTTCGCCGGCCAGCCCGAGATCGAGCGCTACCTGAACCACGTGGTCGACCGCTTCGACCTGCGCCGCCACCTCTCCTTCGCCACCCGGGTGACCTCGGCGACCTGGGACGACGCCGGCTCGTGCTGGGCGGTGGCCCTCGACGGCGATTCGGGCTCGGACTCGGGCGCCGGCGGTCCGGCCGGGAGCGTTCCGCGGAACGCCGATGGCGAGAACGGGGCGCCCGGCGACGTTCCGCGGAACGCCGCGTCCCACGAGGTGCCCGGTGCAGGCGTTCCGCCGGACGCCGGCGAGGTGGTGCGGGCCCGGTTCCTCGTCTCGGCCACGGGCGTGCTCTCCGTCCCGTTCTTCCCGGACGTGCCCGGCCGGGAGGACTTCGCCGGCGTGTCGGTCCACACCGGGCGCTGGCCGACCGAGCCCGTCGACCTGGTCGACAAGCGGGTGGCGGTGATCGGCACGGGCTCGAGCGGCGTGCAGATCATCCCCAACATCGTCGACGAGGTGGCCTCGCTCGCCGTGTACCAGCGCACCGCCAACTGGTGCACCCCGCTCAACAACCGGCCCATCTCCGACGAGGAGCAGGCCGAGCTGCGGGCGGGCTTCGAGCGCATGAAGGAGATCCTCGACACGTCGGTGGCGGGCTTCCTGCACGAGCCGAGCGGCAAGGCCACCTTCGACGACTCCGCCGAGGAGCGCCAGGCCTTCTACGAGCAGATGTGGAACAGCCCCGGATTCTCGAAGCTGAGCAGCAACTACGTCGACCTGCTGATGAACCCCGAGGCCAACAGGGAGTGGTGCGACTTCATCGCCGCCAAGGTGCGCTCGATCGTCGACGACCCTGCCGTGGCTGATCAGCTCATCCCGTCCGACCACATCTTCGGCGAGAAGCGCCCGCCTTTCGTGGAGCGCTACTACGAGACCTACAACGACCCGAAGGTGCGCCTCGTCGACCTGAAGGCGACGCCCATCCTGCGGGTCGTCCCCGAGGGCATCGAGACCGCCGACGGCATCGAGGAGCTCGACGTCATCGTCTGGGCCACTGGCTTCGACTTCGGGACCGGGGCGCTGCTGCGCATGGGCATCGTCGGCCGTGACGGCCTGACCCTCAGCGAGCACTGGGCGGACGGCCCCACCACCTTCCTCGGCGTGGCCACCGCCGGCTTCCCCAACCTGTTCTTCCCCGGCGGCCCCCACGCCGCCGCCGGCAACAACCCCCGGTACAACGGCGACCAGGTCGACTTCGTGGAGGACCTGCTCGAAGAGGCTCGCCGCCGCGGCGCCATGGTGGTCGAGGTGACCGCCGACGCCGAGGACCGCTGGACCGCCATGATCGACCGCGCCGCCAACCAGCCGCCCAGCTTCGGCAAGAGCAGCTACTTCTTCGGCGCCAACGTCCCCGGCAAGCCCCGCCGCTACCTGCTGAACGCCGGCGGCCGGCCCAAGCTCTTCAAGGAGATGGCCCGGGTCAAGACGGACGAATGGGCGGCGTTCCACCTGGACGGCTGACCGCTCCGTCGGCCCGTCGGTGCTGGTGCCGCCCGCGCCTCCGTCACACGCCTGCGGGCCCGGGGCCTCCGTGCACGTACAGCGTCTGGCCCGAGCAGAAGCTCGAGGCGTCGGAGACGAAGAACAACACGGCGTAGCCGATCTCGTCGGGCTCGCCGAGGCGGCCGGACGCGTTGGACATCCCGAAGGCATCGGGGTCGAGGCCGTGGCGCTCCGCCTCGTCGAGGAGGGTCGCGGCCCGCACCGCACCGACGGCGATGCTGTTGACCCGCACCCCCTTGCGGGTCCACGTCGCGGCGAGTGCGCCGGTGAGGTTGTTGACCCCCGCCTTGGCCGCGCCGTACCGCGCCGCCTGGGGCATGGCGAGCAGGCTGGCCCCCGACGAGATGTTGACGATGGCGCCCTTGCCCTGGGTGATCATCGGCGTGGCCGCGGCACGCGACAGGTGCCAGACGCTGCCCAGGTTGAGTGCGAGCACGTCGAGCCACTCGTCGTCGGTCCACTTCATGGGCGACTTGGTCTCGGCGCCGCCGGCGCAGTTGACGAGGATGTCGAGGCGCCCGAAGTGGTCGAGGGTGGTGTCGACGACCTGGCGGCACTCGGCCGGATCCGTGACATCTGTGGAGACGGCCAACGCCTGGCGTCCCAGGGCGCGGACCTCCTCCGCGGTTGACTCGAGGGGGTCGGGGCGCCGGCCGGCGAGGACGACGTCGGCCCCGTGCTCGGCCAGCACCAGGGCGGTGCCCCGCCCGATGCCGGTGCCGCCGCCGGTGATGACGGCCACTCTGTCGGTGAGGGAGAACCGGTCGCTCATGTGATCGCGCCTCCGTTCGGGGCGATGACCTGGCCGGTGACGTAGCCGGCCTCGTCGGTGCAGAGGAAGGCGCACACGGCGGCGACGTCGTCGCCGGTTCCGAGGCGCCCGGCGGGCACGGCCCGGGCCAAGGCGTCGCTGTCGGGAAGGAATCCGTCCGCTTGGGCGGACCGGAGCATGGGGGTGTCGACGATGAAGGGCGGGATGGTGTTCACCGTGATCCCCTTGCGGGCGTACTCGGCCGCCACCGTCTTGGTGAGGGCGATGACGCCGCCCTTCGATGCGGAGTAGTGGCCCTGGCGGGGAGACGCGGTCTGGCCCGCCGCCGAGCTGATGGTCACGATGCGGCCCCAACGGGCAGCCACCATGTCGCCGATCGCGGCCTGCATGCAGTGGAAGGTCCCGGTCAGGTTCACGGCCAGGGACCGACTCCACTCCTCAGGCGTGATTGCCGCGAAGGGCACGAAGCCCGAGACGGCCGCGCTGGTGACGAGGATCTCGATGGGGCCGAGCTCGTCACGGACCCGGGCGAAGGCGGCGTCGACCGACGCGCGATCGGCGACGTCGACGGCGACGCCGATGGCTCGGCCGGCATCGGGGCTGTCGAGCGACGCCGCGACCTCGTCGGCGGCGTCCCCATCGAGGTCGAGCACGGCGACGGCGTCGCCGCGACGGGCGAGGTGTTCGGCGATCGAGCGGCCGACGCCGGACGCGGCCCCCGTCACGACGGCGACCCGGCTCACGGGTTCACCACCACCGGCAGGGTGTCCCACCCGCGCACCGTCGAGGTCGGCGCCCGCCGCGCGGCGGCCGCGTCGACCTCCCACTCCGGCCAGCGGTTCAGGACCTCGTCGAGGGCGATGCGCCCTTCGATGCGGGCGAGGGCCGCACCGAGGCAATAGTGGGCCCCGTAGCCGAAGGTGAGCGATTGCCCGACGTCGCGGTGGATGTCGAAGCGGTCGGCATCGTCGTAGCGGCGGTTGTCCCGGTTGGCCGAGGCCACCATCAACAACAGCGCGCTGTCGGCGGGCACCGTCTGGCCGTGGTACTCGACGTCCTGGGCGACGTAGCGGGCCACGTGGGGCCCCGGCGGCTCGTAGCGCAACAGCTCCTCGATGGTGTTGGGCACGAGCGATCGGTCGGCGGCCACCTCGGCCCGCTGGTCGGGGTGCTCGGCCAGCACCTTGCCCATCCAGCCGAACAGGCGGCCGGTGGTCTCGACGCCGGCGCCGGCGATCACCGCGATGAAGGTCAGCAGCTCCTCCTGCGTGAGCGTGCGACGGCGGCCGGAGAGGTCCTCGAACTCCACGTTGAGCAACTCGGTCACGAGGTCGTCGGAGGGGTTCTCCGATCGCCAGCGGACGTACTCGGCGTAGGCCTTGCCGCTGAAGTAGTGCTCCTTGGTGACCGCCAGTGGCTGGCCCGGCTTGTTGCGCAGCTTGCGGACGGCGGCGTCGCGCACGGCGGGCTGGTCGGCTTCGGGGATGCCGAGGAGCATCCCGATGGCCTTGACCGGCATCTGGGCCCCAAGGTCGAGCACGAAGTCGAAGCGCTCGTCGCCCACCAGCGGGTCGAGACAGGCGGCGCAGAACGCCCGGATCTGGTCCTCGAGCCTCTTCATGCGGCCCGGCGTGAAGGCTCGTGAGACCAGCGCCCGGTGCATCGTGTGCTCGGGCGGGTCCTCGTTGATGAACACGCCCGGGGGCATCACGGGGTCGGCCTTGACCACCTCGAGGATGTCCCCCTTGGCCGAGCTGAGGCGGGCGCTGTCCTTGAGGGCGGCCTCGACGTCGGCGAACCGGCTCAGGGCCCAGAAGTCGAGGCGCTCGTTGTAATAGAGCGGCGCCTCCTCACGCAGGCGCCGGTACGTCGGGTACGGGTCGACGTCGATCTCGACGTCGTACGGGTCGTAGTAGAGCTCGGCCATGGCCCCCCTCGCTGTGCTGTACATACGTATAGCACAGCGCGATACGGCCGTATGGCGACGGGCGACGGGCGGCGGGCGACGGGTGGCGGGGTGCTCAGCCCAGCGAGTCGAGGTGGTGCTCGATGGCGTCGACGATGGCGGCGTGTCCCGCGGCGACGTCGACCCCCTCTTCCAGCTGGAGCAGCTTGGGGACAGCGGTGACGAGGAACAGCAGGGCCTCGGGAGGCAGGTCCAGGGAGGTGGCGGCGTCGGGGAGGCCGGCGAGCGCCGCGAACTGCACGTCCCGGACCTCGTTGGTGAGTTCGGCGATGGCGGAGCGGATCGACTTGCGATGGTTGCCGAGCGCGAGGAACTCGGTGGTCAGCGACGCAGTGGCCTCGTTGTTGCTGTGCTCCCAGAGCACCCGGAGGGGGTGGCGCCCCTGGGCGAGGGCCTCTCGGAGGCCGGTGAGGTTCTGCTCGGAGCGCCGCGTGACGACGGCGACGAAGAGCTCGTCGAGGGTGGGGAAGTAGTACTGGACGAGGCCCGCGGTGACGCCCGCCTTGGCGGCGACCGCCCGGTAGGTGACCGCGGCGTACCCCTCGTCGAGCATGAGCCGCTCGACGCAGTCGAGCAGCGTGTGGCGGGTCGCCGAGGTCTCCCGACCCACCCGCCGTCGAGGAGTCATGGCCACTGTCTACCGGCTTCCCGTCGGCCCGACGCTGCCGCGCTCAGTCCAGCAGGGTGCGTAGGAGGTCGGTCGTGCGCTGCATCGAGCCCCGTCGGTCGTCGCCGACCGGGAAGACCGCGGCCCACACATCGGTGGCCCCGGCGTCGAGCAGCGACTGCAGGCCGGCGGTCACGATGGCCTCGTCGACGACCAACGCGGCGTCGGCGGGGGTGTCGGCGCCGCCGAGCGCAAGGATGCGCTGGTAGTTGGCCATGCCCGAGTACATCGACGAGGCCGCAACCGCGGCCGCTCGGGCCTCGGCCACGTCGTCGTGCACCGCCACCGGCAGGCCCGCCGCGATGCGCGGCGCGGGCCGCCCGGCGGCCTCGGCCGCCGTGGTGATCCTTGGGGCCACGTGGTCGCCGACGGCCCGGGCGGGTGCCATCCAGAGAATGGTGCCGTCGGCCACCTCGCCGGCGACGCGGAGCAGTCGCGGCCCGAGCGCGGACACCAACACCGGCACCTCGTGGTCGGGTGGCACGGCTCGTCCGGCGGTGTGGACCGACCAGTCCTCTCCGTCCACGTCCACGTCCTCACCCCGAAGCACCTTCGTCAGGATTCGCACGTACTCCTCGGTACTGCGGCCAGGGTGGTCGTACGACAGGCCGTAGACCCCGCGGACGAGCGGCTCGTGCGACGGGCCGATGCCGAGGGTGAACCCCGCTCGGCCCATGCCGGCCACGGCCGATGCCGCCCGGTTCGCCTGCAACAGGGGATGGCACGGGTACGTCTGCAGCACCGCGGTGCCGAGCTCGATGCGCTCGGTGGCGCGGCCGGCGATGGCCATCGGCACCAGCGGGTCGCCGCCGACCACGCTGGCGTACCACAGCGACGTGAACCCGTCCGCCTCGGCCTGCTCAGCCTGGCGGATCATCTTGTCGACCGACGAGGCCCCACCGGTCAGCCCAATGCGCATCCTTGCCTCCTTGACCGAGAACGTCACTCTTATACAGAACGTCAACATCAGGGGGGGACCGTCGATGGCGGTGAAGACCAGGGCACTCCGGCCGTTCGGCCTCGAGCTCACCGGCGTGTCGGGGCACGAGCTCGTCGACCGGGCCGCGGCCGATCAGGTCCAGGCTGCGCTCGACCAGCACGGCGTGCTCGTCTACCGCGGGTTGCACGTCGCCGACGACGATCTGGTCGCCCTGAGCCACCTCCTCGGCGAGGTCGTGACGGCGAAGACCGGTGAGCACGCCCACCCCGAGATCGCCACCATCACCCTCGACCCCGCCCGGACGAACGCCGTGTTGGCGGCCTACCGCCAGGGCAACTTCCTCTGGCACATCGACGGGGCCACCGACGCCCTGCCGCAGAAGGCCACCCTCCTGACCGCCATCGAGGTCGAGGCCTCCGACGGCGGCGACACCGAGTTCGCCAACACCTACCTCAGCTACGAGGCGCTGCCGGCGGCGGAGAAGGAGCGGTACGCCGACCTGCAGGTCGAGCACAGCTTCGCCGCCGCGCAGGCGAAGGTGCGGCCCGACGCCACCGAGGCCGAACGCGCCGGCTGGGACCGGCTCGCGCCTCGGGTGCACCCGCTGGTGTGGACTCGCCGCAACGGCCGCCGATCGCTGCTGCTCGGGGCGACGACGGCCCGCGTGATCGGCCTGTCCGACGAGGAGGGATCAGCCCTCCTGACGCACCTGCTCGACTTCGCGACCCAGCCCCAGTTCACCCTCCGTCACCGCTGGGAGAAGGGGGATCTGGTGCTCTTCGACAACACCGGGATGCTGCACCGCGCCATGCCCTTCGAGCCGACCTCCCCGCGGCTGATGCATCGCACCACCCTGGTCGGCGAGGAGGTGGTGGCATGAGCTCCGACATCGACCTCGAGGCCTTGGCGAGCGACGTCCGTCACCTGAAGGACCGCGCCGAGATCCTCGACTGCATCGCCCGCCACGCCCGTGGGTGCGACAGACACGACGACGACCTCATCACCAGTGCCTACCTCGCCGACGCCGTCGACGAGCACGGCCATGCCACCAACCGCGGCGACGAGTACGCCGCCTGGATCAACCCGGCACACGCGGCCACGTCGAAGGTGCACACCCACAACGTCACCACCCACACCTGCGACATCGACGGCGACGTCGCCCACTGCGACAGCTATGTCATCGTCGTGCTCCTCGGGTCGGACGGTCGGACCGCCCAGTTCATCAGCGGCCGCTACCTCGACCGCCTCGAGCGCGGCGAGGACGGGTGGCGCATCGCCCTTCGCCGCTCGACGGTCGAGGTGATGTTCATCGCCGACGCCTCGGTGCTCTCGTCGTCCTTCTTCACCGACCAGGGCTACGTCCGTGGCACCCGCGATCGCGACGACCCGTCGTACGCCCGCCCCCTCACCCTCGACACCCCGGCGCTGCGCTGGTAGCGCGTCCCGCGACGGCTCGGGAACCGCGCTGGGATCAGTCGGCGGGGGTGTGGCAGACGGCCTCGATGTTGTGGCCGTCGGGGTCGCGGACGAAGGCGCCGTAGTAGTCGGGGTGGTACTCGGGCCACACGCGGGGCTCGTGGAGGACCTCGGCGCCGGCGCCGACAGCGGCGGCGAAGAATGCGTCCACGGTCGCGCGGTCGGGGGCGACGAAGGCGATGTGCGCTTCGAACATCCCCTCGTCCTCGCCGAGCGGGGAGAGCCAGAAGTCGGGCTTGCCGGCCCCGAAGCCGATGAAGGCCCCGAAGTCCATCATCCGCGCGGCGCCGAGCGGCGCGAGCACCGTGTCGTAGAAGGCGGCGCTGGTGGGGACGTCGCGGCAGTGGATGCCGAGGTGGTCGAGCATGACCAGACGTTACGCCTCCACCCCTACACGGTCGCCACGGGGGTCACGGGGGAGCCGACGGCGCCGGGGAGGCGGAGGGGGGGAGCGGTGAGCAGGAAGCGGCTGCGGTCGTGCTCGCGGAGCCACGCCGCCAGATCGTGGAGGTACCAGAGCTCGCCGAGGGGCACGCCGAGCTTGAACAGGCACAGGTGGTGGATCGGGAGGAACGAGTGGCGGCTCGGGTCCTTGTCCTTGCCGAGGAGGCCCTCGACCGCGTAGTTGTCGGCCACGAGGGCGGAGATCTGGGAGTCGGCGATCCACTCGAGCAGCGCCGGGTCGTGGGCGTCGAGGTACGAGCAGAGGGTGAAGATCTTCCGGGGGTCGGGGTTGCGGTCCATGGCGAGGATCTCGGTGGCGAAGCCGGTGTGGAGCAGCAGCATGTCGCCGGGCTCCACCACGACGCCGTCGGCCGCCATGATCGACTGGAGGGTGTCGAGGTCGACCGCCCGCCAGTCGTGGCCGAGGTGGTGGGCCAGGTCGACGAGCACGCCGCGGCCCTGCACGCCGTGGGCGGCCATGTGCTCGAGGCCGAGGTGGCGGGCGAAGGCCCGGTGGCCGCTACCGTCGCCGCGGGCGTCCTCGCTGGGGCCGACGAGGTCGGTGCCCGCGCGCCAGCCGTTGTAGTAGACGGCCTCCTCGACGCCGTCGCCGTCGGCGTCGAACTCGGCGCCGACGTGGGCCAGCGAGTCCCACTGGGTCGAGTACTGGAGCGAGAGGGTGACCACGTCGTCGGCCCAGACGTCGACGTACTTGGGGTCGCCGAAGTCGGGCATCTCGCTCATGCGGACGTTGTAGAAGGTGTCGGCCACGCCATCCATGTCCTCGGTGGGGGCGAGGCGGGGCGGGTGTCGGCGCTGGTTGAGGGCGGTGCCGCCGGGGAAGTCGAGGGGCAGGCTCAGGCTGAAGCTGATGCCAGCCTGCACCTCGGCCACGCCCTGGCGCACCTTCTCGGCGGTGAGCAGGTTGATGCGGCCGAGCTCGTCGTCGTCGCCCCAGTCGCCCCAGGTCGACCCGTCCGGCCGTTGCGTCCAGCGCTGCGTCATGTGTCCTCCCCCTTCGGCCCGGCCGGCGACTCCGGCGTGACCGCCCCGTTGCGGCGGTCCGAGGCCTGACGTACTCTCGCGAACGGGATTCTCGCACAACGCGAGCATGAGTTCCGGGGGACGACCGCCACCGGGGCCCGTGCCGCTCTCACGCACCACGCTCAGGAGGTCGCCAGCCATGGCACAGAAGGATTTCGTGGTCTCCGCCGACGGCCACCTGCTCGAGCCCGTCGACCTGTTCCGCACCCGCTTGCCGAAGCACCTGCGCGAGCGGGCCGTCTGGGAGGACGACTTCGAGATCGAGCCGCTGGTGGAGGGCGGCGCCCGTGTGTTCCGGCGTCTCCATACCCCCGGCTTCGAAGGCTGGACCATCTCCCGCTACCGCCAGACCAGCGGTCGCACGCCCGAGGGCGACCCCGAGATCATTCTCGAGGACATGGCGGTCGACGGCGTCGACGCCCAGGTGCTCCACCCCAACCTCTCGCTCTTCGGGCTCTACTCCGACGACCACGAGCTCTCGATCGCCCACGCCCGCGTCTACAACGACTACGTCGTCGAGCGCTTCTCGTCCTACTTCGACCGCCTCGCCCCCACCGCTCCCATCCCGCTGACCGACGTCGACGACGCGGTGGCCGAGATCGAGCGGGTCGCCGCGGTCGGCTTCCGGACGGTCCTGCTGCCCGCCACCTCGCCGCTGCCCTACTACCGGCGGGAGTACGACCCGGTCTGGTCCGCCATCCAGGACGCCGGGATGCTGGTCTGCATCCACACGCAGACCGGCGGGGTGAAGGTCGACGACCCCGAGGCGCTCACCCTCAAGATCGTCATGGAGAACGCCCAGCAGGTGAACCAGCCCATGACCGAGAAGGCTGCGGCCAAGCGCATGGTCACCCAGGCCGTGTACCAGCCGATCGTCCCGCAGCAGGTCATCTGCCAGCTGATCGGCGGCGGCGTGCCCGAGCGCTTCCCCGGCCTGCACTTCGCGCTCATCGAGTTCAACGCGCACTGGTTGTCGTCGCTCGTGGGGTCCATGGACAAGTGCTGGATCACCGGCATCGGCCAAGACGCCGACTGGTGGCTCGGCGTCTGGGACGACACCCGCCCCAACGACGACCAGCCCGGCATGGCGCAGCTCTTTCGCCTCAACGAGAAGTGGCCCTACCCGCTCATGCCCAGCGAGTACGTGAAGCGCCAGTTCCACATCTCCTTCCAGGACGACCCCGTCGCCGTCGCCTGCCGCCACATCACCGGGCTGTCGACCATCGTCTGGGGCAACGACTACCCCCACGCCGAAGGCACCTTCCGGGCCAGTCGCGACCTGCTCGCCAACCTGATGGCCGGCGTGCCCGACGACGAGCGGGCGGCCATGGTCGGCGGGACCCTCGGCAGCCTGCTCGGCCTCAGCGCCCCCGTCCCGGCCTGAGTCAGGTGGGCGGCGGCGTGATGTTGGCAGCGCCGGCGACAGCGGTCTCTCCCCGGATCCGCCGAACTCGACGCAATAGCTCCCTCAAAACACGAGTCATTGCGTCGAGAATGCGGCGACTGGGAGAGCAGGCCGACAGGTGGCGGGCGGCGTGAGCGGGTTGCGCTTCGACGGACGGGTGGCGGTCGTCACCGGCGCCGGCCGGGGCATCGGGCGGGCGTACGCCCTGTTGCTGGCCGAGCGGGGCGCCGCCGTCGTGGTCAACGACCTGGGCGCCTCCATCGAAGGCGCCGGTGCCGACGAGGGCCCCGCTGCCGAGGTGGTGGCCACCATCACCGCCGCCGGCGGGTCCGCGATCGCCGACGGCCACGACGTGTCCGATGCTGCCGGCGCGCAGGCGCTGGTCGACGCTGCCACCGACATCTACGGCCGCCTCGACGTGCTCATCAACAACGCCGGCGTGATCCGGTGGGCGGGCTTCCCCGAGGCCGATGCCGAGAACCTCGCCGCCCACCTCGACGTCCACCTGTGGGGTTCGTTCCACACCACCCGGGCGGCCTGGCCGACCATGGTCGAGCAGGGCTTCGGGCGGGTGGTGATGACCACCTCGTCCGGTGTCTTCGGCCTCCCCCAGAACCTGGGCTACGCCGCGGCCAAGGGCGGGGTCATCGGCCTGGCCCGCAGCCTGGCTACTGCCGGCGCCAAGCGGGGCATCAAGGTCAACTGCATCGCCCCGGCGGCGTCCACCCGCATGGCCGGCGGGGGCGGCGGGCCGGATCCGGCCCTCATGGACCCGGCCCTGGTGGCGCCCCTCGCCGCCTACCTCGCCCACGAGGACTGCCCCGTCACCGGCGAGATCTACACCGCCGGCGCCGGCCGCTTCGCCCGCCTCTTCCTGGCCTCGACTCCCGGCTGGGTCGCCGGCGGCGAGGGCGACGAACCCACGCTGGAGGACGTCGCCGCTCACTGGGAGGCCATCAACGCCGAGGAGGGTTACACCGTCCCCGCCGACCTGGTGGCGTGGTCGCGCTCCTTCCTCGACCACCTCCCCCCACCCGGGTGACCGCCGTCGCGGCGAGCGCCCGTTCTCGACGCAATAACTCGTGTTTTGAGGGAGCTATTGCGTCGAGTTCGAACCGACTCAGCCCGAGTGGGTCACGTCGTCGCCGAGGACGACCTGGATGACGTTGCAGCGCAGGTCCGCCGGCGGCGAGTCGACGTCGAGGCCGACCTCCCACGCCCACGTGTCCCCGTCGGCGAGCGGCTCGGGGTGCTCGACGGTCTGCGGGCGACCGAGGTCCACGTCGCCGTCGAGGAAGCGCACGATCACCCCGAAGCCGGTGTCCCGACCGGAGAAGTTCGTCACCACACCCGTGGCGACGGCGCGGCCGGCATCGAACGTGCACGTCTGGTCGCTCAGCGCGTACTCGTCCTGGGTGGCGAGCCTGCGGTCGTTCGGGTCGAAGTCCGACGAGCACGCCACGGCCACGAGACCGAGCCCGACCACCAGCGCCGCCGCCACCCCGATCTGCCAGTGCCGCATCGGCCCGGACCGTACCCGCCGCCGCCCGACCACCCCCGCACCCCGCGTTCTCGAGGCAATGGCCCTCGGAATCCGACAGCTATTGGGCATCTCCCCGTGGGCCGGACACGGGTTATGACGCTTGACGGTACTGCTGCT
>OBLX010000044.1_pt1 | contig 35168 bp, 37 predicted proteins | sample 1519811 | NCBI WGS metagenome assembly OBLX01 (sample SAMEA3991476, study PRJEB22521) | metagenome | biome: anthropogenic terrestrial biome; feature: sewage plant; material: surface water | place: Sweden | collected 2012-09-26
TAGAGCAGTTCCCTCTTAAGGAATTGGTTCAGGGTTCGAGTCCCTGCGGGCTCACCGAGTCAAACTCGGTTTCATTTTTTTTACAAATCTTAGGCTAAGTAAAATTCTCGATCAAAGAGTATTTGTATTGCGAAGCTAAAGAAGTTCCAATCCCTCCTGACTTGGTATAATCTCCACATGGATATTTTGGTTAAACTCGCAGAAAACACGGATATATCTAGTTATACAAAATTGCTCCAAAGAACATACGTCAAAACGTATGTAAACGAGGAACTGGGACTGACAAAAGAGTGTTTTTCAGAAGAGATTTTCAATAACCCGCTTACGCAAGATTATTTACTATCCAATCTACAAAATAATATAAATCAGTATGCGTGGTTAGCCTTAAATGGAGACAAACTAGTTGGTTCTATAACTGTGAAAGTTGGGGAAAAAGAGTCCGAAATTACTGGATTTTATGTTGCTCCAGAATGTCAGGGACAAGGTGTGGGGAGGAAGTTGTATCAAAAGGCATTGAAGATTATCGGAGATAAGGAAGTCGTAATCGATTTATATGCTCATAGTACTAAATCGTTTGAAATGTATATAAAATGGGGGTTTAAGGTCGATGAAACTAGAGGAGATAAAGGATATTTCTATCGACACTGGGATGAATGGCCAAATGACTTGAAGGCTAAATGTGTTTATATGCGACTTACTAATCGTAAAAAAGTGTGAATTGTTCTAAAGTTTTACATTCTCTAGAAATACCAAATTATATTTGGTACTGAGTAAAGGTCAGGGTTAGTCTGCTAAAATACTCTTGCCAAGAGTTCCATTTTAGAACTTCTAGGCTCACATCGTTCAAAGCATATAGGCGACATCACTCACTATCTAGTTGCTGTAATAACCGCACCTCCAAGCTCTGTTGCGGGGGCAGTTACCATGAGGCGGCCACTCGCATCAAGAGCGACCTCATAGTTTGTGGTGTAAGCGCCGGCACAACTAGAAATAGCTGTTCCGTTATTTGTACCTGGATCTACGGGAAGGGCAGATAGGTAATTTGGTACCAACAGACCGCAGATATCGGCTCCTGTATTGCTTACTGTCTTGTTCGTTGTAGTTATTGTGGCGGGAAGTCTTCCCGAATTTTCGGCAGAGTATTGTCCGAGCGCATCGAGAAGAGCAGTAACGTCACTTTGCCTTTTGGTGTTATTTGCACGGGAGAACTGTCTTCCTGGATTTATAGCAACTATCGTAATCGCAACTAATACTCCAAAGATGCCTATTGCCACCAATAACTCTACAAGAGTAAAACCTGCTTTTTGTGAAGCTTTCCTCATAACTATCATAACTTTAGTGTAGATAATATTTTAACAATTGTCATTGAATAAGATTTCTAAACAAATATGTGTATAGTTTAGAGCCTATTATAAGGTATAATTAAGCTATGAGTATAGAACGGTCCCCAATAGCAAAACCCATAACTATCACTTTCCCGGACTCAGCAGATCCACATTCCGTGCTACTTAGTAGCAGCACAGTAGCTGTAATAAGCGGGAAAATTATACGAGTTGATCATAACGGAGCAGTGGAAATTATATCTCCCCATCGCGCTATTGCGAAGTACCCAAATCTTACGAGAAATAAGTAATGTTGAACTAAAAATCGAAATCTCGTTACGAACTTTTCAGAAATATTCTTATATAGAAATTCTAGATGTAGTATGTTATACTATAAGCTATGACAATTGAACGGAGACGTCAAATTAGGGTCCATTCGGGTATCGAGCGCGACTGGACGGTTCCCATACCATTTACAAAACGAAAAATTGAGGAGGGAAAAGTACTTGCTTTCCGAGAGGAAAGTCCAGCTGTAGCCAGTTTTTTTGGTGAAACGATAGATGTAGGAACAACTACCCATTTTTATGAAGTTGTTGTTCTAGACCCAGAATCACTTGGTATCAAAAAAACCGAGACACTCACTCCTACTGTTGCATTCCTAGATACTATGGAAGATCTAAGTACTGAAGGGTTAAAACCTAGGCAAGTTGTTGACTTGAGTGGAGTGATTGCAGGGCATAAAATTAACGGTATAGCTTTTCCTACAAATCGTCGATTACAGACAGTATTTCGTTATAAACCTAGCAAATAACTGTATTGATTTAGAGCCTATTTTCTGGTATACTATAAGTACTTCTTAAACCTTCACTTTTTACCATTTTAGGTAAGCAGATAGGAGTAATTTCAAGAAGCATATTTATGGGACAAAAAGAAGTAGGTAGAACGTACTTTCCTGGTGATGCAGAGAGAATATTTCTCATCAGTCACCCAGTGCATGTTGGGCTCGTAGTGCCTAAGGTAAAGAATCCACTAATCGCTGAGACCTTCGCACTATTGAATGAGGGTGATGGTCAACGACCTATTGACTTTGCCGTTTTGTACCCCCACTCTGATTTATATACTAAGCAAGTTGGAGTTCTAGTTGATAGTTCTCCGAAATCGGTAGTTGACGACTTTATAACTCACACATTTCATAAAAGAGGAAAAGAAAGTGGAAGGCTTGGTTTGCAAGACTTGGAAGGACTTCTTGGTATTGTTCTTATCGTTTCACCCTCTGACCGTGAAATAGTCAGAAATGGTTTGGTTAAAGGACTTTCATCTGATTTAAGCACTCTTAAAGGTCTTATAACGGTAATTGAGTTAGGTCCCAGAGATCAAAATGATGCTAGTGAAACCGAAGAATTACCATATAAACACGTCTATATTACTGATCCACGCAAGGTAGAAGAACTGATTGATAATATGGCAGGGGTAATAGTTGCATGATGTAATCACCTAGTAAAGAACCCAATAGACGATCTAATTGCTATACTTTCTTATGGAACATAGAAATGTTGTGCTTATTAAAGCCGATATAAAAAAAAGTATTACGGTCGCCAAACCAAGTCGATTAGAGTTTCAACATGACAGACCAGACTCACTCGGCAGAGGAGAAGAGGGGCAGGTTGGACACGTCCGAGCATCAATTAGAGAACGATCTGTTGGAGGACTAGCGTTTAAGGAATATCACAGTGAAGGTAGAGCGGCGCACGCACTTAAATCTTACGTACAACTTAAAAAGGCAGGTCTTCCGGTTCCGAGCACTTTCCGCCTTGTCAAGGAAGGAGAAAGGTACTCTGGAATTCTCATGACAGACTTGACGAAAGATTGGAATGATGTCCTCATTACATCTAATCAGACAAAGAGATTTGTTATCGGTAACGTTTTTCGTAATAACTCGTCCACGGTGAAATCACTTGCGGAGTACGATATCGAAAACCCAGAAAGATTACAGGATTTGAAAGCCAGACTCTCAGTAATTGCAATTACTGCTGCCAAGCACGGGATTGAGTTTAATGCTCACGATGTATTATCTGCCATCTATCATGCAGATGGAAATCTTGAGTTCATTATTTCCGATATGGGTAATGTACATCTTAATAGTGAGTTACCTTTACAAGATCTTGAGAGTCGAAATACATCCTCAGCTAACGGAATTCTTTTAATGATTAGTGAGGCTAAAGCAATCGCTAAGGAGATGACAAACCAAGTTACTAGGTAGAATTGCATATCTACAAACCTGCATTTAGTACAATATGGTGTGGAGAATTTAGGAGACTATTTAATTACGTACACACTGAACGACTCTCAAATCGACACTTTAATTCGATACTCGAACACAGATCCTGTTCTTGCAAAATGGACCTCAGATCGTAAGCGATTTAGTACACAGAATTCAACAAAAAATTGGCTTCAGTTGAATCCTGAATATATTGTTCTCACGGATATTCATGAGGAGCTTCTCGGGATTGCATGGCTTCAGACAAAATCTATTCCGGCAGATTTTATCCTCAAACTCGATTCAGAGAGCGAAAAGAAATTTACAAAGACTTGCGCAATTAGACTCTACAGTACTGCACGAGGTAAAGGACTTGGTGTTTGGTTTTATACTCAGTTATTCGATCGTTTTGAATCGCAGTATGTATGGGCAAAGGTCTCTGCCGATAATATTACCTCAATACAACTTCATGAGAAACTGGGATTCAAACAGACCTCTCAACCTGACGACCTCAACAAGATTATTCTCGTGCGTGATTCCCACAATAATTAAGTACAATTGATACCTATATGTGCGGAATTTTTGGCTACGTTGGTCACGAGCAAAACACAGCCCAGATGATTCTTGATGGACTCAAGACGCTCGAGTATAGAGGCTACGACTCCTGGGGGATAAGCATTAAACATGATAAGAAAATAACTTCGGAAAAGCACATTGGAAAGATCGGGGACGCAACCATATCCCTTTCAGCAAGCTCACTTGGAATTGGCCATACCCGTTGGGCAACTCATGGCGGAGTAACTGTAGCAAATGCGCATCCCCACACCAATAAAGCAAGAACGATAGCTGTGGTTCATAACGGAATCATCGAAAACTTCATTGAGATTAAAAAGAATCTCATAAAACATGGATATGATTTTGTTTCTGATACAGATTCTGAGGTCATTCCTCACCTTATCGACTTTGAACTCAGGAATGGGCAGGGATTTGCGACCTCAGTACGGAACGCCTTCAATCAACTCAAAGGACTGAATGCGATCGTTGTTATGTACACACTTTCGAAGGAGATCGTGTGCGTAAAGAATGGCTCACCACTTGTAATCGGAAAGAATCTCTCTGCCGGTAGGCAGGGTAAAAAAGAATTCTATGTCGCTTCCGATGCGGTTGGTATCTTCAAATATACGAGAGATCTGTACTTTCTTGATGATAATGAAATGGCAATTCTTTCTGAATCGGAAATGCAGGTTATTGAGTTACCGTCCGGAAAAAAGAAAAAATTTGAGTTTCAGAAAATCACGTGGAAGGTAGAGTCGGCATCCTTAGGAAAATATCCCCACTTTCTCATTAAAGAGATTCATGAGCAACCCCAAGTAATCCTCAATATCGCGACAATGTACGGAAAACAGGTAGCGGCTCTAGCAAGCAAAATCAAGAAAGCCAAAGGAACCTTCTTCATTGGATGTGGCACAGCTTCATACGCTGCGCTAGCAGGAACATATCTCTTTTCTCGAATTGCAAAAAGCCATGTAAATAATGCAATTGGGTCGGAATTCGGATATTTAGAGGACTATCTCACAAAGGACTCACTCATCGTTCCAATAACTCAAAGCGGTGAGACGATCGATGTTGTGCAACCTGTCCAACATGCTAAAAAACGAGGAGCTCAGACTGCAGTGGTCACCAATGTACTTGGGTCAACCCTCTACCGTATCACCGACTTTCGTTTATTGCTTGGAGCGGGTCCCGAGAAAGCGGTAATATCGACCAAGGCATTCACTGCGATGATCTCTGTTCTCCTTTACACCGCATCTACGCTTGCCGGTAAAGCAGAGGAGGGAAGAAGATCTCTTGAGAAAACAGCTCTGGGTATTAAGAAGTTATTGTTACCTGCATACATATCGAAGATAAAGAAACTCGCAAAGAATCTATCAAAAAAAGAGCATATGTATGTTCTCGGAAGAGGTTTGTCTTACCCTGCAGCTCTGGAGTTCGCCCTGAAGTTAAAAGAAACTAGCTACCTTCATGCTGAGGGATTCGCTGGTGGCGAGCTGAAACACGGTGTAATCGCCCTCGTGGAGAAGGGGACGCCAGTCTTTGTTCTTGCCCCCCTTGATGAAACCTATGATGAGATCATCTCAAATGCTCAGGAAGTAAGCGCACGTGGTGGCTATATCATCGGTTTGAGCCCAAAACCTCATCCGGTTTTTGACTACTACTTTAATGTCGATGATGTAGGGGACTCGACCTTAATTTTAGAGATTGTTGTTTCGCAACTACTCGCCTACTACACTGCTCTCGCAAAAGGCTTGAAGGATCCAGATAAACCAAGGAACTTAGCAAAATCAGTTACGGTAAAATAGAGATGAAAAAGAAAAACATTGTTGTTTTAGGAGGAGGGACCGGAAGTTTTGTAATTCTCAAAGGACTTACACGATATCCCGTACATCTCACTGCGATCGTTTCGATGAGTGATTCGGGAGGGAGCAATAAGCGCATCAGAGATGAGTTTGGATTGCTGCCAACTTCGGATATTCGTTCCTGTCTTGTTGCGCTCGCAGCAGAAGACGGAGAATCGGAACTTATGCGCAAACTCTTCATGTATCGTTTTGAAAAGGGAGAAGGAATTTCTGGAATGACCTTTGGAAATCTCTTTATGGCAGCTCTTTCTGACATCCTAGGATCTCAAAAAGATGCAATTGCCAAAACAGGGCAGATCTTACGAATTAATGGAACCGTGGTTCCGGTGACCTATACGAATACACATCTATTTGCTGAATACGAGAATGGACTCATTCTCAATGAGGAGCATTTCATTGATGAGCCGAAGCATGACGGGACACTCAAAATTAATAAATTATATTTAGAACCGAACGGAGTAGCTAATCCTGACGCACTACAAGCAATAAAGGAAGCTGACTATATTCTCATAGGGCCAGGAGATTTATATACAAGTATTCTCCCGAACGTTCTCGTACAAGGGATTGCAGAAGCGATCAAAAACTCCTCAGCTAAAAAGATCTATACGCTGAACTTAATGACCAAGTACGGTCAGACCTACGGTTTCTCAGCACAGGACCATCTACGGGTTCTTGAGAAGTATTTACTACATGCGCCCATAGATTATGTAATCGTGAACGATGGGCTCCTTCCCGCAGAAGTTCTCAAGCTCTATGAAGAGCAGCATGAGTTTCCGGTGAAGAACGATCTCGAGGACAGTGAAAATCTCAAGGTTATTCGGGAGGACTTTTTAGGATCCGAACAGAGAACTCAATCGAAGAGTGATGCCCTAAAACGAAGTCTCATTCGTCATAATCCAGAAAAACTTGCTCGTGCAATTATGAAGATCGTTGAGCCTTCATCTAATCAAGTGGTCGGGGAGTAATTCCACCAAGATTCTTCGGTTTCTTCTCTGTCTTAATGATTCCTTTCTGAACCAGAACTGCGTATGTTGTCCAAACGACGAGTACGGCAGCTGCCGTTAGAAAAATAAGAGTTCCAAGTAGATCTTTATCACCTGCGTTATTTACATCCAAAGTTGCGCTTCCTAAGGTTTGTCCGTTTGAGAGACCTCCTTGGTTTGGAGTATCCTTATCCTCAACAAGACCATCACTACCAAATCCACCCGACTGTTGAGTGGTTGCTGATTGTTTTTTCGTAGGCAAAGTCACTTGTTTAGATATTACTGCGGGTACTGGTGTACTTGTTGGGCTTGATGGTTCTGTCGTGCTTGTTGGTACAGGAGTTGCGGTAGGTTCAGAAGTTGGTGTTAGAGTTGGAGTTGGGGTGATGGAGTCAGTAACAGTTGGCGTAAGGGAGTCGGCGGGAGTGGTTTCTTGTGCAATTGCAGATAACGGAAAAAAGAGAAGCCACAAAATTAACAGAAAGTTTAGCATTTCATCATTATAGCAACCGATGCCTCGACTTCAATTCATTTTTTGAATATATATCTGAAGTATGCTTCCCCTATTTCCAATGTTCAAGAGGGGAGTAAGTGCTGGGGCCACTACCCTATCAAAAAATGGAAGATCGGAGACCGTATCGTTATTCTTCGTATTTGTTTTCTGAGTGCTTCCAATGGTTGAAACATGGTTGTGAAACAGCTTTGATTTCGATGATCTCAAAATACCTACGAAATGCTCAGGATAACTGTAGGTGGAATAACTTGCTTTCAAAGGTAGGTCTAAGGAATTAAGTAATGTTTTGAAAGATCTAGAAGAAAACAAATTAAGATGATCTGGTGGAGTGAGAAATGTGTAGTTGGATTTTTCTGCATCGGAGAGGAAGCTATCGATATTAGGAGTTTCGACATAGAGGACACCATTTAGCTTGAGTAACTGATATAAAGTGGAAAGAGTAATGGCCGGATTTTCCACATGTTCAACCACATGTATTAATGAAATGAAATCAAAGAGTTTATTATTCCTTTTTACAAATTCATTTAGATCTGTGTGAATTATCTTATCTCCCAGCCTAGTTTTTGCTTGCCGATATAGATTACGCGCAGGTTCTATCCCAACCGCCTTCAGTTGATTTCTGAGTCCCATCTCCACGAAGGTGCCATAACCTGCTCCCACATCAAGGAGAGTCTTACCTTGAGGGTTGAGCCGCCTCATATTCTTCAGGATGGTATCGGCTTGTTTTTCGAATCTATTTCTTGCGGTAGCATTTACTCGAAACTCATAATCTCCCGAGTACAGATCTAGAAGCGATGATGAAGAGGGTATCGGAAAAAGGAATACATGATTACATTTTATGCAGTGACGATATGAATAGTTATCTCTCTTTGCATAGTTTCTCGTTGTGACACTTTGGCAAATCGGACATCGTGTAATTTTCATTCCGAAAGTTTATCGGTTGCTCAGGTTGAGTCCATTGACTATAATCTACAAAAATTTAATATCGGGTTATATTAGCAACATATTTATGAATCAATGCATACTTTGTAAACGTTCTGATTTGATACACCTGGCGTGGGTAAAGAAGACTTTAATCTATGAATGTCCTCGTTGTCAGCTCGGAATCAGCTCTAAACTAATAACCACGAAAAAGATACTTTATGGTACTTCGCGGTTTTACTCACCTGTTGCAGTGCGTAAAAATATTGATAATTATGTAGAAAAGTTTGAACGAGTAATAGAGAGAATGAGTATGTTTGTGAGCGAAGGAAATATTCTCGACGTTGGAGGTGGTTTCGGTCTTTTTTCAGATCTTATTTCCCGTGAGAAACATCTGAAGGTTACGATGATAGAGCCACACTTGAAACCATTTTTCCTGGAAGGGAATAAGCGAGTTACTTGGGTAAAGAAACAGTTCATGAACTTTAGGGGAAGAAGAGGAACATACTCAGCAATTACTTTCTTGGATGTGCTTGAACACTTTAAAGATCCTTTGGAGGTTCTACAGAAGACTCGAATTCTCTTGAAGGAAAAGGGGTATGTTGTAGTACTCCTACCAAACTATCAAAGCACTATGCGACTCCTCTCAAATAACTGGCCTTGGTGGATGCTAGAGGATCACTACTTTCATTTCTCAAGGCAATCACTGAAGAAAATCTTTGACATTTCAGGTTTCCGTTTGGTGTACCTAGAATCTTTTGAAAATAGAAATGATTTCTGGCTTAGTCTACAAGGCAACTATAAATGGATACAAAATATATATTTTCGAAAACTGCTAAAAATATTAACGATACCTGCTCTATTTATTGGATATCTCATTCTTAGACCTCTGTTATGGAGGTTGTATAATGGTGGATTACTTCTAGCAATTGCACAAAAAAAGTGAAACATAGATTAAGCGTTATCATGGTGACGCGCAATGCGGACGAGCTCCTTTTTCAGTCCATAAAAAGTGTCAAAGACATTGCCGATGAGATAGTTGTGGTGGATGCGGGTTCGACCGACCGCACTTTATCGATTCTCAAATCTTTCAATATAAATCCCATCGCAACTCGATTAAATCACCTCGGAAAAAATAAATCGAAAGCCTTGTCTCGAGCCACAGGAGATCTGGTTCTGGCACTTGACTCGGATGAAATTGTTTCTCCTTCATTAATTCGTACCATTAAAAGTCTAAAAAGACGAAAGATTCTTGCAGATGGTTACATCATTCCATTCCGGAATCATTTCCTTGGTAGACGACTGCGCTATGGCGGTGAAAATTATCGTATGCTACGACTTGCGAAACGTCGTAAAGTTAACATAAAAAACGTGTCGGTACATGAGTCGCTTGTTTTAAACTCAAAACACTTCGTAAATCTTGGTTCGCCTATAATGCACTACTCGTATCGGACGCTACATCAGATGTATGGAAAATTCACCACGTATGCACTTAACGAAGCAACTGAGAGGTATAAGAAAGGAGAGCAATCCTCATTTAAGAAGGTGACTTTTTACCCTGTACATATGTTTTGGGCAAGATTAATTCAGGATAAAGGTTATAAAGATGGATTTTTTAGGTTACCGCTAGATCTCGGTTTTGCCTATATGGAGTTTCTAACTTACTCGTCCTTAGCAATTAAGAACCTGAAGAAATGAAAATTGCGTTGATTATTGTTGCGATACCTGAGTCCAGTAAACTAGCGCAAAAACTCGCTCGCCTTATTGCTAAAAAACGATTAGGGAAACTTTCTACGCATATTGTAGTAAACAGGAAGGGTACCGAAGGCTATTCGCACGGTGTAAACAAAGGGCTTAATTTAGCAAAACTTGATAATCCCGACCTCTACATTGTGGCAAATCCTGATTTGGTGAATGTTAGGCTGAGTAAGAAATTAATATCCCAAGCAGTGAAACATTTTGATCTTTGGGGATATGCTTTCAAACAAGATGGAGATATATTTTATGGCGGTGAGATTGATCGGAACAGATTAACTGCAGGATTGTCTCGTGATAAAAAGGGAAATTTTTCAAAAACTGATTTCGTATCAGGGTCTTTAATGCTTTTCACAAGAAAGACATTTAAAAAGCTTGGTTTCTGGTCCGAGCAATACCATATGTATTATGAAGATGTTGACTATTCTCAACGAGCGATAAATGCTGGACTCAGGGTTGGAGTAGTTAGCTCGGTTATCTATGAACATCTCGAGATGTCAAAAGCGAATGTCGATAAAGATGGGCAGTTAATGGCAAGTTGGATACGGTTTTTTATAAAAAACGCAGAACTGAGGAATTGGCTATACGAATTGATTCGCTTACCAAAGACGCTTTATGAGCACTATCCCCTTATCTTTCATCAACTTAAGAGAAGGCCGTTTGTATACAATTTTATGACACTTAACTTCTCGTCACTTGCAATAAAGATTCTTAACTTCATCTTATTTCTTTTCTTAGTACGATTTTTCACCGCCAATCAGTTTGGTCTCTACAACTTAGTATGGGCACAAATTGGACTATTCATGCCACTGGCAGATATGGGGACAACCAACTATGGAATCTTTCATCTCAAAAAAGGTAGTACCACTGAGTTCTCAAAATTATTTTCAGTTCGGCTGGTACTAAGCATCTTCATTGCAATAGTTACGCTGATCTACACCTACGGTGTATTTAGACAACCAGAACTATTACTCCTTACAGCACTTAGCACTCCGGTTGTCCTCGCAAATGCAGTTTCGGGAAGTTTCCTCATATATACCACGCTAATTGCGCGAACATATCTTGCCTCATTGTACTCACTGTTCTTCAACACATTCCTTATCGCTGTTCTAATAGGTCTGATGGTTGGCCGATTTGGAATGCGCTCTCTCTTCCTAGCAGAGGGGATACTGTTTGGTCTCTATGGACTATATCTCTGGCTTAAAACAAAACAGATGATGCGTCTGAAGATAGGAATACCTAAGATGAGCTACCTAAAAAATATCACAAGGAAATCATATATGTATATTCTTCTCAGTTTTTTTGCAGGGCTATACTTCAAAGTTGATCTTCTCATTCTTCAGTATTTTAAGGGAGTACATGAGGTTGGCGTATATGCTTCAGGTTATAAATTTTTCGAGGCACTTATTTTCGTTGGGTCAAGCTATACCATTGCCGCAACTCCAATATACAAACAACACCTTGAAGAAGACAGACCGGCAGTTAAAAAAAAGATTATACGAGACTCAACGCTCTTGTTCATTTTAGGTATGGGCATCGCCATTTTTTCTTGGTTCAGCGCTCCTATTATTCTCCCTTTTGCCTTAGGTAAGGAATTTGTACAGGGAATCTGGGCCTTCAGAGTAGTAATCTTCGCACTCCCATTTCTGTTGGTATCGGCAGTTTGCATGAACGTACTCTATCTTCTTAAGAAGGTAAAGTGGGTAGTAGCAATTTTTCTTTTCCAGATTTTCGTCAACATAGTTGGAAATGTTATTTTTGTTCCTTTGTTTTCATATCATGCAAGTGCGATAATTACTGTACTGTGTGAAATGTTGAACACAGCTATTACGATTCCGCTCGTCATAAAAGCTTATGAAAATATCGGTTGATGCAGGAGCTCTCTGTGGGGCACATAAATTTGGCACTTATGTTGTAACGCATAACATACTGGAAGCCCTCGGACGATTCGATCAGAGCAATTTATATACGGGATATTTGTATAAGAAAACTTCTCATCTTCCAGTGTTTGATAACCTAAAGTTTAAGGTACTTCGACCTTCGTTTGCATGGATGTCGGTTCGGGTAAGCATCGAAGAGATGATGCATTCAAAAAATATCTACTTAGGCCTGAGCCAGGCCATTCCTTGGTTCAGTAAGGCGAAAATTGTTTCATTCATGCATGGTCTTTCATTTCATTATCACAAAGAACTATACCCCGATTCGTATGAGGCGCTAAAAGATCAGGTGTTGTTCGCAACGTCACGAGCAAGCAACATCATCGTTTCATCAATAAAAGTTCAGCATGAACTAAGCGAACAGTTTGGCTTCCAGACTTCAGTAGTTCTTCCGTTTGGAGTGCCGTTTGACATGATTGAGTTAGAAAAGATGACTACGTCTAGTAGGCCATACTTCCTGTTTGTGGGAATGGATCACCCGGTAAAGAACATTGAGTATCTTGTTCAGGCATTTACTATTTTTAAAGAGCAAAAGGCATATGAAGACTTCGAGCTCATTCTTGTAGGAAATCATGAGAGATATGTCGATCCAAAGTTAAGGATTCGATCGGTAAGGGCAGATCGTGCAAAGCTTCGAGAATTATATCGAAACTCCACTGCGTATCTCACAGCTTCTTTATACGAAAGCTATAACCTTCCTGTGCTTGAAGCGCTATCACAGAACTGCAAGGTCATTGGCAAAACCTCCGCGATCATTCCTGAGTTTAAGAGTTTTGTAAATATTGCCGATAAGATCGAAGATTTTGTAGATAACATGAAAAATGCGTCAACAGCAAAGAAGATTGGTAATCGAGATAAAGTATTAGACATATTCCGTTGGGACAAGTATGTTACAAGACTATCGAGCTTTTATTAACCATGAAAGTCGCCTTGGTAAGGGGAGCATATCTTAATAATTTTGAAGGACAGAATTATTCAGAGCTATCAAATACAGTACAGGTTACCGGCATAGCATCGAAAAAGCCTATTCATTCAGAATTTTCATTTCCGGTTGATAAGCTCCTATCTCTTACTGATTTCGGATTTCCGAGTTGGATCGCAAACAGAACTATTGGTGACAAGCACTATCTATTTGGTCTCGAGAAGTCGGTTAGAGGTTTCGATATTGTACATACGGCCGACCCACATTATTACTACACCTATCAACTTGCGATGTTAAGAAAGCAGGGAAAGATCAAGAAGTTAATTGCAACCAGCTGGGACACAATTCCATTTAATAACGAATCGGTTGAAGCTAAAAAACGAATTAAGTATTTCAGCATGAAGTATATCGATCATTTTATCTGTTATACAAACCGCGCAAAGAAGTGCTTAAAAGCCGAGGGAGTAAATCCAAATAAAATTACAGTTATCCCTCTTGGGGTAGACCTCAACAAATTTAAACCAACTCCTAAAGTAAATTCTAGATCGAAAAGTGGAAAACTGCGAATACTTTTTACGGGACGCGATGTAGTTGAGAAAGGACTTTCAGATTTGAGAACTTCGATTAATCAATTAATCGAAGAGGGAGATGTTGAGTTGTTGGTTGCAGGAAATGTACAGTATGATCGAATGCCTGAGGTGTATCGACTGGCTGATATTTTTGTCATCCCATCCAAGACGACAAAAACATGGGAGGAACAGTACGGGATGAGTTTAGTAGAGGCAATGGCATCAGGATTACCCATCGTTGCATATTCCTCTGGATCCATCCCAGAAATCCTAGGATCGGTAGGAATACTAGTGCCAGAAGGTAGTACGAGAGCGCTCAAGAAAGAATTAACTAATCTCGTAGCCTCATCTTCAAAAAGACTACGGCTTGGTAATGTTGCTCGGAAACGCGCAGAGAACGTATACGACTCGGCAGCTTTTGGTCGAAGGATCAAATCATTTTACGTCTCTGTCCTGAAATAAGTAAATGGCAAGCAATTTGGGTATACTTTAGATATGAAACTTTCAGCAATCGTTCTTTCAAAAGGAGAAGAATCAACACAAAAAGCTATCGATTCTGTGCAGTTTGCAGATGAAGTCATTTTGGTTGTGGACCCATCTGCTACATTGAAAGTACAAACAGCAAAAAAGGTTACACTCGTTAAACATGAACTAGCCGGTGATTTTTCACAACAACGAAACTTCGGTTCAACACTTGCCTCTGGAGCATGGCTTCTATTTCTTGACAGCGATGAAATCGTCACCAAAGAGTTAGCCGAAGAAATCTCAAAGACGATCTCCGACGACCATGCCAAAACCGCGTACTACATAAAACGTCACGACTATTTCTGGAGTAAAGAAATAAAATATGGAGAAACAGCAAAGGCACGTTCGATTGGATTTATAAGGCTTTTGAAAAAAAACTCAGGTACATGGAAAGGAACTGTTCATGAACAGTTCATTACGAACGAGCCTACCGGAATCTTAAAAGGCGTTGTAAACCACTATCCGCATCCAACTATCTCTGATTTTCTCAATTCTATTAACGAGTACTCTACGCTGAGAGCAAAGGAGTTGAAAATTAATAATATTCGATTTTCGCTAATAAAGATGATCGTCTATCCTTTTGGAAAATTTATCTATACCTATTTTGTGAGAGGAGGAATATTAGACGGTGCTGCAGGGTTCGTGTACTCATTTATGATGAGCTTCCACTCGTTTCTTGTGAGGGCTAAGCTTTTAAATCTATGACTCTACTACGCGACCAGAATATGTCCATAGGTACGAGGAGTACCCTACAGAAAAAAGAGTTTGTAGGAAATAGGTCGAAGCTTGCTTGCGGCATTAATTTTACAGGCGAAGTCCTATGATATTGTTGAGTCTGTCAGTTATTTGTTTTTTGCTTGGTCAGGTAGGGCGACTTTCATTCAACCAACAAGAAATAAATCTTTACCTATATGAATTACCATATTTTGCTTGGGTAGCTTACCAGCTTTTTATCAAGCGGTATATTTATAGACTAAGAAAGGAAACTACAACGCTAGTAGGAATACTACTTGTCACATTTCTTCTTGGAATAGCTAGGGTCCAAGCCTTTCCTAATTTTGTCAGTTTTCTCTACTTGGTTAGATTGGTGGGATACTTGTTGGGTTTTGACATAATCACAGATTGTGTTAAAAATGGTTTTATTTCCAAAAAGTTAGTTCAGATATCTATTTTTTTACTCGGATTCTTCGGGATGATTCAGTACTTTCTTTATGGTAATCTACGAAATCTACAGTACCTTGGTTGGGATCCACATCAAAGTAGAGTATTCGGTCAATTTTTCGACACCTCTGTTGCCGGTGCGGTGTACGGACTCATACTGATATATTTGGTGATTAGAAAAAATTTATTCAGTTCGTTGGTTAAGAACTTTATCTATCCCTCTGCATACCTCATCTTGGGACTTTTTACCTACTCTCGAGGATACCTCGTCTCGATTGCGAGCGCTGTAGTTGTGCAGACTCTGATTATCAAAAAAAACCTAAAGCTTTTGGGCTTTGCTGTAAGTGTATTGATTGGATTTATAGTTCTGGCCCCTAAACCGTTTGGTGAGGGAGTGAAATTGCTCAGAACGTCTACTGTAGAGTCGCGCCTTACTGACTACCAAACAGGACTCAAACTTTTCCTAAAAAATCAGTTTATTGGGATCGGCTATAACCGCATCAGATACTTTAAGCCAAGTGATTCTGTGCTAAATCGTGGCCTAAGTCATGCAGGAGCATCGTTTCACTCGTCATATCTCATCGTTGCTGTCACAAGTGGCGTAGTCGGATTGGGAGCATTTTTGTACTGGTTTTGGTTGACTGGAAGAATGAGCGATTTCGCTTTGGTATCAGGAGTATTTATCTCGGTTTATTCACTGTTTGATAATATTATTCTTCATCCCTTCGTACTGTTCCTTTGGCCGATACTTATAGGACTTACTTCTCGTAAGAAACGGTGATTTCTTTTTCTTCGGAATTACCAGCTGTGTCATTAACCGTAATCTTTATCTTATTTTCTCCCTCCTTTAGCCGTACGAAGGACTGAAAATTTCCATTTGAGTCAACCGTAGATAAAAGTCCCTGAATTCTAACGGTCACATCCTCGCCCGAATTAGTTTTTCCGGAAACCTTAATCTCGTCACGTGGAGTTTTAGATCCATCGGTTGGTTCCGAGATTTCGATTATTGGTTTAGTAGTTATATATAAAAACGAAACAGTATCTGTTTTTTTTGTTTCACTGGTTTTATTGTTTGCTCCAATTGCATACAGACTATTATTTCCTTGATCGTAATTACTAAGAATGGTGGAAAACTTACCATCAGAATCAACCCTAATTTTTTTAGTAAGTTTTCCATTAAGGTAGAATTTTATTTCATCCAAATTGTCAGCCACTCCAGAGACCGTGAGTCCTGCGCTGTTTGTCGCGGCTGGAATTTCATCAAACTGAACACTGTAGAACTTAGGAGCTGTTCCGAAGTCGTACTCACTCTTCCCTCCACCAAACAGGTTTCCTACATAGACAGAGCTATTAATAAGAAACGAGAAACCAGACGTAAGAACAAACCATCCCGCGACCACCCCAATAACAACCAAAACAATGGTTTGCTGTTTAGATCTCTTTGATTTGATTCTATCTAGTCTTGTCATGAGCCCTTTGTCAGAATCGAACTGACGTTAACGGTTTACGATACCGCTGTTCTGCCACTGAACTAAAAGGGCATTGCTCTTAGTTATCAGTTTTCAGATGTCAGGTGTCAGTTATTAATTTAAATCTGACTATTGATTACTGCCTACTGAAAGCACAATGTAGATATTATACTCGATTTAAAACTAAGGTATATCGTTCGATAAAAATGAATGAAATATATGGTGTCCAAAAATTAAATCAAGCCTATAGTGCGACATATTTGATATAATGGAGCATGATCGAAGCATATTTTGGTGCAGGTAAACGAGTGGGAGAGATGCTATCTAGAGGTATACCATTTGCCGATGATCGTCAGAGAAATAGGGAAATTGGTATAAAGGAGAAATGGTCTCAACCAGGTCGTTTGTGGCGAGGTACATGGGCCACGCATGATAGCGGTCTTAACGATTATAGCGACACATTTAACGACGTATTAAAGACTTCACTAAGTCTTCATTTGAAGGCATCGGTAGAAAATAATCCAAACGCAAGTATTCTTGATATTGCCGCAGCGGAAACGGCTGTACGAGAGGCTACCGATCTTGGATTTAAGTACGGGCTTGCGGTCTCGCTGGGATTTGGGTTGGGAAGTCTTCCTCCTGCAGAAGCTTCGGTTATAGAGATTGTTAACGGAGATATTGTCGAACAATCAACTTGGCAAACAATAGATGAACATATGCGTGCAAATGCAGTGCCAACTTTTGATGTGATTCTGTCAAGGCCCCTCCGAGGCTTGCACCACTTTACTAATTCAGTCGCAATGCATTTTGAGCTACTTCAACGAGCATGGAGGATTTTAAGTCCTCAAAACGGGCAATTGTTATTTCAGATACCACATATGACTTTTGGCATAGGAGTAGACTACTTAGAAAAACTAAACGCAACTTCTGGTATAACGGTTGCAATCGGATCGAGTTTTCAGAACATATACGGAGTGTCTGTACATTTACAAAGAAATCCAGAAGCACCAAAACTTCTCCCTACCCCAAAAATGTTAGGTATTTCATTGCATAAATTATGAAAGCCGAAAGACCTACCAAACTGCAGTTTCTTGATCCTCGTATCTTGACTCACGTGAGGAAGCATAATCAGTTTATTGGAAAACGTGAGAGAGAAGATGGGACAGATGATTTTAATAATTGGACAATACGTCATTCATCACTAGAAGATTATGGGACAACATTCAATTCAATTTTAGCACCAGAAAACCTTGACAACCTTTTATCTATAATCGCCTCGAGACCTAATAAAACCACAATATTAGACCTAATGGCAAGCGACGCAGCTGTTTTACAATCTGTGCGTGACTATGGCTTCAATTTTGGTCTTGCAGTATCTCTAGGATACAGACCTAGAAAAAATAGTGGCCCTTATCGAGAGTTTTGTAGTAATTTAAATGGTGATTTGACAATAAAGAAAACATGGTCAAAAATTCGAAAAGTAGCGGGAAGTAAAGGATTTGAATATTTTGACATCATAATTTGTCGTCCCGAAGGAGGCATACTGGATTCTAGACTGACAACCTCAACTTTATTTTTCATGCTTCAAGAGTCTTGGAGGTTGCTCAGTTATGATGACGGAGTATTCTTATTTCAAATTCCTCAATGTCAATATTTTGAGGCTGAAAAGTATTTTTCTAAGCTTAAACAAAAAGGTTTTAGCATCGATTGGTCAGAGCCTGTAAATGGATTTATGACCCATGCCGTTGTTCTTAGTAAGAGAAAAGATTCCCCATCCGTATTACCATCTCCTCTCATGTTGGGAATGAAATAAATATATGTTAAAAATACACCGGTCAGATAGGAATCCACAAAGACAACTATTTTTGGGGAAATCAACCCTCCTAGATAACCAAAATGTGCTCGAGGTTCATCGTCTTAAAGTAAACGTTGGATTTCGGTCTGGTTTATATATAGCAGTGCGATTCAAAAATGATCTTAAGAAATTAAATAATAGTAAAATTAATATTTCACTTTTTAACTAAAATTATGAGCGGAGAAAGATATTTTTCAAATCGAAGTCTCACACGTCATCTAAGTCCAGCAGAGCTCCCTGATATGAGAATTCAAGCAACGAGGGAAAAATGGTCCGCCCCTTCTAAAGGGAGAAGAGCGGGTTGGGGAATTCATGGCAGTTCGATCTCTGAGTATGGTAGAACATTTCAATCTGTAAATAACTCTGCAATGTTAGGGGTATTTTTACATGAACGTGCGAAAAAAAAAGGCTACACAAGCATAATCGACTTAATGGCAACAGAGTCTGTAGTTGGTGAAGCAGCTTCACTTGGATATGACAAAGGAGTTGCAGTATCTTTAGGTTTTCCTCACGATCCCAAATGGGATCAAAAACTTGGTCCGGGAGTGATTCATACCATTAATGGAAACATTGCATCTGTGGAATGTTGGACTCAAATCAGAGGTAAGCAGGTTGAAATAGCCTCTACAGGATTTGATGTTGTGATATCTCGTCCAGAAGGAGGTCTGAATCCTGATTATATTCCTTCAGATCCAATTCTATACTATTTAATGTTGCAGAATATGTGGCAGATTACCGCTTTGGGAGGAGTCATGTTATTTCAGGTACCTTATAGGCTTGCTGAAGTCTCACATGAATATTTTAAACAACTTATCGGATCGGGTATTGATGTAAAACTTCCTCCTTTATCAAATAAACCCAACACATCGAATCCATTTCGAGTAAGAGGATTCTTTGGATTTCCGGTACGAATTGAAAAAGCAATTAATGCGCCTACAAGACTTCCTCGTCCCGAGAGTGAGCAAAAAATTCGACCGGATCTCAGGCCATACCTAAACTTAGTAGGTATTGGTAAGGTACCTCGCTCCGATTTACTTTGACAAACTGAGCGGGATACCATCTTTCGCCAAGGCTTCAGATGGCAAAGCGGGAACCGATGAGCGAGGTACGAGAATCGGACTCGTGGCTCCTGCTTGGGAAGCAGGCGTATTACCACTATACTAACCTCGCATAAAGGTTCATTATATCAGGCTACTTTTTCGTATATACTTCTATCGAATATGCAAAAGAGTAACAAGGAAATAGTGGAACTGCTCAGGAAAGTGGTTGTCGTCTATAAAATTGAGAAAAAAGAGTTGTTTAGAACAGCTGCCTATGAGAATGCAGCTGATGCGATCGAACTCCTCGACAAAGAGCTATTTGAGATCTGGAAGAGGGGAGAGTTGAGCTCAGTAGAGGGGCTCGGGGAGACAATTAGGGGTCACATCATTGAGCTCTTTGAGAAAGGGAGTTCAGAATTCATTGATCGTCAGTTGAGTAAGGTTCCCGAAACGGTATTTATCCTCACCAGAGTACCTAAAGTAGGCCCTATAAAGGCGTTTAAGCTCGTCAATGCGTTTAATTTAATGGATACTAATACAGTTATTAAAAAGCTAAAATATCTCTGTGAAAAGCATAAAATATCCGAACTACCAGGCTTCGGTGCACAGTCAGAGAAGGTACTTACCGAATCATTGAAGCAGTTTGAAGCAGCGGATAAATCGCCAGATAGGATTCCTTATGACTATGCCAAAACAGTCGCAGATGATCTAGTGAAGTATCTTCAGCACTTCAAAGGAGTTGAGCAGGTGGACATATTAGGATCCTTACGGCGCAAAGCACAAACGATAGGAGATATTGACATAGCAGTTGTTGCGCAGGAAAAAGATGCGATGGAAATTGTGAAACATTTCGTTTCCTACCCTAAAAAAATTTCCGTAGATAACGCTGGAGACTCTAAAGCATCAATCATTCTTCCTCCCAAGCTGAGAATAGACCTCAGAGTACACCCAAGAACTGCGTACGGCGCCCTCCTGCAGTACTTTACAGGAAGTAAGGCACATAATATCAAGTTAAGAGAGTATGCGCTAGGAAAAGGATATTCCCTAAACGAGTATGGTCTTAAAAACATGCGTAATCTAAACGAACCGATTAAGACTTTCGACACCGAGGAGAAGCTTTATAACTTTCTTGGTCTCAGATATATCGAACCTGAAGAACGTACCGGAGGAGATGAGGTAGAACGAGCGATAATTAGAACTAAGAACTAAGAACTAAGAACTAATGTTATTACCTTATATTTAGCGTGTTTCCTGCATAGATTAAGTCAGGATTCTCAATAGTTGGGTTAGCTCTCCATAGTTCGGTCCATCGGTAAGGATTGCCGTAGACCTTCATAGAAATTGACCAAAGTGAGTCCCCTGTTACGATTTTATAGCTAGATGATTTAGTTTTATCTACCTGCGTGGTTTCTTGAACTGTTGTGTAACCTCCTCCTGCGATCTCGCCGCGAGTTGGATTCTTTGACTCTAGAGCTGGAAGTGAAATAACGACTCCTTCGTTGAGCTCATCTGCATTCTGAATATTATTTAGCTTGGCTAGGTCAAATGCATTATAGCCCGATCCGTACGCTTCTTCGGCAATGCTCCAAAGAGTGTCACCTTTTTTAACTGTATAGGATTTAGGTGTCGTTTGTTCTACCTCATTCGTCTTACCTCCAAAAAGCTTAGTTATTGACTGCGGAATTTTAAGCGTTGATAGTTCTTGGTTTTGAAAGAAGAGAGATCCGACAAGAATAGCTAGAACAAAGACCGTAAGCCCGAGTAAGAAATTGGGAAACCGATCATTAACTCTGTTAAGAAGTTGTGTTAGATTGTATTTTGGAAGGGTCTTTGGACCGCTAGTTGGCTTTGATTTCTGCTTAGCTTGTGACATATCGGCAAACTATAGCATATTTGCAAATCCTGTCAAGAGAATCTATAATGATTCTATGAAGGCAGGTGATAACACATGAATACAACGTACATAATTGTAGGAGCTATTGTTTTACTCGCAGTTTACGTAATTGGGAGCTATAACTCTTTTGTAGTTTTAGTTGCGCGACTCAAGGAAGCACTATCGGGAATAGATGTTCAACTTAAAAGAAGAGCAGACCTCATTCCAAATCTTGTTGAAACAGTCAAAGGATATGCCAAACATGAAAAATCCGTATTTGAGAATGTAACGAAGGCACGATCTGCTTTAGTCAAAGCAGACAGCCTTGCAGATAAAGCACAGGCAGACAACATGCTTACCTCTGCTCTGAAATCGGTATTTGCGGTAGCAGAAGCTTATCCACAATTACAAGCTAGTGAGAACTTTAAGGATCTCCAGAGACAGCTCGAAGACACTGAGGACAAGGTAGCATACTCACGACAGTTTTATAACAGCAACGCACTTGATCTAAACACGAAGGTTAAGACGTTCCCAACGAATGTAATTGCTAACATCTTTAGTTTTAAGGAGGTTGAGTTTTTTCAGGCTACGGCCGAGGAAAGAAAGAGCGTGAAGGTTAACTTTGCCTAATTTCTAATTGCTAATTTCTAAATGCTCTAAACAAACCACAATATGACAAGTATTGTGTTGTATTTGAGTATGGGTATTAACTGAGAATAATTAGATTAATTAGAGTACTTAGATTAATTAGTCCGTTTTACTTGTATGACTATTTATTCTCAGATTCTTAACAATAAAGTAAAGAGCTTCGTTCTTGTTGCTTTTTTTATGGTTTTCTTTGTCTTTGTTTTCTATATTCTCGGAAAATCTATGGGAAGCTCAAACCAATATTTGGTTTTTGGTTTACTGTTTTCGGTCTTCTCCGGTTTTGGAAGCTACTTCTATTCAGATAAACTCGTCTTAATGACAACTGGTGCAAAACCAGCTTTAAAAAAGGATTATTTCGATCTGTACACCGTCGCAGAAAATATTTCGATAGCTGCCGGTCTTCCTACACCGAGACTGTACGTAATCCAGTCCGAAGCCATGAACGCATTTGCTACAGGCCGAGATCCCAAGCATGCAGTAGTCGCAGCAACAACTGGAATCTTGAAGGTCTTGAGTCGATCCGAACTTGAGGCTGTTATTGCGCACGAACTCGGTCACGTAAAGAACTACGACATTCTTTTTTCATCGATTGTTTCAGTTCTTGTTGGGACCTTAGTATTGGTTACCGACTGGTTACAGAGAAGTTTCTTTTGGTTTGGAATTAGAAGCGATGACAATGACAGATCACTTGGTCCGGTACAGTTAGCGATGTTTCTGCTTACCATAATTGTTGCACCGATCGTTGCCACTTTAATTCAACTAGCTGTATCTCGAAAAAGAGAGTACCTTGCAGACGCAACCGGCGCTCTGATCACTCGTAATCCAGATGCTCTTGCCAATGCCCTCATAAAGATTAGTAGTAGTCCGATACCATTAAAAACAGCTTCTGGTGCCAACGCCCATCTTTTCATTACTAATCCCTTCAAGAAGAAGGGTGGAGTTTCCAAATTTGCCTCACTTTTTAGTACTCATCCTCCAGTTGAGGATCGAGTAAGAATACTTCGAGAGATGTGACCTGCATAAAACTTGTAGCATAGAGCGTAGAGCTTGAGTACAATAGTAGCTACATGGTAAAAGTTCTAAGTTGTAAGTTCTAAATCTAATATGTGTGGCATAGCAGGTTTCTACGGTTTTGAAAACAAAAAACTTATTAAGCAATTTTCTAAAGATCTTTCACATCGAGGTCCGGACGGTGAAGGGATCTTTTCAAATGAAAAAGTATCTCTATTAAATAGAAGACTTGCAATTATCGACCTAAAGACCGGCGACCAGCCTATTTATAATGAAGATAAGAATATCGTAACTGTTTATAACGGAGAAATATACAACTATAAACAACTAAGAAAGGAGCTCGAGGGCAACGGACATCGCTTCAAAACACTATCAGATTCCGAGGTAATTGTTCACGCCTATGAAGAGTGGGGAGATAGCTGTTTTGATAGATTTAATGGAATGTTTGCCGTTGCTTTATTCGATAAAGAGAAAGAGAGGCTTATTCTAGCTCGAGATCACTTTGGCATCAAACCTCTTTACTTCTCAATTTTACCCAATAAAAGTTTAGTCTTTGCTTCCGAGATTAAGCCTCTTCTTAACTCTAGACTTGTAAAAACAAGACCGAACGATAAGGTGATTTATCGATATTTAAAGTATCGCGTACATGATGACACTCCTGAGACTTTCTTTGAGAATATTTACCGTCTGATGCCGGGTCAGTACCTCAGTCTAAGAGGAACAAATCTTAAAAATGGATATTTTTCAAATCTCGAAGAAGATCTTAAGGAATTAAGTCTAAAGTCAAATGTATCCAACCTAAAGAAAGAACAGGTGGGGGAATTTAAATTAGCGCTTGAGGAGGCTATTAAATTAAGACTTATTTCAGATGTACCTGTCGGAACCTGTTTATCGGGAGGCCTCGACTCATCAACGGTTGTGAGTGTTGTGAATAAACTCCAAAAAAATAGAACCGATGAAGCAAAGTCAGTTGGCGCCGTACAGAACACCTTTTCTGCGGTCTTCCCAAAGTCAGCAAATGACGAAGAACATTACATCGACGAACTTATCAATATTTTAAAAGAGGCAGGTGGGCAAATAAAAAGTTTTAAAGTTCATCCCTTACCTGAGGATTTTTTTTCAGAGATTGAAGATTTTATACGTACCCAAGAAGAGCCGACAATTAGCACCGGTCCATATGCTCAGTTTGCTGTGATGAGAGAGGCGAGTAAGCATGTGAAGGTATTATTGGACGGCCAAGGAGCTGATGAGATGATGGCAGGTTACTTACCTTATTATTTTATTTTCTTAAAACAACTACGTAAGGAAAAGAAGAATTGGACGCTTTTTAAGGAGATGTTCAGTTCTTTGGATGTAGTCTTAAAGTTCTCTTTGTTAAAGCTTAAACTTCCATTTGGAAGATTTAGGCCAGACTCAATCTTTAATAAGAAGTTCTTTAACAAATACTCGGGGAATGGTTTCCGTGTCGTGAAAGATAACTTGAAATTTCGTCTTATCCAAGACGTATTTTACAACAGTCTGCCATCACTCCTCCGTTATGAGGACAAAAATAGTATGAGGTTTTCCATCGAAGGACGAGTACCTTTTCTAGATATTAATCTTATTAAGTTAATTTTTAGTTTACCCGATGAGGCTATCATAAAGTCAGGTTGGAACAAGAAGATACTAAGAGACAGCGTTAAGGATTTGCTGCCTCCTCTTATACACAAACGAAGAAATAAAATTGGCTTCACGACCCCAGAGGAAGAGTGGTTCATGAGAATGAAGAATAAAATATACTCTGTTTTCCTGTCTCCGTCTTTTGCAACCAGAACATATTTCAACCAAGCTCAGGTGCTGAAGGGATTTCAAAAGTTTATAGAAGGGAAAACTACTGACACGCTCCTGTTCTGGAGAGTTCTCAATGTGGAGTTGTGGCTGAGGGAGTTTTTTCCCAATCTTGACCAGTCCATGCAGTCTTTAAAGTCCATAAAGTCAACGACATTAGAAAAGCCAGCTGAAATAAAGGTGGGCGAAAAGACGTATGCCAGAAATTTAATTAAGACTGAGGTATTTCAGAAGGGCGACGACTATGTGCGGAAGATATCAGACTATGTTCTAAGTTCTAAGATCTACGGTACAAGGTCAAAGTGGTTCGTGGTTGTTTCTGAAAAAATTATAGCAATTTCACAGGGGCGCTCCTATTTTATCTGGGACATCAAGACTGGACTATGGGCAAAGCTACTGTCAAAATATGTAACCCGTACCCCATATGGCATTGGTCTAGGAAGTCCTTGGACTATGCAATTAGCTATTCAAGAGGTTGGCCTGCCGAAGATATTTATAGCCTCACTTCTCTCAGCAATTACTAAGCCGTTCGGATTAAAAGGTATTTTCTACAAAGTAGCTGGTGAATCAGCGAGATCGATAGACGGTCCTACTGAGTACTCGCTCTATCCATCAAACGTTTCAGCTAAATTGGGTCCAGAAAATCCCCAAAAAGTTACCGAAGTTATTGCCGAGTATCTTCATGACAATCTTGCACTATCTGCAGAGAAACTTTTTAGTGGCGTAATAGTTATCGATGCAAACGACATAGGACAAAATATTCTTGGGAACTCAACCGATATTCCTGATGAGACGATTGCTCAGATTTTCAAAGATAATCCGATGGGTCAAGGATCAGAACAAACTCCAATAACCATTGTGACAATGTAAATAGTTAGCTCATGTTAAAATTATCAGATGAAGGAAGTTATCGGAGCTAAAGTTGCCACAAGGTTTTTTGGCGTACCAGTTAGAAGATCAACTGTAATTGGCGATGGAGATGTCACTAGACTCAGGAGTGGAAGCGCGAACAATAGTTTTGTCGAGGCACGTTTTGACAAAACGCCTACTAGTTGTGATGGTCACCCAACTTTAACAATAGTAAGATCGTACCATGGAAACTTTTCCCATAGACCAAAAGAGGTAGCCACTTTTGCGCTGGGCGATATGAAAAAAGAAAAGGTAAAGGTGCCTACTCTTCTACCGGGACTTACAAGAGTCTTCACAAGCGTATTAAAAAAAAATGAAGAAACTAAGTAGTCTAATTACGCAGTGCAAAGGCCCATACTCTTGATTTATCGACTACAAAGACTATAATACTCTCATGACATTTGAAAGAAGAGAGACATTTCTAGGCGTGCCTTTTTCAAAATGGACGAATGTTCCTAAAGGAATAAGAGAAGAACGTTTTACTGGTGCTGAGCATTTTTTTGGAATTCGACAACAACGAATATTAGGAGTAAAGGTTGTGACAAATTTGGCAGAAGATGGTTCGCAATTAGCGGTAGATACAACAACCCAAATTGCTGATTCATGGACAACATTCAGTGAAACTCCTTCCAAACACATCCTTCCAAAGGGATCGTCAGAAAAGGTAAGAGTATTTGCTGCGACACCAGGCCATCAAGTTATTTACAGATGGAACGGAAAGAAATAATTTCATGAGAGGTAGAGAATCACTTAGACTTGGAACGATAAACCACAGCCTCCCACTGAGAAAACCGCGCTACGTTGAGGTAGGTCATTCCAAAACTTTCTATACGGGTTCCGTTCACTTCGAGTTACAAGCTCGCCCTCTCACACGCTTTAATGGATTAAAAACAGAAGTAGTAGACGTATCATATGCTAATAACTTCTCTAATTCGAGTCATAGTTTACGAATAGAAGAAAAAACTAAGCGACTAATAGGAAAAACGCGATTACCCGGAGTGTTCCACCTGTTCTCCCGTGATGATTAAAATTTCTTAAGGTAAATTGCTAAGATCGATCTCCAAGCTTCGTATATAATGAGTTGGTATGAAAAAAACTCTCACAAGGGAAGAAATCGACAAACTTGCAAAACTATCTAATCTCACACTCTCTGAAGCTGAGATGACAAAGATAGGATCGCAGTTTGAGGAAACGATCAAGTACGTAGAAAATCTCAACGACCTTGATACGTCCCAAGTTAGCAACATCACGAATGTAACCGGACAAGAAAACAAGTTCTTTGAGGATGGAACCGAAAACAAACGCCTCTTCACTCAAGAACAAGCTACTGCAAACTCAAACTGCAAGAAGAACGGGTTATTTGTTGTGCCTAAAGTATTTAAATAATGAACTTAATCGGTAAGTCACTTTTGGAGTTAAAAGGGATGGTCGAAAAAAAACAGATTTCTCATGCTGAGCTATGGAAGTTCTTCTCAGACAGAGTGGAGAAGTATGACAAAGCTCTTAACTGCTTCGTGACTCCCCCATCCAAAGAGGGAACAGGACTTGCCCAGAACGGAGCTGAAGGTTTCCCCATAGCCTTTAAGGACAACTTCAACACTAAAGGGATTCGAACGACCGCTTCTTCAAAGGTTCTTGATACCTACATCCCGCCGTACAACGCTACCGTTGTCGAAAAATTACTAGGAATGCAGTTTGCGGTTTTTGGCAAGACTAATATGGATGCCTGGGCACACGGTTCATCAACCGAAACTTCAGACTATGGTCCAACGAATAACCCATGGGATGTATCACGTGCCGCCGGAGGTTCTTCGGGTGGATCAGCTGCTGCAACAGCGGCATATTTGGTACCCGCAGCGATTGGTTCGGAGACCGCAGGGTCTATACGACAACCAGCTGCTTGGTGCGGATTAGTCGGCTTAAAACCTACCTATGGACGAGTCTCGCGTTACGGAGTTATTGCCATGGGCTCATCATGGGACTGCCCCGGGCCAATAACTAGAACCGTTGAAGATGCCGCTTATTTATTGGAAATAATTCAGGGCGAAGATCCATACGATGCCACTACTCTGCCCGCAGGAAATTCGAAATACGAAATACGAAAAACGAAAAAAATGAGAATTGGCGTTTGTAAAGACTATTTAGAAAATATTGATCCCGATATTCAGAAACGGTTTGATGAAACAGTCGAGATACTTAAAAAATTAGGGCATGAGATTATTCCCGTAACCTTAATATCTCCCAAGTACTCAATATCCGTTTATACAATCCTGCAAAGATCCGAAGTTTCATCCAATCTTAATAGATACGACGGAGTTCGTTATGGAAAAGACAGAACATTTTTTGGAGAGGAAGCAAAAAGAAGAATAATGTTGGGAACTTACAGTCTTTCCCATGGTTACTACGACGCATTTTATAAAAAGGCTGAGAAGGTGAGACAACTTATAATTCGAGACTTTGAGTCTGCTTTCCAAACAGTTGACCTGATAATAGCTCCGACAACTCCCCTTACCGCCATCAAAAAAGGTGAGTTCGAGAAGTACCCGTTCTTTGGAGAGGTAATGGATGTTTTGAATGAACCGGCCGCTGCAGCAGGAATCCCAGCAATTAATGTCCCAATGGGCCTTGATTCCCAAAATCTCCCTATCGGACTCCAATTTATGGCAGGTAGATTACAAGAGGAAAAGATATTATCTATTGCATACCAACTAGAACAGGAAACAAACTTTATGGGCGTTCGAGAAGCATTACTGAAAAGGTATGAGTAATTCTTAGTTCTTAGTTTCAAGTTCTTAATCAATTACAAATTGAATAAAAATAAATAACTAAAAAATATAAATTAATTATGACGCAATCATACTCACCGGTCATCGGCCTGGAAATACATGTCGAACTGAGTACAAAGTCCAAAATGTTCTGTCAGTGCTCTGCGGAGTACTTTGGAAAAGAGCCGAACAGTAACACCTGCCCTGTGTGCCTAGGTCTTCCAGGCGCTCTTCCCGTACCAAACAGAGTTGCCCTCGACTGGTGCATTAAAATCGGTAAAGCGCTAAACTGCACGATTAATGTGAGTACCAAGTTTGATCGGAAGCACTACTCATATCCAGATCTTCCAAAAGGCTATCAAATAAGTCAGTATGACGAACCAGTAGCTATAAATGGCTCTTTGAAAGTCGGCGAAAAAACATTTGGTATTACCAGAGTTCACATGGAAGAGGATACCGGAAAGTTACTCCATGTCGGAGAGGACTCGCTAGTTGATTTCAACCGATCAGGTGTGCCACTTGTCGAGATTGTGACCGAACCAGACTTTACCAACTCGGATGAGGTTAAAGAATTTTTACAGGAGCTTCATACGATAATCCGTTATCTTGAGGTTTCCGATGCGGATATGGAGAAAGGTTCAATGAGGATGGAACCAAATATATCGCTGCGAGTTGTCGGTGATCAGAAGTCAGATGTTAGAGAACTACCAAACTATAAAGTTGAGGTTAAGAATATTAATTCTTTCAACTTTGTCAAAAAGGCTATTGACTATGAATTGACTCGGCAGGCTGAAATTTTGGATCAAAGCAAAACGCCTGAGCAGGAAACTAGAGGGTATGACGAAAAGACAATGAAAACCGTGAGTCAAAGATCGAAAGAGGAGGCTCATGACTATCGATATTTTCCAGAACCGGACATTCCTCCATTTGTTTTTGAGCAGAAGTTCATTGACTCTATTGCATTACCGGAGTTGCCAACCGCAAAAATAGATCGTTATGTTAAGGAACTAAAAATTAAGGAAATAGATGCTAGGATCTTAACGAAAGACTTCGAGTTAGTTAAGTACTTTGAAAAAGTCGTTGAGTTAAGCGACCTTGAACCTCAGAAAATTGCCAACTTAGTAATTAATAGCAAACTGGCAACTAACGTCTCGATCGAAGAGTTTATCTCACAGGCGACGAAACTATTAAGTACGAAGAAAACCGATATGCCTACTCTAATGCTGGCAATTAAGAAGGTGATCGCAGAAAATAGTGACGTAGTGACCAACTATAAGGCGGGAAAACTTTCATCTCTTATGTTTTTAGTTGGGCAAGTCATGAGGGAGATGAAGGGTCAAGCAGAGGCGAACCTAATTAAAGATAAACTAGTAGAGGCAATTTCTAATTCCTAATTATTCTAATTGCTCTAATCAATAAAACAATCTACAATAACCCAATTCTTTAGGTTAATTAGAAATTAGATTAATTAGGGTAATTACATATGTCTTTTGTCCATCTTCACTGTCACACAGAATACTCACTACTTGATGGAATGGCCAGAATGGACGAGATTATCGCTAAGGCCAAACTGCATAATATGCCCGCAGTAGCAATTACTGATCATGGCGCGCTGTATGGGGCTTTTCAGTTCTATATTAAAGCTAAAGACGCAGGAATTAAACCGATTATTGGTGTAGAAACTTATAAAGCAAAGCGTTCGCGTCATGACAAAGAATCTGGACTTGATCGCGACCAAAACCACTTAGTATTACTCGCCAAAAACTACACCGGATACCAGAATCTCCTGAAACTCATAACAACTGCACATCTTGAAGGTTTCTATTACAAACCAAGGGTAGATTTTGAGCTGCTCGAAAAGTATAGCGAAGGTTTGATTTGCTTGTCAGGATGTCTCAATGGAGAGCTTCCCGAACTTATTTTACAAAATGAAGTGAAAAAGGCAGATGAGATACTTCAAAAGTATCTCAGCATTTTCAAAGATAACTTCTATCTCGAGATGCAAAGACACCCTAATGTCCCCGAAAACGATACGGTCAATAAGGAGCTACTGCGAATGTCCAGAGAGTTTAGTGTTCCAATAGTCGCAACCAATGACGTTCACTATCTCGAGAAAGATGATGCCTATGCTCAGGAAGTATTACTTTGTATTCAAACAGCACGGTCCATTCATGAGCAAAATAGACCACTGAGCATGCTTAGTACTCCAGATTACTACTTCAAAACTCCAGAGGAGATGATGGCAGACTTTGTAGATTTGCCCGAAGCTATTGAAAATTCCGTCAAGATAGCCGAACAGTGCAACCTTGAGATACCCCACGGAAAACTAATTATTCCAAACTACCCAATAACGACTGGTGAAACTCCAGAGGAATTTCTTAAGCAAAAAACCCTAAATAGTATTGACCGAGTAAAAGCGAATGACCAAATTGAGGTTGTTAAAAGAATTAATTATGAACTTGGTGTAATAAATCAAAAGGGGTATGCTAATTACTTTTTAGTAGTGGCTGATTTTGTTAACTGGGCAAAAGCACAAGGAATTGCGGTTGGACCAGGGCGAGGATCTGCGGCGGGTTCTTTGGTATCTTACTGTCTAAAAATAACGGATATCAATCCACTCGAATACAATCTTCCATTCGAACGTTTTTTAAATCCGGACAGACCTTCCCCTCCAGATATTGATATTGATTTCGCAGATCGAAGAAGGGATGAGGTAATTCAGTATGTGCGAAAACGATACGGTGAAGATAGGGTTGCACAGATAATCACTTTTGGAACTATGGAATCCAGAATGGCAATTCGCGACGTTGCAAGAGCTCTAGGGATGTCCTACGGTCAAGCCGATCGTATCGCAAAGATGGTGCCACCACCCAAACAAGGTTTTCACCTCAAACTAAAACAAGCTATTGAGGAAACCGCTGAACTTAAACTGGCCTATACCACTGAACCAGAAACCAAAAAAATTCTTGATATTGCACAGCGACTGGAGAGTTTGCCGCGACATGCATCGGTTCATGCCGCCGGAGTTATTATCTCAGATAAGCCGTTAGTTGAGTATGTTCCACTACAAAGAGAACCCAAGGACGAAAAAATAATAACTCAGTTCGACATGTATGATCTCGATCTTAATGCAGTGTCCGATAACAAAGCACTTGGTCTTATGAAGATGGACTTCCTCGGTCTTCGTAACTTAACTATTCTTGAAGATGCGCTTCGGTTTGTTCAGGACTCAACAGGAACGCTGATAGATATACATGAGGTACCTATAACCGATACTAAAGCATTCGAACTAATTAGTCGAGGTGATACTATTGGCGTATTTCAACTTGAGTCAGCAGGCATGCGAAGGCTCGCTAAAGATCTCAAACCAGAAAGAATAAATGATATTATCGCGATGGTTGCACTGTTTAGACCAGGACCAATGGACCTTATCCCATCCTTCATACAAGGAAAAGCAAACCCTAAATCAGTAAGGTACCCTCATAAAGATCTCAAGCCGGTACTTGAGGAGACATATGGAATTCTAGTTTATCAGGAGCAGGTAATGAACATTGCGACAACCTTAGCTGGATTCTCAATGAGCGAGGCAGATCTTCTAAGAATGGCTGTAGGAAAAAAGAAGAAAGCCTTAATGGAAAAGGGTAAAAAAAACTTTATAGATGGCTGTGTAAAAAAAGGATACTCTAAAAAACTTGCTGAACAGATCTTTGGCTTTATTGAGAAGTTTGCAGCTTACGGATTTAATAAAGCACATGCCGCCTCTTATGCCTTGATTGCATACTGGACCGCATATATGAAGGCGAACTACCCAGTTGAGTTCATGACCTCACTTCTTACAGCGGAACTTCAGGGAGTAGCCGGACCAATGAGGGAAATCAAGATGTCCCAGACTTTAGAGGAATGTAAAAGAATGGAGATAGTAGTACTTCCTCCAGACATTACAAAATCAGACTCTAGCTTCAAGATTGAGGATGGAGGAATTAGATTTGGACTATCAGCTATTAAAAATGTAGGTAGATCTGCTATAGAGGCAATCGTTGAGGAACGAACTAAGAAACAGTTTGAAAGTTTTACAGATTTTTTACGACGTGTTGACCTCAGACGCGTGAACAAGAAGACCGTTGAGAGCTTGGTAAAAGCTGGAGCGTTTCATTTATTTTCAAACAGAGGTACTCTTCTTGCCAACTATCCAACTCTTGTTCGGGATATTCAAAGTTCTAGAGAGACTCAGGACAAAGGTCAGTTTGATCTTTTTACCGAAGCAAATGAAGCATCGGTAACTCATGATACTTTTCCACAGCTACCTGAGGTATCTGAAGATGAGATATATGCAATGGAAAAGGAAGTTATAGGCTTTTTAATCAATAAGAATCCGCTAGAAAAATTTGCAGAAATTATTGAAAAGAAAGCAACAAAAAAAATCGGACTTCTCAATATTGACGACCAGAACTCAAAGGTTGTCCTTGTCGGAATAATAAGTGGTCGAAAGGTAATAAAGACAAAAAAGGACAATCTTGAGATGGCCTTCCTTTCGGTATTTGATGAGACGGGCACCGTAGAAGTAGTTGTCTTCCCGAAATTATTTAAAAAATTCGAGAGCATACTTCACATCAATCAGGTGATTATTTTTAAGGGAACCGTCTCGGAAAAAGATGATCAGGTAAATGTTCTTCTTGATGTTGCGATGAAGCTAGGATAGCTTGATTTTAGCTGCTAGAGTAGTATAATCCTAACTATGACTATAGAAAAAGGAGCTACAAGATCGGAGATAGTGTGGAAAACCCACAAAGCTGTTGCAGAGCAAATACGACAACAGGATAGAGCAATTTCTCTCAGTCAGTTGCGCAAACTAAGAGCGGAGTTCCAGTTACCTTGGTACGTCAAACAAAAAGAACAGGCCTGGCCAGATGCTTCCATATCTCCGCATGAACCTATCGATCGAGCTGTTTTACAGGACTTGGTAGGCACTGACGAAATAAGGTGGATAGATGGTCTATTTTCTCAAAGTGGTGAGAACGGTATTGATGCGGGGTTGGGTTGGGGGTTTCATTTACTTCCTAATGGTTTCGAAGTTATTTTCACCGGAGTACTGTTAAGAAGCACGCCTGGTCATGTTGTAATATCTGGGGACAATTCTTTTCACATTGATGCTTCACGAATAGATGGACAGACCGAAGAGGTTTTTAGAAATGCCTTAGCACATGCGGTTAATGTCAGACCTGGATTCCACAGAATTTCTTCTCTTAAACTGAACCCAAAAATCAAATTACGTTCCGGATTTCCTACTGGTCACACATTTGAGTAAGATCTAAATATCTCACTGTGCTAAGATTAATTTAACCCTACGACAAGCTAAGGGCTGTGGCCACCACGATTCGCCTAGTGCAATGGCAGTAATTAAAAAATTGGTTTTGACATAAATTGAGATTCACTGTTACAATATATGCGTAAAATAAATCCATCATTGCTTAATGCTGGAATGTATCTGGCAACGCCGTTATTGTTGGGAGTTTTTCTAGGCTACCAACTAGATAGATATTTTCATACGGCTCCGTTCTGGATGATCGCATTTATTTTATTCGGTACAGTAAGTTCGTTTTACAATCTCTGGAAATTATCAAAAGAAACATTAAATGACCGTAGCTAACACAACTATAAACGAAACCAAGACAACCTCAGTTGAAGGGGAAGTGAGAACAACCGAGGAACATAAAGCTGGACCACATATTAGTATAAAGGCAGAAGAGGTGTTCATGGTTCAGAAGTTTCCGGTAACTAACTCTCTACTTCTTTCATCATTCGCTCTCTTATTTTTTATTGGGTTAGTAATAAAGTACAACCTCGACTCAAAAAAGAAAGATAGATCCACCTTTTTTTACTTTATAAACTTCTGTTTACGTGGACTCTTTAACTTTCTTGAATCTGCGATGAAGGAAAAGACCGCTAAGTACTTTGGACTACTTGGCTCTTTCTTTTTCTTTATTCTACTTCAAAACTGGTCTGGTTTACTCCCTGGAGTTGGAAGCGTTCTACTTCACAAAGTTCCTCTACTTCGAGCTAATACGGCTGATTTAAACACAACACTCGCCTTAGGTTTAATTTCAGTTAGTTCTATTCAGGTGTTTGGTGTAAGGGAAGTCGGACTTTTCAATTATCTTGGTAAATTTTTTAACTTCTCAAGTCCGATGTCTTTTTTTGTAGGAATTTTGGAAGTTATTTCAGAATTTTCGCGCATACTATCGTTCGCATTCAGGTTATTTGGAAACATTTTTGCGGGAGAGGTTCTTTTATCTGTAGTTGCGTTCCTCGTACCTGTTTTAGTATCATTTCCTTTTCTACTCCTCGAGACATTCGTAGGAATCATTCAGGCAGTAGTGTTCGCAATGTTGAGTGCAGTTCTTATCAATTTAGCCACAACGAAGGCACATCACTAATAATTTTTAATTTGTATTTTGTAGTTTTTATTTAAAATATAAATTATTCAATTA
>OBLX010000045.1_pt1 | contig 34176 bp, 25 predicted proteins | sample 1519811 | NCBI WGS metagenome assembly OBLX01 (sample SAMEA3991476, study PRJEB22521) | metagenome | biome: anthropogenic terrestrial biome; feature: sewage plant; material: surface water | place: Sweden | collected 2012-09-26
CTGCCTCGTACATGTTGGCCCCCACGCTTGCCACTGCGTGTGCTGCGCTGCCCCCCAAGGGGGCTGGCGCCGCTTGGGGCGGCCCGGCGCGGCGGCTGCGCTTGCGCCGGGTTTCATCAGCCTCCAGTGCGCGCACCAGCCAGACCATGCCGTTAACCTCTTCGATGCCAAAGTCACCGGGGCGCTGGGGCATGTCGCTGCCAAACGTCACATGGGCACGCTGCTGGGGGCGCTGCAGCTTGACCCGCACCGGTTGCGGCAGCATCGCCATCACGGCCGGGTCCTGGCGGTTGAGCACCATGAGGCCCTGCTGGCCAAAAATGTTGGCTTTGGCAGCGCCATACGCAGCCATGTCGCCATGCCAGTCCAGATGGTCCTGGGTGAGGTTGAGCACCACGGCGGCAGTGGGCTCAAAGCTGGTTTCACCATCGAGCTGAAAGCTGGACAGCTCAATCACCCACACCTCGGGCAAGGCGTCTTCGTCCAGCCGCTGGCGCAGGGTATCGAGCAGGGTCGGACCGATATTGCCCGCCACGGCCACCGTTTTGCCTGCACGGCTGATCAACTGGCCGGTGAGCGATGTCACCGTGGTTTTGCCGTTGGTGCCGGTCACTGCCAGCACCTGCGGCTGGTAGTTGCGCGCCTCCGCCAGCTCCGCCAAGGCCTTGGAAAACAAGCCCAATTCGCCTGTAGCGCATATATTCATTGCGCGAGCAGCTCCTGAAATAGTAGCAACTTCAGCAGGTGACAAACCGGGGCTCTTGAAGACGGCACGCACGCCGTTGTCTTCCACGAGGGCAGCATCGAAAGCGCCACTGACGAAGCGGGCAGCGGGCACATCACGTTGCAAGGCCTGCAACTGGGGCGGCGCGGCGCGGGTGTCGGCCACCGTCACCTGCGCGCCACAGCGCGCGCACCAGCGTGCCATGGCCAGGCCGGATGCACCCAGGCCCAGAATAAGAACGTGTTGGTCTTGCAGGCTGTTCATGGTTAGCGCAGCTTCAGGGTGGACAGGCCGACCATGCACAGCAGCATGGTGATGATCCAGAAACGCACCACCACCTGCGTCTCGGCCCAGCCGCTTTTCTCAAAATGATGGTGCAGCGGTGCCATCTTCAAAACACGACGCCCTTCACCATACTTTTTCTTGGTGTATTTGAAGTACGACACCTGCAGCATCACGGACAGGGCCTCCACCACAAAGATACCGCCCATGATGGCCAGCACAATTTCCTGGCGCACGATCACCGCAATGGTGCCAAGCGCCCCGCCCAAGGCGAGTGCGCCCACGTCGCCCATGAAGACCTGCGCCGGATGGGTGTTGAACCACAAAAAGGCCAGGCCCGCCCCGAGCATGGCTGCACAGAACACCAGCAACTCACCGGCCCCGGCGATATGCGGCAAAAACAGGTATTTTGAAAACACGGCGCTGCCGGTCACATAAGCAAAAACGCCCAGCGACGAGCCCACCAGCACCACCGGCATGATGGCCAAGCCATCCAGGCCATCGGTGAGGTTGACCGCATTGCTGGAGCCCACGATCACCAGATAAGTGAGCACCACAAAGCCCAGCACGCCCAGCGGATAGCTGATTTCCTTGAAAAACGGCACCATCAGGCCGGCTTTTGGCGGCAGATTCAGATCAAAGCCCGACTGCACCCATTTGAAAAACAGCTCTAACACCCGCGCATTGGAATTTTCTGAAATGCTGAACACCAGATACAGCGCTGCGACCAGTCCGATCAGCGATTGCCAGAAGTATTTTTCGCGCGAGCGCATGCCCTCGGGGTCTTTGTTCACCACCTTGCGCCAGTCGTCCACCCAGCCAATCGCACCAAAGCCAAGGGTGACCAGCAGCACGATCCAGACAAAGCGGTTGGACAGATCGACCCACAGCAAGGTGGCCACCGCAATGCACAGCAAAATCAGCACACCGCCCATGGTGGGGGTGCCTTTTTTGCTCAGATGCGAGGCCATGGCGTATTCGCGAATGGGCTGCCCGATTTTGAGTTCGGCCAGGCGGCGAATCACATACGGGCCTGCCGCCAGCCCCATCAAGAGCGCCGTCAGTGCCGCCATCACCGCGCGGAAGGTCTGGTACTGGAACACCCGCAAAAAGCCGAATTCTGGCGATTGCGATTGCAGCCATTGGGCAAAACTCAGAAGCATGAAACGCTCCTTTGCCGCAGGGTACTAAACTGCATGAGCAGCCTCCTTGTGTTGCCCGGCGTGCGCCACAATGGCTTGCACCACCTGCTCCATCTTCATGAAGCGCGACCCTTTCACCAGCACGCTGCCCATGCTGGGCAAAGCTGCCAGCACCGCGCCCTGGAGCGCCGCCATGTCATCAAAGTGGCAGCCCCGGCCAAAGCTCTGGCTGGTGGCAATCGACAAATCGCCCAGCGTGAAAAGGGTGTCAATGCCCAGCGCGCGGGCGTGTTGGCCGGCTTGCGCGTGAAACTGCGGGCCCTGGCTGCCCACCTCCCCCATATCGCCCAGCACCAGCAGGTGCGGGCCCGGCAGCGTGGCCAGCACGTCAATCGCCGCCTGCACTGAATCCGGGTTGGCGTTGTAGGTGTCATCCACCAGCGTGAGGGTGTGCGCACCCAACTTGATCTCCTGCGCGCGTGAGCGGCCTTTGACGGGCTCAAACAAGCACAGACCTTGCGCAATAACCGCCAGCGGAACCCCGGCGGCCAGCGTGCAGGCAACAGCCGCCAGTGAATTCTTGACATTGTGCAAACCGGCAATGTTCAGCGCGTAGTGCAAGCTGCCCGCCGGGGTGTTCACCGTCACCTGCCAGGCAGCGCCTGACCAGTGAGATTCGGCGCAGGTCACATCAACCCCGCCAGCGTCGGTCGGCCCCATGCAAAACCGCAACACAGCGCGCTGCGCAGCCTTGTCCATCCACACCGGGCTGAACTCATCGTCGCACGGGAACACCGCCACGCCATTGCCCGCCAGCGCATCAATGACCGCGCCATTTTCTTGCGCCACGGCTTGCACGGTGGCCATGAACTCCAGGTGTTCACGCTGGGCGTTGTTGACCAAGGCCACCGTCGGGCGGGCCATGGCAGCCAGCGCGGCAATTTCGCCCGGGTGGTTCATGCCCATCTCTACCACCGCCACCTGCGTGTGGCTGCGCAAGCGCAGCACGGTCAGCGGCACCCCGATTTCATTGTTCAGATTGCCCTGCGTGGCCAGGAATGCATCCGGTTTGAAGGTGCGCAGAATCGACGCAATCATCTGCGTCACCGTGGTCTTGCCATTGCTGCCGGTCACGGCAATCAAGGGCAGCTTGAACTGCGCGCGCCAGCCGGTGGCCAGTTCAGCCAGCGCCTGCCTGGCATCTGGCACCACCACACCGGCAAGACCGGCCGCTTGCAGCTTGGCATCGACCTCACCCTGACAGATGGCTGCCACAGCGCCCTTGGCCTGGGCTTCGGCCAGAAAATCATTGGCATCAAAACGCTCGCCGCGCAATGCCACGAACAAATCACCGGGCTCGATGGTGCGGGTGTCGGTGTGCACCCGGCCAAAGGCCATGTCGCTGCTGCCCACCAGGCGCGCATTCGACAGCCAAGGCAGGATGTGCTTTAAAGTCGTCATTGTGTTCATTTCAAATCCTCCCGCTGGGCCAGGGCACGGCGCACCTGCTCCAGATCAGAAAATGGCAAGCGCTGGCCTGCCACTTCCTGGTAATCCTCATGACCTTTGCCGGCAATCAGCAAAACATCATGGGGCGCTGCCAGCGCCAGCGCCTGGGCTATCGCCAACGCCCGGTCCGACTGCACGGTGACATCGGTATGGCCACTCAAGCCCAGCAAAATCTGACTCAGGATCGTCTCGGGTTTTTCACTGCGCGGGTTGTCGCTGGTCACCACCACACGGTCGGCATATCGGGCGGCCATGGCCCCCATCAACGGGCGCTTGCCCGGATCGCGGTCGCCGCCACAACCAAACACACACCAAAGCTGACCGCCACGCTTTTGCGCCAGTGGACGCAAGGCCTGCAGGGCTTTGCCCAAGGCATCCGGCGTATGGGCATAGTCCACAGCGGCCAGTGGATGACCCGCCACCTGCACACACTCCATGCGGCCCGGCACCGGGGTCAGGTCGTGACATGCATCAACCACGGCGGCCAGTGGCACGCCCAGTGAACGCATGGCGGCCATGACACACAGGAGGTTGGACACGTTGTAGGTTCCGATCAGCGCCGTGCGCAACACATGGTTGGCTTGCCCTTCCACCACCGTAAAACGCATGCCTTGGTCGTCATGGCAAATGTCAAGGGCCTGCAGCCGCGCTGGAGCGGTGCAGGAAACAGTCCAGGCATCGAGCCCCGACGCGATAAGGTTGGCGGCCAGTTCGGCCCCCTGGAGGTCGTCGATATTGATCACCGCCGCCTGCAGGCCGGGCCACTGAAACAATTGCAGCTTGGACTGCCAGTAGGCTTGCATGCTGCCGTGGTAGTCCAGATGGTCTTGCGTGAAGTTGGTAAACACTGCTGTGCGAATACGCGTGCCGTCAAGGCGGTGTTCTTCGATGCCAATGGACGAGGCTTCTATGGCGCAGGCCTTGACGCCTTCATCGGCAAAGCGCCTGAAACTGCTTTGCAGCAGCACCGGGTCCGGAGTGGTCAGCCCGGTGGCTACCATGTGGGTCAATGCGTCAAGCGCTGCCTGGCCGTGGCCTGGGGCGGGTGGTTTTCCTATGCCTAAAGTGCCCACCACCGCACAGGGGACGGGTGCCACATGCTTCAAATTTGATAGCGCCTGCGCTAACCACCAGGAAACCGACGTCTTGCCATTGGTGCCGGTGACCGCCACCACCTGCAGCTGTTCTGATGGCTGCGCAAAATAGGCTGCGGCAATCAAACCCGCGGCCGCCTTTAAATGGGGGTAGGCAGCGACGGCGTCACCTTGAAATGCATAGGGTTCGGCACCTTGACGCTCGACCAGCACGGCGGATGCGCCACTGGCCAGCGCACCGGCAACGTACTGACGCGCATCCACCGCCGTACCGGGCCAGGCAATGAACCCATCGCCCGGACGCACCTTGCGGCTGTCGGTTTGCAAAGTGCCGGTCACGCGGCCTTGCAGCCACTGGGCTGCTTGCTGGGGGCTATGGAGTTCAAGCATCAGAAGCTCTCCTGCACGGCCTGCGCCACGATCTGGGGCTTGACCGACATGTCTGGCTGAATGCCCAGCATGCGAAGGGTTTGCTGCACGGTTTCGCTGAAAACCGGTGCTGCAACCTCACCGCCAAAATACTTGCCGTTGCTTGGCTCATCAATCATGACGGCCACCACAATGCGCGGTTTGTCCACCGGGGCCAGTCCGACAAAAAACCCACGGTATTTTTTGGCTGCGTAGCCGCGGCCTTCCTGCTTGTGCGCGGTGCCTGTCTTGCCGCCAACCGAATAACCCATGGTCTGCGCCTTGGGTGCCGTACCGCCCGGCCCCGTGACCATGTGCAGCATGTTGCGCACCGCACTGGCGTGGCGCGCATCCATCACACGCACACCGGCTGCCGGTTCGCCCGATTTTTGCATGGTGACCGGCACCAGATCACCATCGCGTGCAAACACGCTGTAGGCATGGGCCAACTGAAACAAGCTGGTGGACAGGCCGTAGCCGTAGCTCATGGTTGCCTGCTCAATCGGCTTCCACGTTTTGTAGGCCCGCAGGCGGCCACTGACGGCCCCTGGAAAAGGCAAGTGCGGCTTCTGGCCCAAACCCACCTGGCTGAACATGTCCCACATCTCCCTGGGCTGCATCTGCATCGCCAGCTTCACGGTGCCTACGTTGCTGGACTTTTGAATGATTTCATTGACGGTCAGCACGCCATGGGGATGGGCATCGCTGATCATGGCGCTGCCCACCATAAGCCGCCCCGGCGCGGTCTGGATCTGCGATTGCGGCGTTGTGATGCCTTTTTCGAGCGCCAGGGCGATCACAAAGGGCTTCATGGTCGAGCCGGGCTCAAAGGTATCGGTCAGTGCCCGGTTGCGCAACTGTTCGCCGGTCAGATTTTGCCGGTTTCCAGGTGAATAGCTGGGGTAATTGGCCAGCGCCAGCACTTCGCCGGACACAATGTCCAGCACCACCACACTGCCCGCCTTGGCTTTGTGCTGCAGCACGGCATCGCGCAACTTCTGGTAGGCAAAAAACTGGACCTTGCTGTCCACACTCAGTTCTAAATCCTGCCCGTCAATTGGGGGGATTTGCTCGCCAACAGCCTCCACCACCCGTCCCAAACGGTCTTTAATCACCCGGCGCGAACCATTGCGCCCTGCCAGCGCTTTGTTGAAGGCGAGTTCAACGCCTTCTTGCCCGATGTCTTCGACATTGGTAAAGCCCACCACGTGGGCGGCCGCCTCGCCTTCGGGATACTGTCGCTTGTATTCCTTGCGCTGATAAATGCCCTTGATGCCCAGTGTCTGGATTTGTTGGGCCACCGCGTCATCGACCTGCCGTTTCAGCCAGACAAAGGTTTTGTCTTCGTCTTCCAGTCGCTTGTTGAGTTCAGCCAAGGGCATCTCCAGCAACTTGGCCAACTTTTTTAGCGCAAGTTCATCGCGCTCGACATCCTCCGGAATGGCCCAAATGCTTTGGGCCGGCACACTGGAGGCCAGAATCAAACCATTGCGGTCCAAAATGCGGCCCCGATGGGCCGGCAGCTCCAGCGTGCGCGCAAAACGAACTTGACCCTGCCTGATAAAAAAGTCGTTTGCAATCACCTGGATGTAAATGGCACGCCCTGCCAAGGCGACAAAAGCCAGCGCAATGGTCGCCACAATGAGCTTGCTGCGCCACAAAGGTGTGCGGCTGGCCAGCAAGGGGCTGGAGGTGTAAGCAATGCTGCGGCTCATTGAACTTGCCCACTGAGAACCCGGGGGGCCGCGTCTATCGACTGCGCACTGGCCGTCAACGACTCACCACCGTAGCTCACGTAGTGCGTGATGGCGGGCGTGGCCGATCGCATCTGCAGTTTTTCCCGGGCCAGCTTTTCCACCCGCAAGGAGGTCGCCTGCGCACGCTTTTCAACCTGCAGTTTGGCGTTGTCTGCCATCAGCTTGCGCTCTTGCGCATGCGCTTTGTCGAGATTGGAAAACAGCTGGCGCGACTCGTACTGCACCGTTACCAGGTACAGGGCACTGACCAGCACGGCCAATGACAGAACAAGATTGAGCCTGATCATGCTGCAGTCTTTTGGGCCACGCGCATGATGGCGCTGCGGGCGCGGGGGTTGCCCGCCACTTCGGCAACACCTGGCTTGACCCGGCCCAGTGCCTTGAGTTGCATGACTTTGGGTGCTGCAAAGGGCGCGCGCCGGTCATACACATCGCGCGAATGCTTGGCGATGAACTGTTTGACGATGCGGTCTTCCAGCGAGTGAAAACTGATCACCACCAGCCGACCTCCAGGTTGCAGTACATGAAGACTGGCCTCTAGCGCTTGTTGCAACTCTTCAAGCTCGGCGTTGATGAAAATCCGAAGAGCCTGAAATGTGCGCGTTGCAGGATTCTGGCCCGGCTCGCGGGTTTTGACCGTGTCAGCCACGAGCTGGGCCAGCTCGGTGGTGGTTGAAATTGGCCCCCGTTCCTGTCGGCGAGCAACAATCGCCTTTGCAATGGCGCCAGCAAACCGTTCTTCACCATAGTCACGTATCACCTCCGCTATTTGAGTTGTCTCTGCCGTCGCCAACCACTGCGCCACGCTCTGGCCCCGGCTGGTGTCCATGCGCATGTCCAGCGGGCCCTCGAACCTGAAGCTGAAACCACGCGCCGGGTTGTCGATTTGGGGTGAGCTGATGCCCAAGTCGAGCAACACACCCGTCACACTTGCGCAGTCCAGCTCGCCCAGGTGAGAAAACCCCTGGTGCCTGATGGAAAAACGGGCGTCGCCGATGGTGGCCGCCTCGGTCAGTGCATCGGCGTCCTTGTCGAACGCAATCAAGCGGCCCTGGGGCGGCAACTTGCTCAAAATCAGACGGCTGTGCCCACCCCGACCAAACGTGGCATCCACATAAGTGGGCACCTCGTCGCTGAACTTGCCAGGCTCGATGTCCGGATTGTTGAACAGCGCGTCGACCGCTTCGTTCAACAAGACGGTGGTGTGTTTCCATGATGTTTCCACCGCCACACCCTAGTACGAAAAATTCTTCAGGGCATCGGACATTTCACCCTGCAAAGCCTTCGCCTCCAAGGCGTCATGGGTTGCCTTGTCCCATAACTCGAAGTGATTGCCCATGCCCAGCATGTGAACATCTTTGGCAATACCGGCCGCTTGCCGCAATTCGGGCGAAATCAGCACCCGTCCGGTGGCGTCAATTTCAACATCCATGGCGTTGCCCAGAAAAATGCGCTTGGTCCACAAATCAGACATCGGCAAGGCGGCAATGCGGGAGGCAAACTTTTCCCACTCTGGACGGGGAAACACCATCAAACAGCCATGCGGATGGCGGGTGATGGTGAGCTGTCCGTTAGCCGTGGCACTCAGGACGTCACGGTGCCGGGTCGGCACGGACAGCCGACCCTTTGCATCCAGACTTAATGAGGAAGCCCCTTGAAACACTGCAGCGCGCCTTAATTAGTGTCAGTTGTCAAAAAAGTGAAATGAAAATGCACTTTTCACCACTTAATTGCACTTTTTTGCACTGTATCAGCAAATTGAAGTTGCGCAAGTGCGCTTGCAACAATTTTTTTCAATGGAATCAAGGACTTAGAAGCGGTTTTGGATGTTGAAAAACAAACAAATCGTTCTAAATTAAGTACTTAGCGCGCGTTGTGAATGTGATGCATGAAGGCATCACATGTTTAGCGGTTACAAAATGTAGCGTGAAAGGTCTTCGTCGCGACTGAGCTCGCCCAAACGGACATCCACATAGGCCGCGTCAACCGTCACAGTCTGACCGCCCAAGTTGGCAGCATCAAAACTGACCTCATCGAGCAAGCGCTCCATAACGGTGGCCAAGCGCCGTGCACCGATATTTTCAGTGCGCTCATTCACTTCAAACGCAATGTGGGCCAGCCGCGTGATGCCTTCGTCTGAAAATTCAATGGTGACGTTTTCAGTCGCCAGCAGGGCCTGGTATTGCTTGACCAGAGAAGCGTGCGTTTGGGTCAGAATAGCCACGAAATCCTGCACCGACAAGGACTGCAACTCGACCCGGATCGGGAAACGCCCTTGCAACTCGGGAATCAGATCACTGGGCTTGCTCAGGTGAAAAGCGCCCGAGGCAATGAACAAAATGTGATCGGTCTTGACCATGCCGTACTTGGTGGACACGGTGGTGCCTTCGACCAAGGGGAGCAAGTCGCGCTGCACCCCTTGGCGCGACACTTCAGCGCCACTGCCTTCGGAGCGTGAAGTGACCTTGTCAATTTCATCAATGAAGACGATGCCATTTTGTTCCAGCATGTGCAGCGCTTGCGTCTTGATTTCTTCTTCATTGACCAACTTGGCCGCCTCTTCATCCACCAGCAGCTTCAAGGCTTCCTTGATTTTGAGTTTGCGCGTTTGCCGCTTTGACTGACCGATCTGACCGAACATGCCGCGCAACTGCTCGGTCATCTCTTCCATGCCGGCCGGGCCCATGATTTCCAGCTGGGGAGCCGAATGCGCCACGTCAATCTCGATCTCGCGATCGGCCAATTGTCCTTCACGCAGCTTCTTGCGAAAGGTCTGACGGGCCGTGCTCTCAGACTCCTGGCTGGACTCCGACCCAAAATCACCCCGAGGCATCGGAATCAAAATATCAAGAACCCGATCTTCCGCGGCATCCTCTGCCCGCGAGCGTACTTTCTTCATCTCGGCCACACGGGTTTGCTTGACGGCAATGTCTGCCAGATCACGAATGATGGCATCCACATCCTTGCCAACGTAACCAACTTCGGTAAATTTTGTGGCCTCAACCTTGATGAACGGTGCGTCCGCCAGCCGTGCCAGCCTACGGGCAATTTCTGTCTTACCCACCCCCGTGGGACCAATCATCAAAATATTTTTCGGCGTAATTTCAGCGCGCAGGCCTGGCTCGACCTGCTGGCGCCGCCAGCGATTGCGCAAGGCAATGGCAACGGCCCGTTTGGCCTGATGCTGGCCAACAATGTGCTTGTCGAGTTCAGAGACGATTTCCTGGGGAGTCATGACATTTTTTAATGGGTTGGGGGGCAGACGTGGCGAGCGGTGTGCAATTACACACTGTCTCCCAATGTTTCAATGGTGTGGTTCATGTTGGTGTAGATGCACAACTCACCGGCAATTTCCAGCGACTTTTTCACGATCTCATTTGCTGGCAGTTCGGTATGGTTCAGCATGGCAATCGCCGCCGCTTGCGCGTATGCCCCGCCTGAGCCAATGGTCACAATGCCGTTCTCCGGCTCAAGCACATCGCCATTGCCGGTGATGATGAGGGAAGCATCACAATCCGCCACCGCCAGCATGGCTTCCAGCCGACGCAAAACCCTGTCAGTTCGCCAGTCTTTGGTGAGTTCGATGGCGGCACGCACCAAATGCCCTTGGTGCTTTTCGAGCTTGGCTTCAAAACGCTCAAACAGGGTGAACGCATCGGCCGTGGCTCCGGCAAAACCAGCCAGAACCTTGCCGTGGTAAAGCTTGCGAACCTTGCGGGCAGTTCCCTTGACCACGATATTGCCTAAGGTGACTTGCCCATCGCCCCCAATGGCCACCTGTGTGCCATGGGGTGTTTTGCGTCGCACGCTGATGATGGTAGTGCCGTGAAATTGTTCCATTGGGGGTTTACATCAGGTCATCCAGCTCTAATCACAAGGCCGGATTGGAAATAGTCTGCTTGGTCAGTTGAAATTCACCGGGTGCGCAAGGAAACGCGAGCGTGTTCGTTGATGCCAATCACATTGAAAAATGCCGCAACCAGACGAGGAACTTCGCGGAATTGAACCTGACATCCTTCGGACTCACGGGTTGCCACCCAGTTCAAGATACTGCCCGCAGCTGAAAAATCAACGCGAATCAAGCGTTCACACGAAATTACCAGTCGGTCAGATCCCTGCAGGCCGGCCTGCAGTTTGTCCAACGCCTCGGCAGCATCGCCAAGCACTTCGCCGGTTAACTCGACTACCGTTGCTTCTGCGGAATCCAAGCCCATCTGAGCTGTTGCGGCCTGTGAATCGTCCGGATCACCACCTGCTGCCAGATCATCTGCTCCACTTTTTGGAAGGTCGTCGCTGGTTTTGACACGCTCAAAAATGTACTCGCAACGCGCCTCCTCCCATGGTGGGGGTGAAACTTCGTAAGTCACACAATAATCGAGCGCCGCCAGCTCAAACTCATCATGCATGCGCAAAATGCGCAAGGCATCCAGACGAAGCTGCCACCAATACTTCTCAACCTGCTTGTCGCCCATGGGGGTGGCCGCTTGCAGCGTTCTTTCAAGGGCATCTGCGCCGCTGAAATACAGTTTGACGGGTTGCTTGCACCACTGGGCAAACAATTCTGACAAAGACAGCGCAGCCGCCGCCGTGATGTTGTTCAACCGACTCCAATTCAGATGCCATGCAACGCCGACGCGAGAAGTCACAATGCGCAGCGCCTGCATGGCCAGCAGATCAAAATCTGCCGGACACTCCCACGAAGACTGTTTGTGGGGCGCAGTCGGAGGTGAACTATTAGAGGTCGTCTCAACGGTTGTGCTGGCCAGCAGCTCAGGCGTTGAAAACCAGGCGGGTGCGGAACGCCCGAATCGCTCGGCATAATCAATTGCCACCCGGTCAAAACTGGCCTGCTGGCCGGTGGCGCGGTACAAATCAAACAAACCCGCTGCCCATCCGTCAGCTGCATCCTGTGTGATGTCGGCCGCTTTCAGCGCGGCCAACAGGCCCGCCTCAGCACCGGCATCGTCACCGTTGGCATAACGAATGGCCGCCTCTTCGAGGTCAGGGTCGGCCAAGTTATCGCTCATCTCGATCGACACAAGCTGGGACGCCGAGTATTTGCTGATGCCTGCATCAAAATTGCGGCTGCGAGTGCTTTTGAATTTCGGCTGCGAGCGCGCTTCGGGCGTGGGGACCGGCCCGGCAGTTGGTGCGGAGGCACCCATTTGGGTGGGTGCTTCATCAGCACCGGGGAGTTGGGCAGCATCCATATCCAAGCGGGAAGGCTGCGTGGATGAAAACGTGTGCGTAACTTCACTGGACGGTGCCATGGTTGGCATCGTGTCGTCCTGCGACACAGGATTTGTTGCCGCCACCGGAAAACTGGTCGGCGCAGCCTGAGTATCGTCTTGCTTGCCCTTCCACCACTGCTTGGACATCTGGGCTTCAATTTCGTCGATTTTCTTCAGCGTGTCGGCCCGCTCCTCAGAGTTGGCGGCAATGCTGCTTTGAAAGAACGAGGGTCTCCCGGCAAGTTCAGGGGTGATCGACGGCTCATTGCGGCGCAATTTGCGCAACTGGTCAAATTCACGCCGACGCACAAAGTCATTTTGGCGCTTGCGCTCAATCATCTCCTTGAGCGCTTGCTTGCTGTAGCCACTTTCCCGGTCAGGCTCCGGCTCAGGCTTGTCCAGTTCGGTCCAATCCTTCAAGGGATTGCGGACGAACTTGGCCATCTTGGACAGCAAGCCGGGGCTATTGTCTTTAGTCGCCATGGAACGGGCAATTCGAATGAAAGATCGCAGTGTGAGCCAAGTTGCTTAATCCCCAAACATCTTTTGCTTGAGCTCGCGCCGCTGTTGTGCCTCAAGCGACAAAGTCGCCGTGGGGCGCGCCAGCAAGCGGCCAACCCCAATGGGTTCGCCGGTTTCGTCACAATAGCCGTAATCACCCGCGTCGATACGAACAATGGACTGTTCAATCTTCTTGAGCAGCTTTCGCTCGCGGTCACGCGTACGAAGCTCAAGCGCATGTTCTTCTTCAATGGTGGCCCGGTCCGCCGGATCAGGAACGACCACTGTTTCTTCACGCAGATGCTCTGTGGTTTCGCCTGCATTGCTCAGAATATCGCGCTTGAGCGCCGTCAACTTCAACCTGAAAACAGCCATCTGTGTGTCGTTCATGTACTCCTCATCGGGCATGGACAACAAATCAGCATCCGTGAGCTGATCGACAGGTTTCAATTTCCAGTTGTTCGCAAGCTGGGGGTCTTTTTTGACCGTTGACGCAAGAGGAGGAACGATGATGGGAGTAGACATAGTTTGTGTGAAGCTGGCTTTGGCGGCAGTGGATGCCACCGACTGCGCCATGGATGGAACCGTAAGTTGCGCCAATCGAGAGGAAGGGCGGCCTGCTCTGGGGGGTACGGGGGCCGCGCCCGCCGGTGCAGTTGCCGTCACGACCGGCTGAGGCGGCACATCAGCCTTGATAATTTTAACGGGCACCGCAGCAGGTACCTCTTTGGATTTGGAAACCGCCACGGTTGGCTTGCTGGGTTTTTCGGTCGACGCTTTCACTGTTTCCTTTGATTGAACTTTGGCAACTGGCACCACGACGGCTTTGACCACCTTCTGCGCGTTCGCTGCTGGCTTTACCGATGCTGTGGCCTTGTTCTGCGGCTTGATCTTTCCCGCTGGCTCGGCTTTGCTGGCGGCTTGAACTGCAGGTTGTTTGACCTGCTGGACGCTCGGTTTTGCCGCAGACTTGGTTTTGGCTGCTGGCGGGGCAACGGCTTTCGCGGTGGACTTGCTCGTAGCCTCCGGCTTGGCCGCCTTGACGACCTTAGACGCCACTTTGGCTTTTTCGGGCTGAGTTTTCACTTCTTGACTCCTCGCAGAATTTGCCTTTGCTGGTTCTTTGCTGGCGGACACAGTTTTCGGCTTGGTCTCAACGTCCAAACTCTTTGACGTTATACCCCCATTGCGCGCTTTTGAGGAGTCGGTTTGCTGCTTTTCACCAGTAGGCGGGTTTGCTGACTTACCCATGGGGAATCCCATGCGTTGCAAAATAGAGACAATCATGTGGCTTCCTGCCTAAAAGTAGAAGTTCGAAAAATCAAACAAGGCTTTGCTCCATACCCTGCAAAAAAATGTCCTTGGGCAAATCTATCCCAATAAAAACCATTTTGCTGGAACGTTTTTCGCCCGCCGCCCAATTCGGCCCCAAATCGCTGCCCATCAGCTGGTGCACACCCTGAAAGATCACCTTGCGGTCGGTGCCCTTCATATAAAGAACGCCTTTGTAACGAAGCATACGCGGGCCATAGATGTTAACAATGGCACCCAAAAAGTCTTCCAGTTTGACTGGGTCAAAAGCCCGGTCCGACTTGAAGACAAAGCTCTTGACGTCATCGTCATGGCGGTGGTGATGCCCGCCACCGTGCTGGTGCGAAGCATGGTTGCAATGCTCACCATGCACGTGGTCAGCATGGACGTGAGGCTCCTGATCTTCGTCTTTGAGAAAGTCAGGGTCAATGTCCAGCTTGGCATTGAGGTTAAAGCCGCGCAGGTCAAACACCTCGGACAAGGCCACTTCACCAAAATGAACCGCCTTTTGCGGCGCACGCGGATTCATGTGCTTCAGACGGTGCATCAAGTCGGCCACCTCGTCCTGGGACACCAAATCAGCCTTGCTGATGAAAATCTGGTCGGCGAAACCAACCTGACGACGCGCCTCCTGGCGCTCATCGAGCTGCTTGTGCGCGTGTTTTGCATCCACCAAGGTCAAAATGGAATCGAGCAAATAGCTTTCGGCAATTTCGTCGTCCATGAAGAAGGTCTGGGCCACCGGGCCGGGGTCTGCCACGCCGGTGGTTTCAATCACCACCCGGTCAAAATGGAGCTCGCCCTTGCGCTTTTTCTCGGCCAGATCGCGCAGCGTGGCGCGCAAGTCTTCGCGGATGGTGCAGCAAATGCAGCCATTGCTCATCTGGATGATCTGCTCTTGGGTATCGGACACCAGTATCTCGTTGTCGATGTTTTCCTCACCGAATTCATTTTCAATGACGGCGATTTTCTGACCATGGGCTTCGCCCAGAACACGCTTGAGGAGCGTGGTTTTGCCGGAGCCAAGAAAGCCGGTCAGAATGGTTGCAGGAATGAGACTCATCGATTTTTTAGATGGTTGGGGAGCCAAAAGCAGGGAGGAGTGTAGCGGCCATTTGATATGGGGTCATTTCCGCAGCACGACAAGGCCCTTGAGGTACTCACCTTCCGGAAAATTGATCGTCATTGGATGGTCGGGCGCGCCGCCCATGCGCTCGCTGATATAGCCGTCCACCCCGGCGTCGATGCCGGCCGAGGCCACAATCTTGTGAAACAGGTCGGCGCTGATGCCCCCAGAGCAGGAATAGGTGAACAAGACACCCCCGGGCTCAAGCAATTTAAAGGCCAGGCGGTTGATGTCTTTGTAGGCGCGCGCCGCCCGCTCGGCATGGGTGACGGTGGGTGCAAATTTGGGTGGATCGAGAATGATGGCGTCAAAGGTTCTGCCCTCAGTGCCAAACTGGCGCAAGGACGCGTTGACATCGGCGTCCATAAAGCTGGCGCGCTCGGGGGCAAAGCCGTTTAGCGCCACGTTGGCGGCCGCCAACTCCAGCGCCGCGCCCGAGGAGTCGATCGACGTCACATGCTGCGCGCCACCCGACAGGGCCGCCACCGTGAACCCCCCGGTATATGAAAAGCAGTTGAGCACGTTTTTAAACTTGAGCCGCCGGGCGTAATCGGCAAATTTCTTGCGGCTGTCACGCTGGTCCAGATAAAACCCGGTTTTGTGGCCCTCGGCAATGTTCAGGGCAAGCTGCCAGTCGTGTTCGCGCAGCACCAGCTCGGTGGGGCCCTGCCCGCGCAGCCAGCCCCGGGTTTCGGGTAGCCCTTCCAGCCCACGGCTGCTGGCATCGGAGCGCTCGTAGAGTTTGGTCAGCCCGGTTTCGGCCAGCAGCGCATCGGCGAGCACATTTTTCCAGCGCTCGGCACCGCTGGACAAGAACTGGGCCACCAGGGTGTCGCCATAGCGATCCACAATCAGGCCGGGCAGGCCATCGGCATCACCATGAATGAGGCGAAGGCTGTCACTTTTTATGTCAAATCGGCCCCTTGCGCATATGGAACGTGCGCAAGCAGCTATAAAAAACGGAGCGTCAATACGCTGATTTTCGTCAAAACTCCAAACCCGGGCGCGGATCTTGGAGCTCGGGCTGAAGGCGGCCCAAGCTAAAAACTTGCCGTCATGCGACTCCACCCGCACGGTTTCGCCCGGGTCGCCACCGCCCTTGGCAATGGCCGACTCAAAAATCCATGGATGGCGGCGCAAGAGCGAGCGCTCCTTGCCTTCACGTAGTCTTAGGTTTTTCATAGGGCCAATTGTGCGGCCAAAAGAGGGCCATCTTCGCCGCAATCGAGCGACATACACCATGCGCAGTGAGCATCCGACGGTCATGGACACGGCCATCGAGATCAACATGCTTCAAACGCCTAAATGGTAAACTTCAGCGCAAAAACCCCAAAACCAACAAGGAAAATACATGATATTTAAAAATAAATCAGCAAGCATTTCCGCCATTGCATTGCTCCTGTGTGCCGCCACCAATCCTACTTTTGCGGCTGATGATGTGAGCATCACGGTCGGTGCCAAATTGTGGAACAACAAATGGACCAGCTGGGACTACTACCCCCCGTTTGGGCTTTCTCCTACGTCGAGCTTGCCTGGCGCATCCGAGAACTTTAGCAGTGGCAACCAAGCCGCTTTGCTCCCCTCTCTCACCGTGCGAGTGCGTAACTTTTTGGTGACCGGTAGCGTGTTTGCAGACAAAAAATATGACTTTACCGGATCAAATGGGATAGGTTTTGATGCCAAACGCAGCGAGACTGACCTGCATGTCGGCTATTACGTATTGCCCACCCTTGCATTGACCGTCGGTTACAAAAACGTTGAACAAGACTTCAATAATGGCAAGGTTTTCAAATACTCCGGCCCCATCATCGGTGTCGTCGGCTCCGCTCCCTTGACCCAGGGCTACAGCCTCTATGGCAATTTTGGCTATGGTGCCATGACGGCCAACCTCCCCAACGGATTCACCGACAACTCAGGCCGTGGCAAGTTGGACGCAGACTACTACCTCAGCGAAGTGGGTGTTGCCTATTCATTTGACGTCAAATCCTTGTTCCCCTCCGCCAAGGCAATGACCGCAACCCTGGGGTATCGCAGCCAAACACTGGCCACCCAAGGTTTTGCTGTCGGGCTTGATGTCAACAATCCATCTAAGATGCGCTCCACCGAGTTGCGCGACAACACCGAAGGTTTGGCGCTGGGCGTGAGCATTACTTTCTAAACCCCGGCTCGCCACACCCTAAGTACGATTGAACGGTGCCACGATGAGCCCAGCCATACAGCGCCTGTTCAGTCTTCTGGTCATTGTGGCAATGTGGCAGGCGGGTGTCGGGCTGACATTTGCCAAAGAGCCAGGCGCAGTCGTCAAAGCCGAGCGCGTCGCACTTCCCGCGCCAAAGCAAAACATACCCGCCCCCGCCAATGACCAGATTGGCAAACGTTATGCCCTAGTCATCGGAAACTCCGACTACAAAAGTGTGGGCAAGCTCCTCAACCCGGTCAGTGATGCCCGGGCCATGTGCAAGACCTTGCGCGCCTTGCAGTTTGAGGTCGATTGCCGCGAAAACCTCCAGCACCGGGGCGCATTCAAAGAAGCGGTCAGTGATTTCACCCGCAAGATTCAGCCAAACGATGTGGCCTTGTTCTACTACGCCGGTCATGGGCTTGAGCTGGACGGCGAGAACTATCTCGTCCCCACCGGGGCAGACATCCGAAGCAAAGCCTATGTTGAAGACGAAGCCGTGCGGGTCAACTTCGTCTTTGACGAACTCGGTGTTGCAAAAGCACGCCTGAGCATTGTTATTCTGGATGCCTGCCGCAACAACCCGTTCAGCCGGGTGCGCTCACTGTCGGGCACTGGTTTGGCCATTCCCAACAGCATTCCCTCCGGCAGCATCATCATTTTCCCCAGCGCACCCGGGAAACCCGCGCTCGATGGCAGTGGCGAACACGGCGTCTTCACCACCCACCTGTTAGAGCACCTCCCCACCACGGGCGTCACCATTGAAGAAATGTTCAAGCGCGTCATCAATGGCGTGCGCAACGACTCCCTGCAAGCCGGGCAGGAACAAATTCCCTGGATGAACCTCTCGTTTACCGGCGAATTCTGCTTTGTCGGTTGCGGCACCCGCATCAGCCCCACGGACTATGCAAACATGCTCAAAGCCAAGGAAGACATCGAGCGCAACACCCAAACCCTGCAAAGCGAACTCGCCACCCGCGAAACCGAGCTTCAGCAATTCAAAGCCCGCATGACCGTCATGCAGCAGCAGTTTGAAAGCCAACAAAAGTCGCAAAACCTGTCTCAAAGCGAACTGTCCAGGCTGGCCCAGCAGCGCGATGAGTTAATGGCCAAAACCGTCCACCTGCAAACCCAGGAACAAGAGCTCAAACGCGTCAAAACCGAACTCGAGCGATTGCAGACCCAGCAGGTCGAGTTTTCCAAGCGTGAGACCGAAATATCCACCGCCCGCGACCGCATTTCCGTGCTGGAACGCCAGATTGTCCAGCAAGAGTCCCGCAAAATCGGCGAAGGCGAACTGCAAACACTGCGCCGCGAGCGCGACGACCTGATCAAAAACAACGCCGAACTGCAAAAGCGCCAAAAAGACAGCGAGCAGGCCAAAATTGAATTAGCTGCCCTGCAAACCCGACTGGTCGAATACGACCGCCAGCGCGCCGAGCTCGACACCTACAAAAACAAACTCTCCCAACTCGAAGTCGACAACCGCAAAAAGGACGAATCCGTGCGCCAGTTGCGCGCTGAACTGGAAACCCGCCAGGACGCGCTCAACACCATGAAAGAGCGCATGGTCACCCTGCAGCAGCAAATGGAAACCCAGCGCAGCGGCCAACGCATTGCCGCCGCAGACCAGGAACGCCTGCAAAAAGAGCGCGACGAACTCACGCGCAAAGCCCAGCAGCTCGAAGCCCGTGAGCGCGACCTGCAAGAGGCCAAACTGGCCCTGGGCCGGGCCGAAAAGCAGGGCAACGAACAGCAGGCAAAACAGGAGCTGGCTGCCTTGCAAAACCGCCTGAGCCAATATGACCGGCAAAAGGGCGAGCTCGACGGCTACAAACAAAAACTCGCCCAACTGGAAATCGACAACCGCAAAAAAGACGAATCGGTGCGCCAGATGCGCGCCGAACTCGACAGCCGCCAGCAAGCCTTGAGCGTGCTCAAAGACCGCATGCAGTCGCTGCAAACCCAAATGGAGACCCAGCGCAGCAGCCAGCGCATCGCCACCGGGGACCAGGAACGCCTGCAAAAAGAGCGCAATGAACTCGCGCTCAAAGCCCAGCAACTCGAAGCCCGCGAGCGCGAACTGCAAGAAGCCAAACTGGCCTTGGGCCGGGCCGAAAAGCAGGGCAACGAACAACAGGCCAAAACCGACCTGCTCGCTTTGCAGAACCGCCTGGCCGAGTATGACCGGCAAAAAGGCGAGCTGGACGGCTACAAACTTCAAATGGCCCGGCTTGAAACCGAGCAACGCACGATGCAAGTTGAATTGAAGCAAGAGCGCACCCGTCGGGTCGAAACCGAAGAGAAGCTCAAGGATGCGGCGGTGAGCACCGTCAAGGATGCGGCCTTTGTGCCGCCGGCGTTTTAGTCTCTTTGGCAAAACCCGTTTCAGCGAGGTTCAAGGAACGCTGATTTTCGGTGGCCCGAGTCCCCCTGCGCGAGAAATGACGGTCATCCGCGCCTGCTTTGCGTGAATCGCTCAAGGTACCGGGCAGGGAATTCTTGGTTTGATGCACTGGTCACTATGAAGTTGATAGCTAGTAGCGCTCGCAGAACAAGCGCTAGAGGGCTAAAACGTTGGTAACTTTTAGGGGTGAAGTGGATTACCTCGCTTCGCTAAATCATGCTGAAACTGGTGCGTTTGCACTTCTTATTTTTTTCTGACCCGTGAGCCTTTATGCAAAACAAAATAACTCAAATGTTGGTGATCCTATTTCAGATGGCTTTGTTGCTCGGCGGCTGGGATGCGGCGCAGGCGGTGACGCCGATGGTGGCTGCAGGGGGGACCTTGGGGGATCACTCTAGTTGCGCTGTGGACACCAACAGCGTGTTACGCTGCTGGGGGAGTGACTCCAATGGTCAATTGGGTCTGGGTACACTTTTGAATTCGAATGTGCCATTAATGGTTGGCAGCGGTTTCATGACGAGTCCATCAAATCCAGGGCAAACGGTGATTTCAGGTGGTGACGGTTACACGGTAGCCTTCAAGAAAGACGGCAGTTTGTGGGCGTGGGGATACAACGACTGGGGCCAGTTCGGCGACGGTACCCAGACGGGCAGCTCAACACCCAAACAGATTGGCACTGGCTTTACTTCAGTAACCGCCGGTCGTCATACAACCTTTGCAATCAAGAGCGACGGTAGCCTGTGGGCTTGGGGACGCAACAGTCAAGGTCAACTCGGAGACGGCACCAAAACAGACAGCCCCACTCCCAAACAGATTGGCACTGGCTTTACTTCAGTAGTAGTAGCCCCCGATCCTTATATAGCTACCACCTTTGCCATCAAGAGCGACGGTAGCTTGTGGGCTTGGGGGAGCAACTGGTACGGCCAGCTCGGAGACGGCACCTCAACGGAAAGTTTGACCCCAAAACAAGTTGGCACCGGCTTCGCTTCGGTGATCTCTACCGGGTTTTCTACTTTCGCCCTCACGACGGACGGGAGCCTGTGGGCGTGGGGAACAAATAGCAACGGCCAGCTCGGCGACGGCACCAAAACGGACAGCTTGACCCCAAAACAGATCGGTACTGGCTTTATGACGGTGGCGTCCTATGCTGGACGTACAGTCGCAATCAAGAGCGATGGCAGTTTATGGGCGTGGGGAGCCACCAACCTCGAGAGCGGCGCCACGAACTGGAGTTTAATTCCCAAACAAATCGGCACGGGCTTCATTTCATTGGCAGGGGGCAGTACAAATTTTGCTATCAAGAGTGACGGCAGTCTATGGGCTTGGGGCGAAAACAGCTCCGGTCAACTCGGCGATGGCACTAAAACGCGCATTTTGACCCCAAAACAAATAGGTACTGGCTTTAAAAAAGTGATTGAAGAAGGCGCTGGTTCCACATTCGCCCTCAAGACCGACGGCAGTCTGTGGGCGTGGGGAAGCAACGATGTCGGCCAGCTCGGAGACGGCACCACAACGGACAGTTTGACCCCAAAACAAGTTGGCACCGACTTTGAAACAATTACCATCACCGAACCGAAGTACACAATCGGCTTCGAAAGACCTTATAGATCCTTCTTCGCCGTTAAGAGAGATGGTAGTCTGTGGGCTTGGGGAAGCAACGGTGACGGTCGGCTAGGCGTGGGCACTGTAACGAACCGACTCATTCCAACACAAGTCGGCGTCGGCTTTAAAACAGTGGCTGTCGCGGGTGGTTTTGATGGTTTAGGTGCTGGTCATTACATTTACACACTGGCGGTCAAGGTTGACGGTAGCCTGTGGGCGTGGGGACGCAACGATTTTGGACAGCTCGGCGACGGTACCAGAACGAATATTGCGGCCCCAAAACAAGTCGGAATCGGCTTTAAAACAGTGGCTGCGAGCGGAAAACGCACCTTCGCCCTCAAGAGCGATGGTAGCCTGTGGAAGTGGGGATTGACTCCCACACAAATCGGCACCGATTTTGGTGCGGTAGCGGCGGGTCTCGCCCTAAAGACCGACGGCAGCCTGTGGGCTTTGGGGCTGGGTGACGGCACCACAACCCCCAAGCAGATCGGCACCGGCTTTAGCGCTGCGGCTCTAGGCCGCGATCACATCGTAGCCCTAAAAAGTGATGGCAGCTTATGGACTTGGGGGGATAACCAATATGGTCAGCTCGGCGATGGCACCACGACGGGCAGCTTGACTCCCAAACAAATCGGTACCGGCTTTAGCACAGTGGCAGCAGGTGATTTTTCCAGCTTCGCCGTCAAGAGTGACGGGAGTCTGTGGGCTTGGGGAGACAACATGACAGGCCAACTCGGCGACGGCACCGTGCTGAGTAGTTCAACGCCTAAACAGGTTGGTACTGGTTTCTCTTCTGTGGCCTCAATAAGTAACTATTCCTTTCACACCGTCGCAATCAAACTCGACGGCACCGTCTGGGCGTGGGGAAACAATAGGTCCGGCCAACTTGGCGACGCCACAGTCGCATCCCGTTTAACTCCCGTCCTGACCACCAACGAAACCGCCAATGGTCCGCTGGACCTGATCCCCGAAAGCCCCAACAACATCCCGTCCGAGTTAATCCCGCCCTATTGGCTGCAAGTCACCAAAGCCGCCGATGTCAGCACCGCCATCACCTACAACAGCGATGACCTGAACAAGGAAGGCAGTGTTTACGTCGTCGCCTACCTCGACCCGGCCTCACCGTTGTTGGCGGGTGCCAGTGAGGGCACGGGTGGTGGCGGCGCGGGCGATGGAATGCGAAGAGCTGTGAAAGCCGCCGCAGCCCCCAGAGCCCCGGTCCCTGCCGTCCTTACCCGCGGCGGCTGGAAACAAATGAACAGCGCCACGCCCACCGAAGCACTCTACAGCGGCCCCTTGATTCCCAGCAAAAGCACCTTTGCTATGTACGAGGCGAGCAAGTTTGACAACACCAAGGACAACGGCCTCTTTTGCGTGGCCTATGCTGGAGCGAGCGCCAACAGCTCCAAGGGCTTGATCCGCTCCGTGGTCTCTGGCGTGGATGACAGCCTGAACCAATGCCCGCCCCTTGTGGTGGGCATCTCAACCACGCTGTCTGAATGCTTTTTCAACTGGGCCGAACGCAGCTTTCCCCAATATTTCGCACCCGCCGCTGCCTCTGCCACCGTGTCACCGTACTACTACCGTTACTACTCCGGCACCGGTAACTACCTGGCCACCAACTCGGCAGACCATCACGTCTGGGCGCTGGGCAAAGACACCGCTGGCAACCCGCTTGATTTGGGGCCGCTTTCCAACTACAGCGGGACGGCGGGATGTCAGTAGCAAAGTCGGTAAAAGGAAGGCGAGTGCCATTCACGCCCATTCGTGCGCTCGCCATCGCAGCGGCTGCAGCGGTGCTGGGCATTGTGGTTTATTGGGGCGTCAAGTATGCAAACGAACAAGACGCGCTGAAAACCAAGCCGACCGATGCCACCGCAGTGTCAGCGCCGCCCCAGTTAGCCGCGTCGACCCCGGCACCCGCAGCCATCCCCCCATCCGCTGATTTGGCAGTTGCCATCCAGCAAGCCGTGGCCAAAACAAACCTCCCGCCGCGCCCCCCACCCAAAGGTCAAACGTCCTGGCAAGGCATGTCCTCTGCTGATGCGGCCAAGGCCTTTGAGGCTGCGGTTGCTACCAGCGCCAATTCACCGGCAGCGGCCAATCCATTTGGCAGCGAAGGCACAGCCCAGAAAGCGCAAGCCAATGCACGCTGAGCTTTTCAATCGGTATCAAGGGAGGGTGAATAGCTCGCTGCACCAGGTAGATGAGGCTCGGTTTGAAGCTGGGTTTACTATGAAGTTGATAGCTGCTTGTGCAGTTAGAACAAGCGCTAGGGGGCCAAAATGTTGTTAATTTTTAAGGGTGAAGTGGATTACCGCGCTGCGCTCGAACATGCTGAAACTGGTACGTTTGCACTTCTAACTTTTTTCTGATTCGAGTCCTTTTATGCAAAACAAGATAACTCAAATGTTCGTGATCCTGCTTCAGATGGCTTTGCTCCTTGGCGGCTGGGGAGCAGCGCAGGCTGTGGTGTTCGATGGCGGTGGCAATCACACGGTCGCCGTAAAGAGTGATAGCAGCCTATGGGCTTGGGGGGGGGGCTATGGATTTACTCCCAAACAGATTGGCATCGGTTTTAGAACAGTGTCCGCTGGTCTAATGCACACCGCCGCTGTGAAAAATGATGGCAGCCTGTGGGCTTGGGGCGATAACAGCTTCGGCCAACTCGGCGACGGCACCTATACCGACAGTGCGGCACCGAAGCAAATTGGCACCGGATTCAGTACTGTAGCGGCAGGCGTCTTTCACACCCTCGCACTTAAGAGCGACGGCAGCCTGTGGGCTTGGGGAAACAACGAGTGGGGCCAGCTCGGCGATGGCTCCAGAACGAATAGCTCGACCCCGAAACAAATTGGCACCGGCTTCTATTCATTAGCCCCGGGGTCGAATCACACGGTAGCAATAAAGAACGATGGCAGCCTGTGGGCATGGGGTGGTGATCCTGGCGACGGCCATTCGTCCTACACGACTCCGATGCAGATTGGCACCGGATTCTCTTCAGTTGCCTCTGGCCAGAATTTCTCCGTTGCCGTCAAGAACGACGGAAGCGTGTGGGCATGGGGTGACAACAGCTTCGGTGCGCTCGGCAATGGCACCAGAACGAGCAGTTCGACTCCACAAATGATTGGCACCGGCTACTCCTCCGTCGCCACAGGCGCGGATCACACGGTAGCCCTCAAGACGGATGGCAGTCTGTGGGCGTGGGGATATAACTCGTACGGTGAGCTCGGCGATGGCACCACAACGCACAGCTTGACCCCAAAGCAGGTGGGCACCGGTTTCGCTGCGGTGGCCGCTGGCGATTGGTACACACTTGCGCTCAAGAGCGACGGCAGCCTTTTGGCGTGGGGGGACAACGTTGCCGGTCAACTTGGCGATGCCACATCAGCAGCCCGCTCAACTCCTGTCCTAGTAACCAACGAAACCGCCAATGGTCCCCTAGACCTGAGCCCCGAAGACCCCAACAGCGTTCCAGCAGACAAAATCCCACCCTATTGGCTGCAAGTCACCAAAGCCGCCGATGTCAGCACCGCGATTACTTACAACAATGACGACCTGAACAAGGTAGGCAGCGTCTACGTGGTCGCCTACCTCGACCCAGCCTCACCCCTGCTGGCCGGTTCCATTGCGCTGCCCAGAGCCGTGAAAGCTGCCGCAGGCACCAGTTCGCCGGTCCCTGCCGTCCTTACCCGCAGCGGCTGGAAACAAATGAGCAGCGCCACACCGACCGAGCCGTTATACAGCGGCCCCTTGATCCCCAGCAAGAGCACTTTCTCCATGTATGAGGCAAGTAAATTCGACCAGAAATATGACCGGGGCCTCTTTTGTGTGGCCTATGCCGGTGCCAACAGCGCCAAGGGCTTGATTCGCTCCGTGGTCTCTGGCGCCGTCGAGGCCAATTTAAAGGATTGCCCACCCCTTCAGATCAACAGCACCGTGGATACTCTAGCCCCTAGCCAGCCTACTAGCGTCAGTGCCACTGCATTGGCCACGGGACAGGTCAAACTCAGCTGGAGTTCCTCGGCCGACAACGTGGGCGTGGCCTACTACAACATCTACCGTGGTAACACCCTGATTGCCCAGCTTGGCAACGTCACCAGCTACAGCGACACCAGTTCACAAGCCTCACTGGCCTTGGGCTACAGCGTCGTAGCCTGCGATGAGGCACTGAACTGCTCCGGGAAAAGCACCAACACGCGAAGCGCACAGTCTGATTGTTTGTTTGGCTGGGCAGAACGCAGTTACCCGCAGTATTTCGCTCCGGCCGGTGCTCAATCGGCACGTTTTAACGAAACGCCTACGTTGCCAACGTATTACTTTAGATATTACGCTGGCACCGGCAACTACCTGGCAACCAGTTCGGCTGACAACCAGCTTTGGGCAGTGGGCAAAGCCACTGCCGGAAACCTGCTCGATGTGGGGCCGCTGACCAACTTCACCGGGACGGCGGGATGTCAGTAGCAAGCACGGGCGCGCCAGTCACGATCCTTCGTGCGCCTTCCATCTTGGATGGCTACCATTGGGCAAGCCGTGGCAAAAACAATCCTCCCGCCGCGCCCCCTCCCATGGGACAAGCCTCATGGGAGGGGTTGACCTCTGCACAAGCGGACAAGGCCTTTGAGGCTGCGGTTACTACAAACGAAAATTCACCGCCATTGGCGAATCCGTTTGGCAACGTAGGAACGTCACAGAAAGTGCAAACCAATGCACACTGAGCTTTCCAATCGGTGCCAGGGGCAGAACGTGAAGCGATCAAGGCATGGTGTGAGAAATGCTTGGTTTGGCGCTTTTCACTATGAAATTGGTAGCTGCTTGCGCTAGTGAAACGAGCGCTGGAGGGCTAAAAAATTGGTAACTTTTATGCAAAACAAAATATCTCAAATGTTCGTGATCCTGCTTCAGATGACTTTGTTAATGGGGGCGTGGGGAGCGGCGCAGGCGGTGACGCCGATGGCGGCGGGCGGACACGGCCACAGCTGCGCGGTGAGCAGCAGTTGGGCGTAGAGTTGCTGGGGCAATGACGCCGAAGGCCAATTGGGCCTGGGACGTGCCTCGATGGTGACCACGCCACAGCGGGTGGGGGCCTGATCCGCTCGGTGGCCTCTGGCGTGGATGCCAACCTGACCCAGTGTCCGCCCCTTCTGGTGCGCATCCCAACCACGCTGTCTGAATGCTTTTTCAACTGGGCCGAACGCAGCTTTCCGCAGTATTTCGCGCCAGCTGCTGCCTCGGCAACCGCGACACCGTACTTCTACCGTTACTACTCTGGCACCGGCAACTACCTAGCCACTAACTCGGCAGACTGGCACGTCTGGGCTCTGGGTAAAGACACCGCGGGCAACCTGCTTGACCTAGGGATGCTGAGCAACTTCACCGGGACGGCGGGATGTCAGTAGCAAGCGCGGAAGTCATGCACCACAACGACTTTGGAACTTTGTCCGCAATGCCTTGAGCCCGACAATAGGGCCTTGGGTGAACAGGCCTCAAAAACAATGGGAACCTCCGCATGAAAAAATTCAACGCCGCCGGGCCTTCGATTCCCGGTGATCACTACATGATCGACCCACTGACCCGGATCGATCTGCAAGAAATTGAATCATTGATAGCCGACAAGCGCTACTTCGTTCTGCACGCCCCGCGCCAGACCGGCAAGACCACCTCGCTGGTGGCGCTGATGCACCACCTCAACGCGCAGGGCAAGTACCGGGCGCTGTATGCCAACATCGAAGCAGCGCAGGCTGCCCGCAGCAATATTGAAAGCGGCATGTCAGCCATTACCCAGGCCATTGCCCGTCAAGCTGCGTACTACCTCAAAGAGCCAGGCCTGCAGGCCTGGCTTGAACACCATAGCGGGCTTGATCCGAATGAGCGCCTGACGGCCATGCTCGCCCACTGGGCCCAGATCACCCTCCAGCCGGTAATCCTGTTGCTCGATGAAGTTGACGCATTGGTGGGCGACACCCTGATTTCGTTACTGCGCCAGATACGCGCTGGCTACGCCCAGCGCCCGGACGCCTTCCCGCAGGCCATGATCCTGTGCGGCGTGCGCGATGTGCGCGACTACCGCATCCACACCGCCCACCATGAAATCATCACCGGCGGCTCGGCCTTCAACATCAAGGCCGTTTCCCTGCGCCTGGGCAACCTCAGCCGCACTGAAACCCAGGCCTTGTGGCAACAGCACCAGGACGCCACCGGCCAGCCCATCGACCCGGCCATCTACCCCGATCTGTGGCAAGACACCACGGGCCAGCCCTGGCTGGTCAACGCCCTGGGGCTGGAAGTGACCTGGAACGACCGCCCGGCGCGTGATCGAAGCGTGCCCATCACACTGGAGCGCTACAAGGCAGCACGCGAGCGCCTGATCCAGAGCCGCGCCACCCACTTGGACCAGTTGGCCGACAAACTGCGCGAACCTCGGGTGCGCGGCATTGTGGCGGCGCTGCTCGAAGGCGAGACGGCAAGCATCGACGTGGCCACCGACGACCAGCAGTACGTTGAAGACATGGGCCTGATCACCACCCACCCGCAACTGCGCATAGCCAACCGCGTCTACCAGGAAATCATCCCCCGCGAACTCACCTGGATTGCCCAGACCCGCATCACCCACGAACAGCCCTGGTACCTCACCCCAGAGCGCCGTCTGGACATAAAAAAACTGTTGACGGCCTTTCAGCAGTTTTTTCGCGAACAGTCAGACGTCTGGCTGGAGAAGTTTGATTACAAGGAGGCAGGCCCGCAGCTATTGCTGCAAGCCTTCTTGCAGCGCATTGTCAACGGTGGCGGGCGCATCAACCGCGAATACGGGCTGGGGCGCAAACGCACAGATTTACTCCTAGAGTGGCCAGTGGACAAAGCCCAAGGTTATCTGGGCCCGGTGCAGCGGGTGGTGATCGAACTCAAAATTTTGCACCAAGGCCTGGAAGCGACCATTCAGCAAGGCCTGCTTCAGACCGCCGACTACGCTGACCGCTGCGGTGCCGATGAATCCCACCTCATCATCTTTAACCGCAACCCGCAAGTCCCCTGGCAGGAGCGCATCTGGCAGCGTGAAGAGGCAGTGGGACAATCCGCCATCAGCGTCTGGGGGGCGTGAAGTGGTCAAGGAATGCTGAGAGGAACATCGTCAATACGTCACGGCCATGGCGGGCACATCAACCCGAATCATGGGTTTGCCCAGCGCACCATGCACGGCGCGCACATAATCCAACGCCCATATTTCATCGGCAAACAGGGCAAGGCCAGCGGCCTGCGCAACAACCAGCACCTTGTCCGCCGTCAACACCTTGCCGCTGGCGCGCAGCGGTTCGCAGTCCAGCGCGGTGAATTGTCCATCAAGCCAAGCGCGGGCAAGCTCTTGGGCCATGGGTGCTGCCTCATCCACATTGAAACTGAACTCAACGCCCTTTTCAAGGCGAACCAAGACTTGCGTGCGCATGATGAACCTTTCTGTCGACAAATTTGGCAGTGTGTTCTATTTCTGGGCCCTCGGCTTGATCTTGGCGCGCGGGTGCGCTGCATCGTAGGCTTTTGCCAGATGCTGAAAGTCCAGCCGCGTATAAACCTGCGTGGTGCTGATGTTGGCATGGCCTAAAAGCTCCTGCACTGCCCGCAAATCGCTGCTGGACTGCAGCAAATGGCTGGCAAAGGAATGGCGCAGCATGTGCGGATGCACCGGCGTGGCCAGCCCGGCTTGGGCGCTTCGGCGCTTGAGGCGCTGCCAGATGGACTGCGCCGTCAGCCGTGTGCCATGGTGCCCGATAAACAGCGCAGGCTGTGTTGTGTGAGTCCCGGTCGGGTCGCGCAGCAACAGCCAGTGCTGCAAAGCTGCCACCGCCTGGGTGCCCACCGGCACGGTGCGCCGCTTGGAGCCCTTGCCCAGCACATGCGCCTCGCCCGCCTGCACATCAACCCAGCCACGGGCTGCGGGGCTGGCCAGCACATCGAGCCCGGTCAGCTCACCCACCCGCAAACCGCCGCCATAGAGCAGCTCCACCATGGCGGCATCGCGCGCCTCCAGCCACGGATCGTTCACTTCACTGTCAAAGCTGGCCAATTGCACCGCATCGTCCACGCTCAGGGCTTTGGGCAGCGGCTTGGCGGCTTTGGGCGCACGCACGTCCTGCACCGGGTTGCTGGGCACCAAGCCTTCGCGGCCCAGCCAGGTATAAAAACCGCGCCAGCCGGACAAAATCAGCGCAATGCCCCGGCCACTGCGGCCAGCGCCATGCATGTGGGCCACCCAACGGCGGATATGACTGTTTTTAACCTTGACCAGATCGACCTGGGCCTGTTCGCAATACTCGCTCAGCTTGAGCAGGTCCAGGGCATACAGCTCCACCGTGCGAACGGCCAGCCGCTTTTCGACGCGCACGTAATCCAGGTAGCGGTGGGCCAGAGCATCCAAAGGTCTACCTCAAGCGCGACAAGGCGGCGCTGGCGAGTTCGGCGACGTGTACCAGAAAATCAGTGCCCATGGTGCTGTTGAAGCGCTGCTCGTCAGGCGAAGCCAGCACCAAAAGGCCAAAAGCCGGCGTGACGCCTTTCAACTGGCCCACGCGCAAGGGCAAAATTGCCAATGACGCGGCAGCCTGGGGCGCTGGCAACCAGCTCACGGCCTCGAAACCGGCATTGACACCACAAAACGGCTCTGACAAGGACGATGCAAACAACTTGGCGTCATCACTCACCCCCTGTGCAAACTCGGTGTTTTCAAATTCTGGTGCTACATCCCACACTTTGACCCCTACCTGGGGTACGGAAAACTGCGCCTGAATCTCTTTCACAATCTGATCTGGCAACTCCAGCAGGTCATTGGCAAGACACAGGCCGCGCGCCCAGTGCAGGAGCTTGTCGGACAAAATCGCGTTTTCGTTCCCATGGCGAATCATGTCCATGATTCGGTGCTCCAGCCCTTTGATTTTTTCGCGCAGCATCTCAGCCTGGCGTTCCTGCAGGCTAACCGTGCGGTGGCTGTGCGGGCTGGTCAGGCGAATGGTGGCCAGCAGTTCGGCGTGGCGTTCAAAAAAATCAGGACTGTTGACCAGGTAGTTGGCGATGTCGTCTTCGGTAATCGGATTGGTCAGGGGATGGGGGATGGATGTAGTCATAAGGGCTCGGTACGTAATAAGCTGCGCATTTGGACTCAAGCTTTGGGATGCAGTGCTAGGCGTAAAGCGTGCCGTTTAGCTCTGCTAAACAAGCGTTTTACAACGACGCAATGCGTTTCACAAGCTGGAGAGTCAAATGTGCATGTTATTGCGTAACGAGCCCTAAAGTGTCAGGTAAATCAATTTCGCCGCGAAAAACAGTGGTAGCAGGCCCGGTCATCATCACCGCGGCATCTGCACCGGCCCAGGCAATGCTGAGCACGCCGCCGTGGGTCTGGACATCCACCGTGTTGTCAAGCAAGCCCAGCCGGATGCCCGCCACCACCGCCGCACAAGCACCCGAGCCGCAGGCCAGGGTTTCGCCCGCGCCACGCTCGAACACCCGCAGGCGAATGTGGGCACGGTCCACAATTTGCATGAAGCCTGCGTTCACCCGTTTGGGAAAACGGGGGTGCCGCTCAATCAAGGGGCCTTGGGCCAACACCGGAAAAGCCTGCACATCGTCCACCACTTGCACGGCGTGGGGATTCCCCATGGACACAAGCGCTACAAAAATAGTAGCTGCTTGCGCAGTATCCATAAGCGGTAAAGGCCATTTTTGCCATAAACCTGCAGTGTGTGGCTGCAAGTTGGCGGCATCAAACGGGATTTTGTCCAGCTCGAACACGGGCGCACCCATGTTCACCGTCACACGGCCATCGGGATGCAGTCTGGGTTCAATCACGCCGGCTTGGGTCTGAACGCGCAGGGTGTCCTTGGCGCTCAAACCCTGGTCGCGCACAAAGCGGGCAAAGCAACGCGCACCGTTGCCGCACTGCTCCACCTCGGCACCATCGGCGTTGTGGATGATGTACTCAAAATCAATGCCAGGGCCGGGCGAGGGGCGCACGGTCAAAATCTGGTCAGCACCCACGCCAAAATGGCGGTCGGCCAGCAAGCGGTAGTGCGCTGTGCTCAGCCCCAGTCGCCCTTGGGTCTCATCGAGCACCACAAAGTCATTGCCAGCGCCTTGCATTTTTGTGAACGGTATTCGCATGCCGGGAATTATCCCCCGAGAGCTGCCGACCAATCGCCCTACTCAGTCGAGCCACCGTCTGAATGGCAAAACGGCAGACCACCCGCAATGTCACAGCCCTTCATCTTCAAGGATGAAGGGAAAACCCCTAGATGGAAAGCCCTGTCTTGGCACTCAAACAACGCCCTCACATCAAATCAAAGTCTATTATCCGAACCGCTGCTGCCATCCGATGACTTGCATCAGGGTGGCCAGCAAGGACCGTTGTTTGAGGATAAAGCACCCAAGATCAGGAATGCAGACCACGTTTCCCAGCCTCCTTTTGAACCATGCCGCCCAGCGACCACGCGCGCCTGCCATGCGGGAGAAAGCGTTCGGCATCTGGCAAACCTTGACATGGATGGATCTGGCCGTGCTGGTGGAGCACTTGGCCTGCGGCTTGCATCAAGCCGGTCTGCGCCGGGGAGCTCATATGGTGGTGCTGGGAGCGAACCGACCCCGGCTGTATGCCACCATGCTGGCGGTGCAATCGCTCGGAGCCATCCCGATTCCCTTGTACCAGGATGCAGCCGCCATCGAGTGCGTCTTTCCCATCAACAATGCCGAGGTGTGCTTTGCGCTTGCCGAAGACCAGGAGCAAGTGGACAAGCTGCTTGAAATCCGTGCGCAGTGCCCGCAGCTCGCCCATATTTTCTTTGACGATCCGCGCGGGCTGCGCCATTGCGACCATGCAGGCCTTTTATCCGTTGACGACCTGGTGGCCACGGGCAAGGCAGCCGCTTTGCAACAAACAGATTTTTTCAGGGCACAAGTCGTTCAGGTCAAGCCAGGTGATGTAGGTGCCATGTTTTTCACTTCCGGCACCACCGGCAACCCCAAGGGTGTGGTGCATACCCACAACTCCTTGCTGAACCGGGCCAAGGCGGGGGCGGAATTTGACAAGCTTAGGCCTGACGAAGAGGTGCTGGCCTACCTGCCTCCGGCCTGGATCGGGCAGAACATCTTCAGCTACGCGCAGTGGCTGGCCTGCGGCTACGTGGTGAACTGCCCGGAGTCAGCCGCCACTGTGACCATCGATCTGAAGGAAATCGGCCCCACCTATTACTTTGCGCCACCACGGGTGTTTGAAGGCTTGCTCACCAGCGTGATGATCCGCATGGAAGACGCAGGAGCCCTCAAGCGAGGCATGTTCCGGTATTTCATGCACCTGGCCAAACGGGTGGGGCCAGCCAAATTGGACGGCCATGCGGTTTCGCTGACCAACGACCTTTTGTACGGTTTGGGCAATCTGCTGGTGTACGGCCCCTTGCGCAACAACCTGGGATTCAGCCGCGTGCGGGTCGCCTACACAGCGGGCGAAGCCATTGGCCCGGACCTTTTCAGGTTTTACCGTTCGATCGGCATCAACCTCAAACAGTTGTACGGTTCCACCGAAACGGCGGTATTTGTTTGCCTGCAGCCAGACAACCAGGCACGGGCGGACACAGTCGGAGTGCCCATTGCCGGGGTCCAAATCAAGGTGTCCAGCAACGGCGAAATTCTGGTCAAGTCACCGGGCCTCTTCAAGGCGTATTTCAAAGACCCCGCCGCCACCGCCGAGGTGCTGAGCCCGGATGGCTGGTACCACACCAGCGACGCGGGTTTTCTGGATGCCAATGGCCACCTCAAGATCATCGACCGCGTGAAAGACGTGGGCCGCATCAAGGGCGGCACTCATGACGGAGCCATGTTTGCCCCCAAGTACGTGGAGAACAAGCTCAAATTTTTCCCGCACATCAAAGAAGTGGTGGCCTATGGGGATGGCCGCGAAAAAGTGTGCGTGCTGATCAACATCGATTTTGATGCGGTGGGCAACTGGGCCGAAAGGCGCAACCTGCCCTATGCCGGTTACACCGATCTGGCCCAAAAGCCCGAGGTGTACCAACTCATCAAGGAATGCGTCGAGAAGGTGAACACCGAATTGAGCGCGGACTCCCTGCTGGCGGGCTCGCAAGTGAGCCGATTTTTGGTACTGCACAAGGAGCTGGACGCCGACGACGGCGAGTTGACCCGCACCAACAAGGTTCGCCGGGGTTTTATTGCTGAAAAATACGCTGTGCTGGTGGATGCCTTGTATGCTGGCAAAAACTCGCAGTTCATCGAAACGCAGGTCAAGTTTGAAGACGGACGCACGGGCCGTGTCAGTGCTACGCTGCGAGTCGACGACGCAAAAACATTTGCCCCTGTCAAGGTGGCCGCATGAACAACGAAGAAAAAACAAAGGGGGACGTCATTCTTGACGTGAAAAACATCTCCCTGAGTTTCGGTGGCGTCAAAGCTTTGTCCGATATTTCATTCGATGTGCGCGAGCATGAAGTGCGCGCCATCATCGGCCCCAATGGTGCTGGCAAAAGCTCCATGCTCAATTGCATCAACGGGGTGTATGTGCCGCAGCAGGGCACCATCAGCTTTCGCGGCCAAACCTTCAGCCACATGGACAGCCATCAGGTCGCGGTGATGGGCATTGGCCGCACGTTTCAGAACTTGGCACTGTTCAAGGGCATGAGCGTGATTGACAACCTGATGACCGGGCGCAACCTCAAAATCAGGAGCAGCCTGCTGTGGCAGGCCTTTCGCAACCCGTTTGGCATTGGCCCGGCCCAGCGCGAAGAAGAGCAGCACCGAGAGGCGGTGGAGCACATCATCGACTTTCTGGAAATCCAGGCCTGGCGCAAAACCCCGGTCGGCCAGTTGCCCTATGGCCTGCAAAAACGGGTGGACCTGGGGCGCGCGCTG
>OBLX010000046.1_pt1 | contig 34165 bp, 28 predicted proteins | sample 1519811 | NCBI WGS metagenome assembly OBLX01 (sample SAMEA3991476, study PRJEB22521) | metagenome | biome: anthropogenic terrestrial biome; feature: sewage plant; material: surface water | place: Sweden | collected 2012-09-26
AGCAGCAGTACCGTCAAGCGTCATAACCCGTGTCCGGCCCACGGGGAGATGCCCACCCAGAGTCGAATCGATGGTCGAGCTCAACGCGATCCTCGCCGCCGGGATGGCCCGCGACGACCAGCGGTTCATCGCCCATCGGGCCATCACCGTCATCGGGCACTTCGCGCTCGAGGCCGACGCGCTGCGGGCCCTGCCCGGCGAACCGTTCGACATTTCGGTGGTGACCGGCCACCGGGTGGACCGCAAGAGCCGGGTCTCGGTTCGGGGTTGTCTCTACTCGGTCCCGTCAGCGCACGTGGGCAAACGCCTCGATGTCCGGGTCGGCGCCGAGACGGTCGATGTCCTCGACGGCGCCGTGGTCGTCGCCCGCCACGCCCGGGCACTCAAGGGCGACGAGGTCCTGGTCCTGGACCACACCTCGAGGTCCTCGCCATCAAGACCGGTGCGTTCCCCGGGGCGACCGCCCTGGCCCGGGCCCGCGCCGGCGGGGTGTTCGGCTCGACCCATGAGCGGTTCTGGGCCGAAGGCCCGCCGACGGCTCGGCGACCGCGACGGCACCCGGGCGCTGATCGACGTGTTGTTGTTGCACCGCACCCTGCCCGGCGACGCCGTGGTCGCGGGGATGGGCCGGGCGTTGGCCGCCGGGTCCCTCGACCCGGCAGTGATCGCGATCGAAGCCCGACGGGCCATCGAAGGCGCCGCCGCGACCGTCGTCCCCATCGGCGAAGGCCTCAGCCGCTTCGATCGGCCCGCCCCATCGATCGCCAACTACGACGACCTCCTGGAGGCCCAATGACCACCATGACCGACACCGCCGCGACCGCCGCCATCGGCGCCGCCACCCGAGAGCTGCGCCTCCCGGTGATCCGGGCCGACGCGGCCCGTCTCGCCGAGAACGCCCAGCGCACCCAACAGAGCTACCTCGCGTTCCTCGCCGAGGTCCTCTCCGCCGAGGTCGACGAACGCATCGAACGGCGCCGCCAACGGCGCATCCACGAAGCCCACTTCCCCCGCACCAAACGCCTCGCCGACTTCGACCTCGACGCCGCCCCCACCATCAACCCCGCCACCATCGCCACCCTCGCCGCAGGCGCCTACCTCGAGACCGGCGAACCCGTCGTGCTGCTCGGCGACTCGGGCACCGGCAAAAGCCACCTCCTCATCGGTCTCGGAATCGCCGCCTGCGAACAAGGACGCCGGGTCCGCTACGCCACCGCCGCGCAACTCCTCAACGAACTCGCCGAAGCCGCCGAAGCCGCCGAAGCCGCCGACGAACGGCGCCTCTCGCGCATCGTTTCCCGCTACGGGCGCCTCGACCTGCTCTGCCTCGACGAGCTCGGCTACGTCCAGCTCGACGCCCGCGGCTCCGAACTCCTCTTCCAGATCCTCACCGAACGCGAAGAGAAAGCCTCCATCGCGGTCGCGTCGAACCTCCCGTTCAGCGAGTGGGGAACCGTGATCCCCGACCCCCGCCTCGTCGCCGCCATCGTCGACCGCGTCACCTTCAACGCCCACATCCTCGAGACCGGCACCAACAGCTACCGGCTCCGCACGACCAAAGCCCGAGTCCGGGCCACCTGACCCTCAACCAGATGGGGCCAGATCACACGAGCACGGTGGGGCCAATCCGGCTTGACACGCCCACACCCGAGCCGATCGGCCGGCGAGGCCACGCCCTGGACGTTCGGCCGCTCGCCGCACGCCGCTTCGACCCCTCGCGATCGATCGCACTACACCGCGAGACCGCGGTAGCATGCCGCGTCGTGCGCTCCCCTGGTCGTCGAAGAGAATGACCGAATCAGAGACTCAATACTCCACGGAACCGAGACACATCCGCCTGTCGGAAGCTCGGCTCGCAGCCAACCGACCGTACCGGGCGAACGTGGGAATATCGAAGCAGACTTGGGAACCATCGCCCAGCTGCCCATTGCTCCCCGCCGAAGATCCCTCCCTGCCCACCCCTTGCAACATTAGCGCAGCGAGTCCGCCGTGAGCCTTGTGCACAAGCCAATCGCCGATACAAGGGCACATAGGGCACGATTTGGCTTGCTTGTCTCTGCAACCTCAGATCTTGGTGAGGAGATTCAATCCATAGCCGCTCTCCAACAGTTACCGACCGTCCATGAAGTGATTGACCGAGACGCGCCGCGCCAACTTCGCCATCCGACCAGGACGATCTGGAATGGCTGTTTCACACGTGGTGTCGATGTCTCGCCATGTAACCGGGATAACCTCCTACCGCTTCTGATTTCGGTCCATATTCGGCAGAATGGCGGTTCGTCAGACACTGACCTTCTCACAGCAAGCGAGCAGGACTTCCTTGAGCAGAACGGCCCGGTTGGGTGTCGCGACCTAGCGACGCTGGAGCTCTTGAAGGCCTACGGGATCCCCGCGTATTTTTCGGGCTGTCTCACGTTGACGCTTCCGCAGTATTCGGGACACCGAAGCGACGACGTCACCTCCATCGACGTACCGCCGCTCCTTTTCGAACGGCTCGAGCCGGAAGCAAAGGAGGGAGTAACGCTCCGCCGAGAGACGACCCACACAATACCAGGACTCTCAATCTCGGGAAAATTCAGATTCAGGCGGATCCATCAGTTCGTCGCGGCACGACGATTGCTGCGGGCCTTAGCACGGTCCCGTCTCGTCGTGACCACCAGCCTTCCCGCCGCACTCTCAGCGACGGCACTTGGCACACCCGCGATTCTTCTCATGCCCAATCCACGGGACGGGCAATTCGCTGGACTCAGCGACCTCGTTTACGCAATCCCGCTTCAGGATGCACTTGAGGACACCTCGCTCATCAACCTGAACGAGACCCGTACGAAGGGACTCCACTTGGCGCTCGCGGAGGATCTTGAGAACACCTGTCGGGAGTTCATCTTTGGGACAGCAGACAGCCGGCAAGCAGTTGGAGCGAGATGAAATGGCGTCGCTAGGTCAAAGGGTACCCATCTTCCTAAAGCGCCGCCTCGGGCGCGTGCCCAGAACGTGGTCAATCGGTCTTATTACTGGAGATAGTCTCGAGGGACTCCAGATTTCCGAGCCAGTGTTGTCACCGGGATTCAAGCCGATAAGGGACTTCGCCCTCGCAGCTGACCCATTTTTCATTCCGGGCGACGACATGCTATGCATCTACTTCGAAGGAGTGCTGGGGAACGAAACAAAGGGCCAGATCCACTGGGCGGCCATCACCCGCGATGAAGTGGCCTATGGCGGGAGAGCCATCCATGAGCCTTTTCACATGTCCTTTCCATACGTCTTCCATGATGAAGCGCTGAACTGCTTTTGCATGATCCCAGAGAGTAGCGAGATGTCTCAGATCCGACTGTACGTCGCTGAGCAAGCTTCCGGGCCGTGGGAACTCCATCGAGTCCTTGCCGAGGGACGCCCGTTCGTCGACACGGTCGCCTTCAGGCGATCGGATAGTTGGTTTCTGGTCACAGAGTCCTCAGGAGGCACCAATGATCGCAGGGAGCTACGCAGAGCCGGCAGCCTAGATGAGGAGTTCATAACGATAGGCGAATGGCAGATCGACCCGTCGAGATGTCGCATGGCCGGGCGCCTAGTTGTGGACGGCGCCGGCGCGTCTCGTCAGTCGGTGCACCTCCTCACCCAGGATTGTTCGACAACGTATGGAAGAAGCATTAGCCACGAGCAGTTTGACGTGCTCGCGCTCAGCCGGAAGCCCGACGAATCGAGCGACGCCGCTCCACCATTTGGCGAATCGACGGCACTCGTCCACCCCAGCGTAGGGCGCTGGTTTCACTCGAAGGTGCACAGTGCGGACCTGCGAGTAGGTAGCCACGGGGTCGTCGGGGTGATCGATGGAAAGGGGAAGTCAAGGAAGATGGGTGCGGCGCCTGACGGACTCCTAAAGACCTTCGTTGACGCTGCCACGCGATCCGTCAAGCATCAGCTCCCCTGAAGTTCATGAAGATACTCCATGTTCTCAACTCTGCGTCCATTGGCGGAGCCGAATCTTGGTTCATCGATTTCGCTCAAGCATGTCCGCCGGAGGTGGAGAACAGACTCATTCTCATCAGGGCAGATGGTCCCTTCGCCTCTGACATGGGGCCATATGTGCATGGAACCTTGCGCGGTACCGGTGGTCGCATAAGACGCATCCGAGACCTCCGCAGGCAGTGTGATGCGGCCGCACCTGATCAGATTTGGCTACACAGTGATCTCTCACGGGCCTATGGAGCATTTCTGAGTGGTCACGACGCGCCGGCTTGCGTTGCCGTATGCCATAGCCCATGGGGAGCTGCGCACGTGGGAGATCGGCTCGGACGGACGGTCAGACGGAGCACTTGGAACGGAACAATTCTGGTCAGCCCTTCACTATGTGATTACCTCCCAGATGGCCATCGTGCGGGCCCGCATGTAGCTGTACTGATTCCCCCCTCAGAGCGATTCACCCGGATCGCCACAGGGCCCCACGTCGGAGACAAGGGTCAAGCACTGATCTACGTGTCACGTCTCGTCGAAGGCAAAGGTCATGAGTCGCTGTTGCGTGCATTCTGCCTCGCGCTCCAGGAGTATCCGAACGCAACCCTGACGATTGTTGGCGATGGTCCGCTAGCTGCTTCCTTGAGGGAATTGGCTGCGAGCCTTGGCATCGAGCACGCCGTCTCGTTCGTGGGTGAGACCACCGACGTTGCCCCATACCTAAGCGAAGCAGACGTCTTCGTCCACCCCAGCGAGTCCGAGGGCATGCCGCGAAGCGGGCTCGAGGCCGCTTTCGTCGGGCTTCCTATCGTTGCGCGTGAACTCCCCTGCCACTCGAGGTACCTCTTCAGCGGTCTTAATGGCCTGTATTTCTCCGGCGGAGAGGAGCCCATGGCGCACGCTATTCTAACAGTACTCGCCGGGATTGATAGGTTCACCGAGGGTGCCCGGTCGACCAGGAAGTTTCTACTCGACGATCTAGACGAGAAGTTTCGTCGAGGCCTGGACGAGGTCAGCTTGTGGCACTGAGCAACGAAAGCAAGCGGAAACTCTCGGTTGCCGTTGTCGTTCCAGTGCGCAATGGGGGCCGATTCCTTCTCAGGTCGCTTAAGAGCGTCGAGAGGGTTGCGGTCAGTGTCAAAGCGGACGTGTCGGTGGTGATCGTCGATGATGGCGCGGATCTTTCGTTACGTGATGTACTCGCCACCGGTCACGTACAGCTACCCATCTCAATCCAGGTCGGCAAGCAGGAGGGTCCTTCCGCCGCTCGGAACCTCGGTGCAGCCATGGCGAGCTCTGACTATCTGGCGTTCCTCGATGTTGACGATGCCATCCTCTCGCCGTGGGCAGCCATGCTCTCCGTCTGCGAAGATCAACTGCTAGGGGGACAGACGCTCTGCGCCATTCGTGGATCATCGATTTGGATAAGCGGCGTGTCCGGACGGCGTTATGACGCCCCCGCTACCTGGCTGCCGGGCTGCTACTTGGTCAGCCGTCAAGCATTCCACGCGGCTGGCGGTTTCGACAAGGCGAGGAAATGGGGCGAACACCATGACCTCGGCAAGCGGCTCGCTGGTATTCCAGATCTGGAGATCTTCGACTGCTCCAACTCGGGTCCGGTACTTGTGAAGCTGCACGACCGTTCCGCCGCTGTCCTATTCAGCTACGCAGAGCGGCGCCACGACGCCGCCAAGCTTGAAAGACGCGGTCTGACCGGAGACCTTGAGCTAGCGAGGAACTCAGATGTTGGTGCCGTCTGCCTCAGCCGCCTTGGCGAGTGGCCGTCAGCGCGTGCGGAGGCGCTAGATGCTCTAGAATACGAGTACTCTTTGCGCCGGTGGCTTCGTGCAAAGGTTCTGGAAATCCCAGGCGTTCGTTCCCTGGTCTTCCGCGGCCGTTTTCGGCTCAGGGACGCGCTTGGCCGAGGGCTTCTCCAAGCTCAACGACATGTCCGGGCCGTTACCCGTATTGTGTCGTTATTCATCGCGCTCGTTCGTCAGCCCGCTGAATACGTTTCGTAGGGCCATAGGCCCAGATCAGACTGCGGGAGTAGGCCCAAGAAGTGAGGATTCCGAGATGTGGGACTGAAGCTTCGGGGTCCTACCGGCGTGAGAAGACCGCGTAGAGCGCGTGGCCGAGGGTTTTGCCGGCAGGACGCAATCGGAAAGACTTGGCAAAGGCTGATAACGCCTGCCAGCGGTCACCCATCGAGGATGCCATCAGTCCGATGCGCTTCCACCGAAAGGCAGCTGCATCTGGGTGGGCGTCGAAGAAGTCCGCATGAGCGTCAAGCATTCGCCTACTGCCCTGGAGCCGCCCTTGAGTACCATGATTGATGCGCACCTCGGTATGCCGGCGCAACCTGTATCCCACCTCGGGAACCGTCGCAACGGGGATGTCTGCCATCCGTATCCACCACTCAACGTCCTCGGCGCCCAAGTAGGACTCATCGAAGGGTACAACGATCGAAGAGGTCACAGCGGTTGCCCCTAGGTGCGGCACCAAACCCGCTAGGAGCTGATCTGCGACGTCAGCATCCAGCCGTCTGCCATGTGGAGACTCCCCTATATAGTTGTACCAACAGAGGGCTATTGGGGCTTTGAGCAATCCATCCCGCGCCATTTGAAGACGGTGGGGATCGTAGAGATCGTCATCATCAATGAAGGCGACATATTTCCCAGTGGCTGCTGCCAGGCCCGTATTCCTCGCTGCGGCGGGACCCCCATTGACCTCTCGCCGCAGCAAGCGAATCCGGGCATCTCCCGTAGGTATACGGGCCGGTTCTGTGCTGGCATCGTCAACGACAATGAGTTCGAAATCCTCGACGGTCTGCGCCAGCACAGACTGGATCGCCTCAGCGAGGAAGGCGGGACGCCCATAGGTCGGTAGGATGATGCTGAATTCAGGTGTGGTGGTCACCAGTCGCTCCGGACGAAACGGCATTCGATCATGGTCATGTTGAGCGATCCTCGCGAATGCGTGACTGTGAAGGAACCGCTTAGTCCGTGCACTCGTCAGTCTGCGGCATGCGTCACTGCCTCCCCGATGGCGGTCGTACTCATACAATAGCGGTATCGATGCTCCAAGCAGGAAGGCAGCCAGGTCCGACGCTAGTCACCGGTCCCGTGGGGCGTTCGAAGTCGCCAGCCTCGACCGTCGACTGATCCCACGACCGTCCCCTGGCGTGAGTTGCCAAAGGGAGCCGTGTCGATGTGCTTCGTCGCTGATCGTAGGGCTCTCAACTCGTCGAAAGGTCCGGGTCTGTGCCTCTCAGTGGACTCCACCATGACCAGGTAGGGCTCTGGGGTGAAGCGCCCCGGGTTTCATAGAGGCTCCACCAGACCCGGGGCGGTTCATGTAGCACTTTCACAACCCTCAGCGTGTTCATGGCGCTCCCTCGAGCAACTGGGCGATCACTGGCGCAGCAGAAACGGTCTTCGCTTGCGACGGATGGTAGGCGTCCCAGTAATAGACAACGCCGTCGTCCTCGGGGAGACAGATATCGTCGGTGCAGAAGAGCGGCTCAGGGTCCCAGACGGAGGCCAGAGCATCACCTTCGACGGCACGGCGCTCAGCTTGGACCACTGGATCGCGATATCGGTCGATAATCTCTCGCTTGACACCGCACTCTGCGATTCCCTTGCGAGGTACGCAGTCGGGTGCTGGTTTGGCGAGTCCGGGCGCAGTCTGCAGGACAATCACTCGAATCCCGCGGCTGGTGATCGCCGAGATCGTGTGACGGAGGCCCGACTCCCAGGCCTCGAGTGCATCATCCATGGGCAGCCGCCGGTCTCCGTCCATCACGCTTGTGATCTCGGTTGGCTCAGCGATCCGACGACCCGGCAGACTGACGTTCGCGATCACCACGATGGTGATTCCATTGTCCGGGTCCTGCACGAACCCTAGCCAGTCCTCGACCCGCGCAGCGCACGACGAGGATTTCGGCCGGTGTGTCTGGTCATTCCAGAGACCGATCTCGCTAACGAACGGGCAACCGCCGTAGGTCCCGACCCGCAGCCCCATACCGATTGACGTGGTCGCCTGGGCCAAGCTCTCACTCCACGCGCCGGCCATTGAGTCGCCGAGAAGGGCCACGGTCCCTGCGTGTGCGTTGCGGGCCCGGACGCACAGAACCTCGGGCACGGTGCAGTGATGGCTGTTGGGAGGAGAAAGCGCCTCCGCGTAGCGCTCATACTGATCCGTCGCAGCCAATCGATCAGCAAGGCGAGCGGCCGTGATGCCACCAACGAGCATCGTCCCAACAAGCATCCCACCCACCATTAGGGTCAGTCCGGGGGTCCGCACGACATTGAATCTGCGCCGTCGGATCGGTTGCTCGACGAATTGGTAGGTCAACGCGGCGAGTCCAAGTGCCGCAAGAGCGATGATGCTGTCTCGCCACAGGCTTTGCTCGAGCGTCGCGAGTCGTACGAGTACTAGCAGCGGCCAGTGCCACAGGTACCAGGAGTACGACAGGCGGCCGACAGAGACGATCGGCGAGAGTCCGAGAAGCCCTGACGCACCGTTGGGCTCGCTGTTGCTGCCCCCCAGTACAACCGCCACCGTTGCCAACACCGGTGCAAGGGCGGGCAGCCCTGGCCATGGCCCCGCCGATGTGACAATTAGGTTGGTCGCGACGATTACTCCCAAACCACCAATAACCCACAGGGCCCCGAAACGTCGGGGATGCCGCTGCAGATAGGGAACCGAGAGTGCGAGGAGACCGCCGGCGCCAAGCTCCCACAGCCGCGGTGGCATCAGGAAGAAATTCACGAAGGGCATTGGCCCCGCGATTGCCACCGATAGCAGGAACGACGCCAAGCAGGTGATCGCTAGAACCGTAGTGATCCAGCGCAACACATCCTTCGGCCGACGCCGGCCGAACCAGTAGCCGAAACCGATGAGGATCGGCCATACCAAGTAGAATTGCTCTTCAACCGCAAGCGACCACGTGTGGAGAAGCGGCTGCGTCTCTGGGACTTCCCCGAAGTATCCATGGGTCACGCGCCAGAAGTAGATATTCGACACGAAGGCCCCGGTAGCGGTGGCACTCTTTGCCGTTCCTTCAAGTTCCCACGGCAGCAGTACGAGTACACCGAGTAGCAGCGTTACCACGACGACCAGCGCGAGAGCGGGCAAGAGACGGCGGATCCGCCGGGCATAGAAGTCGAGGAAGCTGATTCTGCCCGACTCACGGACCTCGCGGACGAGCAAGCCCGTGATCAAGAAACCCGACAACACAAAGAAGACGTCGACCCCGATGAACCCACCACCGAAACCGGGAAGACCGATGTGGTAGCCAACGACCAAGAGAATCGCGATCGCCCGAAGCCCATCGATGTCAGGCCGGTACGGCTGTCGGCCCAGCACGGGTCTGCCTTGGCTCGTGGCAGCCGCGCCCTCAGGGGTCACTCCCACTCGAGGCCAGCCGCATCCAGGCGGCCGGCAAAGCCTGCGACCACGCGGACCCCCACCGTGAGGCCAAAGCGGTCAGACCTGTACATCGTTGCCCCCTGGTAGGCCCAGCGTCTCACCTGCACCGCACGCCGCCTTGGACACCGCCGAGCAGACACAGAACACAACCTTGACCCACAGTCATCTAGCGTCCGCCCCAATTGAGTCGGCCGCCGCCGAGCGACAACATACAACGCCGTCCAGTAGACATGCGGACGGGCCCTCTCACCCACCCCCGAGCCGGCGATGGCGCGGGCTGGCACGGGGGACAACCCGTGAGCAATCACCACAGCCACTGTCTTCATGTCCTCGTCGGCTTGACACGCGCGGCGACAGGACGGGTGAGCGGGTTCCAGTGATCGCTGCGCGGTGGCGCCATCGCACGTGGTCGACCAGACTCTTGCGGTGATCCTCCTTGACCCGCGCTCCTATCACTCGGCCTGCGATCTTCTGGTGAGACCTACCCCGCTTGCTCAGCTCGCCCGACAGATGCGACGGCGTTTACAGTCTGTGTCGTTGGCATCTGACATTCGACATCGGCCGGCTATTGGACGGCTGGCCGGGATCTTGCCCAACGTAGCGTGGCACCTTCTCCCGTGACTGAAGCAACCGAACATGAAGTCACGCCCCCGACGAACCAACAACATCGGGCATTGGTCATCACCACGTCGGACGTGCGTGGAAGATCCACTGGAGCGCGCCTGCGGGCGGATAGCCTAATTCGCGCCGTCGGCTCAGTCGCCAGAACCGACCTCGCTGTAATCGGACGAACCATCGACACTTCAGCGATGAGTCCTCTCGGAGTCAGGTCAATCTCTGGACTTCCGGGCCCAGACCTCAGGACTCGTCTAGGCCGTTTCGGCCGAGTTGCGGGCATTAGCGTTCCGTACACACTGGCGGTCATCAACCCGAGCCGAACGCGTAAGGCCTTCTTCGACAGCTTCCCCGACCCTTACGACCTGACGCTGTTCCTTGAGCCAACCTCGTGGTACCTCCTGGGCTCTCTCGTCGGTGGGTACAAAGTCGTCGATCTCGATGACCGTATGGATGTCTTCTACAAACGTCAGGCGTGGGCCGCGAGCCTTGAGAGGGGGCGATTGAGCCTGGTTGCTCCATTAATGGGCAACCCGAGTCGGCTTCGCATGGAATCCCGACGGTGGGCACGATTCCAGAGTGACATGGCACGACTCGCTGATCTCTCCCTTTACGTCAGCAGCGGCGACGTCTTCGACACGGCGATGGATTCAGCCATCGTTCCCAACGGTTCTGACGATCCCGGCAGCTGGAGCCCCGATCCACGCCCGATTGACCATCCCACGATCCTGTTCCTCGGGTTTCTTCGGTATGAACCCAACCAGCAGGCGGCCCGCGTTCTTGTGCACGACATCCTTCCTTCGGTCCGCCGTCGTCTTGGGCCGGTCAGCGTGGTCATCGCCGGCGAGGCTCCTGACGAGATCCACCGGTTGGCGCAGGACCCCCACGTGACTGTCACTGGTTATGTCGATGATTTGGAGGCTCTCTACACAAGTGCCGATGTGGTTGCTGTCCCCTTGCAGGTCGGGAGTGGCAGCCGCATCAAGATTGTTGAAGCGTGGGCGAGAGGCATCCCGGTGGTATCCACGACCATCGGAGCAGAGGGTCTCGAGGCACTCGATGGCGAGCATCTCCTGTTGGCAAACGCACCGGGCGATTTCGCGGACGCTCTGGTGCGCCTCCTGAGTGACGCGGATCTGAGGCAGCACCTGCGGCTGACCGCACGAAGGCGCTTCGAGGAGCGATTCCAGTGGACCGTCATTCGCAGCGACCTGAAGCGCGTCCTCGAGGAGCGACTCGAACAGACCTCAAGGTGATGCGAGGCGCAGAGTGGAGTTGCCCGGCCTGCGTGGACACCTGATTCTGCGGGTGACCCTCAAGGTAGGAGGTCCGTGTGGGTTGTCCAGCGAAGCACCCCGCCGAGTTCCGTCGCGAGGCGATCGCTCTGCTGAAGAGCTCGGGTCGGCCGGGTAGCCGAGGTGGCCCGGTCGCTCGAGATCGCCGAGGGCACCTTGTGGAACTGTGTGAAGGACGATCGTGAGGCCACCGAGCGGGCCGCTGATACGGACGCGCTCAGCGAGTGCGAACGCGAGGAGCTCTGCGCAAGAACGGCGGCCCCAACAGCAGCAGCCCGTCCGCTGAAACGGGGGGAGCTCAGCGTGTAGTGGTGTACGGGGTGTTGAGTTGTCGCTGGTCGGGTCTGACCGGGTTCTTTGAGACGGTGACTCCTCATCTCGAAAGCGCCAGCGGTGGGTGTTGGCGGGGGCCTTGGACCGGGGTGATGGAGGCGTCCTCGATGAGCTCGTCGACAGTTTGCAGGGCGGCCCACGAGGTGCGGGCGGGAATGGTGGTGCGGACCGCCAGCGGGCGCCGGGCGGTCACTCCCGATGCCCCCGCACACTCAACGCCACATCCCGTGCGATTCGCCCCGCAATCGGATAATGCCCGGCCTCCAGAAAACAGCCCGCGGGCGCGTGGCTGCTTGGCGACCAATCGAGCAGGGGACTCTCCATGTCGATGCCTCGACTGAGCACTATGCGTGCTACTTCCGCTGCCACGCCATATTTCGACCAACCGATGTCCACAACTCCCACACGCCGTGTCTTGCAGACTGATCGCTCGATACATTCCTCATCGACAGGCGCCATCCACCGGAGGTCTATCACTTCCACCGCAATACTCCTTGACTTCAGCAGGGCGGCTGCCTCTAGCGCAGTCCGCACTCCATCTCCAACAGCGATGAGGGTAAAATCGACACCGACCTCTAGCACTTCCGCCTTCCCAACCCCTACTGGTTGAACCTCCGTTTCTAACCCGCAGGCGTCGGCCAAGATCGCCTTTGGTTCAATGATGATCGACGGACTATCACTCCGGACACAAGCCACCAACAGACCCGCTGCGCTTCTTGCATCCGCAGCGACCGCGACCTCAAGACCCGGTACGTGGGCAAAGAGAGGGCCGTATACTCCGGAATGCTGGGCACCTTGTCCCCACCCACGCCCTACAAGTGCCCTGATCGTCAAAGGCAACTCAGACGTGCCGGTCATAGACCGCCACTTCGCAGCATGATTCACAATCTGATTCATCGCGAGTAGGAGGAACTCCACACGCAAGTTGACCAGGATCGGCCGTAGGCCGCCGAGTGAAGCGCCAATACCGAACCCCACCAGCGACTCCTCAGAATTCGGGGTGTCCAAGACTCGGCCGGGGAATCGTTCCGCCAGGCCGACCGTCGTGCCAAAGAATCCACTGGGATCGTTAATGCCCTCACCATACGCAAATACCGAATCATCACGGGCCATCTCCTGCATAATCGCGAGGCGAATTGCCTCACCACCGCTACCGGAGCCGCCCAGGAACGCTGGGTCACTTGGAATCCGCACCTTTACACACTCGCAGAATCTGGGCTCGGTGGTGCTTCAAGCTTCATTTCCCGGTTCATCAATTCAAATCTGTCTATGGCCGACCGGAAAGCTAAGTCTATGCGTGTCTTGACCCGATCTAGTACCGCATCCAACCTTTCTGAAGCGACATGGTTTATCCAATGATGCCGTGCGAGGGGGTCTACGACGCTCCAATCTGGTTCTGCAGACAGTGGCCGGCCAGAACCCCAATCACTAGAGATACCGACGTGGCCGAGATGTCGGTGCGTCGTTACTTCAATCAATTGGGGCCCTTCGCCCCTCCGAGACCGCATGACGACCGGCGCTGCATGCGCCGACAATCCCACTGTGTCACTGCCACAAAATCGGCTGGCTGGCACTCCGAACGCCTCTGACTTGGACAAGATGTCGGTGACTGCCTGCCGGTTCGCTTGACTCGTAAGAGTTGAATATCCATTGTTCTCGACAACAAAGATGACCGGAAGGCTCCAAAGAGACGCTAGATTTAGGGCCTCGTAGAATGATCCCTCGTCGACGCCTCCATCACCAGTAATAGCGTAAACGACATCGTCGACCTGTCTTGCTCTGTTGGCAAAGGCAAGGCCGACCGATATCGGAACTCCTCCGCCGAGAACCGCTGTAGAACCTAGAAATCCCACTTCTTGGTCTGTGAGATGCATCGAGCCACCTCGGCCGAGACTGCACCCTGAAGGAAGGCTATATAGCTCATCAACAAGTGCTTGAAGGTCGCCACCCTTGGCCAAATAGAAGGCGTGAGAACGGTGCGTGCCGATGACAGTATCCGTCGTGCGAGAGCCGACCATCAAACCCGCAGCGACACCTTCCTGCCCAATGCTGAGATGGACCGGCATTCGGATTCGTCGCGTAGGGTACTCCTCGATCACGCGCTCTTCGACCGCACGAATGAGGGCTACGGACTCGTACAGCAATTCAGCGGTTCGCACGAATGTCATCATACGCGACCCTTGTCCGCGAGACGCCACCGAGCGATTCTGCCCAGACCTTCGGAAAGTGTAGTTGTGGGGGCCCATCCAATATTTCTCTGAATCATCGCGATATCTGCTATTCGGTCCTTTGTCGCACGATCAACTGGTCCGACAAAGCCAGAGTGAATCTCACTCGATGACCCGAGAAGATGCCGCAATGTTTGGACAACTTCCTGCACGCTGTGGGATTGGCCCGTACCCACATTATAGGTCCCGCCGAGATTGGCGACTGCCGTGCTCAGGCAGGCAGTAGCAACGTCATCGATCCAAACGTAGTCCTGGCGCTCGAGAGCATGAGTGAGTATGATCGGCTGATCCAGCGATAGGCGAGCAAGTGCATCAGAGATCAGCCATCCTGCTGGTTGACCCAACCCATATGCGGCGAAGATTCTCAACCACGAGAAGCGGGCGCCGACTGATGTGATGGACTCGCCAGCCATCTCGGCGATCCTGACCTTTGCGCGGCCATATGCGTCGGTCGGTTGTGCGGGAAGGTCCTCGGAAAGAGATCCGTTCAGATTGCCGTACTCGGCCTGCGACCCGAGGCCAATCCACGCACGAGGCGGGCGCCACTTCAACAGGACATCGATAACCTCGCGTACTCGTTCGACGTTTTGAAATTGAAGTGAGTCGATGCCTCTTGACCTTGAATCGACGCCACCCCGCCACGACGCATCGACAACTACATACTCGTCCCCTTGCGGGAGCATCGAAGGCAGAAGAGCAAGGTCACACGATGGAATCACTCTGTAGCCTAGCTTGGTGATCCGACTCAGCCAAGACGGCTCGACAGTTCGTACCACCAAGATCGTGCGATCCGCGACCGGAACCGCACGGCGCATCACCGCACTCCCGATGAATCCTCGGGCACCAAGGATGATTAGAAAGGGGTTACCGGCTCCGGCAAAAGCCTGCGATATCAGTGAAGTCATAAGAGTGAGACCGAGCTAAAGTGGACTGAGGCGGAGCGAGAGAAGAGATTGTGTCGAGGCAATAGCATGCAGCGGCTGAGCCCACTGATCTCGGTTACGTCGATGCATCCAGCGGTCACGTTGACCGCCTGGACGGACCGACGACCGTAGTGCTCCTGGAGGTCAGTGCCTCTTCGAGGGTGTCGGCGACGAAGTCCAGCATGTCGGTGGTCAGGCCAGGGTAGACACCGAGCCAGAAGCTCCGCTCAGCGACGATGTCAGTGTTCTCGAGCGAGCCCACCACACGTCGCGGTGTGTCGGCATAGGCGGGTTGACGAAGTATGTTACCGGCAAAGAGCAGTCTCGTCCCGATCCCGGCCCCCTCTAGGATCTGAACGAGATGGTTTCGGTCGATCGCTGATTCGGGCCGGACGGTCACCGCGAACCCGAACCAGCTGGGGTCGGAGCTTGGGGTCGCCTGCGGGAGGACGAGGATCTCCTCGAGATGGGCGAGGCGATCACGCAGGTGGTTCCAGTTCCGCCTGCGCGCCTCGACAAAGCGGTCGAGCTTGTGGAGCTGCGCAAGGCCCACCGCGGCCTGCATGTCGGTGAGCTTCAGGTTGTAACCGATGTGCGAGTAGACGTACTTGTGGTCGTACCCGTAGGGCAGATCGCCGAGCTGCCAGTCGAACCGGCGCCCGCAGGTGTTGTCTTTGCCAGGCTCGCACCAGCAGTCGCGGCCCCAGTCGCGGAACGACTCGACCAGCTTCTTGAGGGGTCCGCTGTCGGTGACGATACATCCGCCTTCGCCCATCGTGATGTGATGTGCCGGGTAGAAGCTGACGGTCGCCAGGTCGCCGAAGGTGCCCGTAAGCTGGCCATCGTAACGAGAGCCGAGAGCGTCACAGTTGTCCTCGATAACCCACAGGTCGTGCTTTGCGGCCAGGTCCAGGACAGTTCCGAGGTCGAACGGGTTGCCGAGGGTGTGGGCCATCATGATCGCGCGGGTGCGGGGGCCGACGGCCTCACGGAGTCGGTCGGGTTTGGCGTCGTACGTGCCGAGCTCGACATCGACGAATACGGGGACGAGCCCGTTCTGCAGGATCGGGTTGATGGTCGTCGGGAAGCCGGCCGCGGTAGTCAGCACCTCGTCGCCGGGGCGGAGGCGTCCATCGCCAAGGCTCTCCGACGTGAGGGCGGTGAGCGCGAGCAGATTGGCGGACGACCCTGAGTTGCACAGCACCGCGTGCCGTAGTCCGAGCCACTCTGCGAAGCGCTCCTCGAACGCTGCTGCGAACCTGCCGGTGGTGAGCCAGAAGTCGAGTGAGGCCTCGGTGAGCGACACCATCTCGGCGGCGTCAAACACCTTGCCCGACACCGGGATGGGCGTCTGCCCGGGGATGAAGGCTCGCGTCGGGAATGCTTCGGCGTGGTACTCGCGCACGAGCGCTTCGATCTGTCGGCGGAGCTCGTCGGGCCGTCCCATCAGGGCGCTCCGACGCCGAAGTAGTCGCGATACCAGGCGACCGTCCGCTTGAGCCCGTCGGCCAGGCCGGTTGTGGGCTTCCATCCGAGCACATTGCGGGCCCTACTCGAGTCGAGGTACTGGTCGTGGATCTCGCCGATGGCGCTGTCGCGGACGTCTGGCTCGACTCGTGCACCAAAGGCTGCGCAGGTGGCCTCGTAGATGTCCCACACCGTCAGCGGCCGTTCGTCACTGAAATTGAATGCCTCGCCGTAGAGGGCTGGTTCGACAGCCGCCTCGGCCAGGGCGAGGTAGCCGTCGACGACATCGTCGACATGTAGGTAGTCGCGCACGAACGACCCGTCGCTGCGGAGCACCGGGCGCTCGCCCCTGATGAGCGATCGGATCGTGCCCGGGACGATCCTGCTCCAGTTGAGGTCGCCGCCACCGAAGATGTTCCCACAGCGGGCGATGGTGACCGGGAGGCCGTACGTCTTGGCGTACGAACGGCTCACCAGGTCCGCACAGCTCTTCGACGCCTCATAGGGCGCGATGCCGTCGAGCGGCATGTCCTCCCGGTAGGGAAGGTCGGGCTGCATGCCATAGGCCTTGTCGCTCGACGCAACCACGACCCGGTCGACCAGATCGGCGTGGATCCGGCAGGTCTCAAGTACGTTCCAGGTGCCGGCCACGTTCGTCGCGAAGGTGGCAGCCGGAGACCGATCAGCCGTCCCGACGATCGTCTGCGCGCCGAGGTGCAGCACCGTGTCGGCTTCGAATGCGATGATGGCGCGCTCGATGCACGCCTGGTCCTCGAGGCTGCCAGTCGCAACGGTGACCCGGTTCACCGTGCCATTGCGGAACAACTCGGACTGGCGGTCGGCGTCGAGCACGAGGGCGCAGACATTGGCGTGGAGGTCGACGAGCTTTCGACACAGCCAGGACCCGACCATGCCTGTCGCGCCCGTGACAAAGACCCGCCGGCCGGCCCACGCTTCGGATGAGGTTGCGGCGAGACCTACCACGGCGCAGCCCCCGAGCCCCAGAGATCGTTCAGCATCTGGAATTCACGGTAGGTGTCCATCGGCTGCCAGAACCCGTCGTGACGGTACGCATGGAGTTCGCCGTCCGCCGCAAGTTTGGCGAGGGGCTCATGTTCGAGAATGCTGTCGTCGTCGAGGTACTCGAACACCCCGGGCTCGAACACGAAGAATCCCGCGTTGACATAGCCCTCGCTCTGCGGCTTCTCTCGGAACTTCTCGACTAGGCCATCACTGTCGATGTCCATCACCCCAAACCGGCTGGGAGGCCGCACCGTGGTGACGGTCGCCAGTCGGCCGTGCGACTTATGGAAGGCGAGGAGAGATGAGACATCGAGGTCGGCGAGACCGTCACCATACGTGACGAGGCACCGTTCACCGTCGACAAAGCTCTCTACACGCTTGACCCGCCCCCCTGTCTGCGTCAACTGCCCCGTATCGACCACGGTGACCGTCCAGTCGCTTTCGTCGTGCTCACCGTGATAGCTGATCTCCGCTTTCGAGCCGAGGTGGATCGTGAAGTCCTGATTCCTAGCCTCGTAGTTGAGGAAGTAGTCCTTGATCACCTCACCTCGGTAGCCAGTGCACACGACGAACTCGTTCAACCCTGCACGGCCGAGGATCTTCATCAGGTGCCACAAGATCGGACGTCCGCCGATCTCCACCATCGGCTTGGGCCGGAACTCGGTCTCCTCGCGTAGACGCATCCCGAGACCCCCGGCGAGGATCACCGCCTTCATGTGGCCTTGCGTGTCCTGTGGGTGTCGTACGTGACCGGGCCTGTGAGCCGGATCGATCTGGCAGTAGTTCCCATCGCAGGACAATACCCCGTAGCGAGCAGTCAAAGCACCCTACAACGCCGACCCGTCAACGGGAAAGCTAGTCTAGATCTCCTGGGGCGCCGCCCCCAGACTTGCGACGGGATTTCATGCGGCTGTCCCGAGTCAGGCGTTGGCGAGGTAGTCGGTGATGTGCGGTCGATGGTGGTCAGCCTGCAGGTCAGGGCTGTGCCATCGCAGACGATCTGTTTGACCGCCTCCACAAGGTGGTGTTTCAAAGGCGCGTCATGACCGATCCCGGCGACGCCCCCGACCTCGAGGACGCCCACCTCGTCGAGATGCTCGACCTCACAGCCGACTACCCCTGCCGGCCTGTCGAGTCATACAACACCGTCAACGAACTCTCACACGAGCTCCGCCGCTGGGCCGCCCGCCTGCTCCCCAGCACCAACCGGCTCGGCCGCCGAAACGAACACGGCGACACCGATTGACCCGCCCCCGAGGGCCGGTCCACTCGGCGCGATTGGCGGTCACGAACGACCGTCAAGTCCTTGTGGCCCTTCGTGACTTGACCTCGTAAATGGCGATGGCGACCAGGCCGTCCAGCAGGTCGATCCGCCCCAACGCCTCGGTGGCGACCCGTACGCACATGTGGATCACGGCCCGCCATGAGATCCCGTAGCGGTCCGCGGCGGCCTGCGTGTTGCCCAACACAGCGTCATGTACCACAACGTCTTCGAACGCCCGGGTGAACGCGGAGTCGTGGCGGGCCCACGGCACCGCCGCTACCGTCACGTCGCACTCGGTGCAGTTCACCCGAGGGGCCGGGCCCACCGGGGCCGGGCCCACCAGTTCGACGGCGGCGAACCCGGCATCGGGGTGCCCCCACCGGCGCTCACCGCGGCCCTGGTCGAACCAGGCGGCCAGCGCACCGCATGGGCCGCACCGGCCCCGCCAACGCAGCTTCGAGCGCACCCAAACCGCCAGGTGGGGCCGGTCCCGGTCGGTCACATCCCAGTCCACCACCACCGTCTCGCGGCACAACCCGCAGGTCCTCCTGAGTATCTTGCTGACTCGCACGTCGTCCCTTCCTCGCTGCCGGTTCTAAGCAGCTGGGCAACGTAGGAAGAGGGCGGCGTGCGCGCGAGGACCCCCACCCCCTCAGCAGTCGCTACCCACCCAAGAGAGCGTCAGTCGAGCCGGAATTCCGTTCGCCGCTGCGGTCCTATGTCTATAGTGAGGACGTGTCGCTCTCGCCGATGCCTCCTCCACACATCGTTGCGCTCGGGACAGCACGTTCCGAGGTCGGACCTCTGCTTCTTGAGGTCTACCTCGCACTTCCGACTCCCCTATCAGGTGAGGTTCGGTGCGGTCGGTGTTGGTGATGGACAACCGAGTTGGTGCCGGTGTCACCTCTTGCCACAGTCGGCGCCGTGGTCACAGTTGAGTTCGCCAGCGCTACCTTGGGCGATCGGGATAGATGCAGGGCGCTAGCCGTCTTGCCGAAGCGCCTCAAGGTTGGGGTTCTGATGTCGGGTCGCTGTGGGAACTGGGAGCACCGCCGGACGGACGAATGTCTAAATCTGGGCTGGAAGTCCGCTGACGCGATCCCCATCGGTAGCGGGAGCGGCGCCGGATGACTGAGAGTCGACCATTCCTTTCCTTCTGCATCCCAAACTACAACATGGCGCCGTGGTTGGGGGGTGCCATTGAAAGCGCATTGGCGATCACGGGTCACGACATTGAGGTTGTGGTGGCCGAAAACGCGTCGACCGATGACTCGCTGGCGGTCGCGTCCTCCTTCAGCTCGGACCGCAGGTTTCGCCTTGCTGGCTTCGACCGGCACGTTCCCCCGATAGAAAACCTCAATCGGGCAGTACGTGCGAGCACCGGCGAGTGGGCGGTCCTCCTTTCGGCCGACGATGTCGTCTCGCCAGTCCTCGCCGACGTGGTCGCCGAGGCGGCGGCACGGGGAGCGACCCTAATCGGATCCAACGTCATTCTTGTGAATGCTGCCGGGGAGCCGAGCCGCCCTCACCCTGGATATGGCCCACACACATACAAAGGCCGAGCTGGCCTAGCGAAGGTCGCGACCCGCAGGCCCTTCTTCTTGTGTGGCACGGCCTTCCGCCGGAGCGACTTCGACAAGGTCGGAGGTATGGACCCTCGCTGGCTGACAGCAGATCATGACTTCTTCATAAGGGTGGCCGGGCTCCCTGGAGCCGTCCCGATGCAAGACCCACGCATTGGAGGCACCTACTTCGTCGACCGCGGCTCGACGTGGACGAGACTGGTGAAGTCCGGCGATGACATCCGGATTCTGGGCAAGATGTACCAGGACCGAGGAATGTATCGGAGCCTAGGAATTGACAGAGCTGTGAACCGCACGCTCCGTGGTGAGGCAATCCACGGGGTTCGCAAAGATCTGTCAAGAGGCGATCGGGCGACAGCATGCAAACGACTGCGTTTTACCGTATCCTACGCTCGGGGCCTGCCTCGTGCGGCGGCGCTGCTCGATCTCCTTTCCGTCCGCCTATTCGGCAGGGTCGCCACACCACAACTTCGGTCTCTGCTAACCACGATCTTTAGGGCCGGTTGAAGGGCGGGGCTGGCGGTACGGCGAGTGAGGTGAGTGCGGCTCGTAGGCGGTCGGTCTTGTGGCCCCGGTGGCCGAGCGTCTCGTTCTGGACCCGGCGGCGGCACTCGTCGAGCTTCGTGTTGGCCAGCTTGACGAGGTGGAACGGATCGGCGACCTGGGTGGCAGCCGGGAGCACGGTGTCGAACGCGAGGCGCAATGGCCCTGACAGATCGAGGGTGGCCCATTCGATCCGGTTGAGCCAAGCCTGGTCGCGGGCTGCGAGCCACGCGCACGCTCCGGCGGCGGAGCGGCCGGGGATGACGTAGAGGAGTTGCCCGGCGCTCACGTCGACGATCGAGGTGGACCACGCCTGGGTACGCCGTGGGCCCAGTCGGGCGAACAGGGTCTCGTCGATGCGGTCGGGGTCGTCGACCAGGGCTCCGCCATACGGGATGACAGTAGGGACCTTACGGGATCGGAACTGGCTGCCCCTATCCGAGTGCAGGATGGCGCCGGCGACGTCGCCGCCGCCGCGGGCGACGGCCATCTCGATCGCGGCGACCACCAGGCTGGCCTTCATGCGCTTGTCGACGGCCCAACCGACGATCCGGTTCGAGAACACGTCCTTGATCGCGCAGCAGTAGAGCTTGCCCTCGGCGGTGCGATGCTCGCTGATGTCGGCCAGCCACAGCCGGTTCGGCGTTCCGCCGTGAAGTCGAGGCGCACCAGGTCGTCGTGCGCCGCCGCCCCCGGCCTCGACCCCTTGCCTCTCTTGGGTTTGCCGATCGCCGACCACCACTGGTTGTCGCGGCACACTCGCCACACCACCCGATCCGACACCTCCGGGTGGTCGCCCTGGCGGACCTCATCGGCAAGGAACCGGTACCCGAACTCGGGGTCGTCGCAGTGTCCGTCGAAGATCGCGTTCGCGCGGTAGGCCTCGTCGAACTGGCCGGCGGTCACGGGCTCGTTGAGCCACCGGTAGTAGGGAGGGCGAGCAAAGCCGAGTATCCGACACGACACCGTGACGGGGATCCCGTCGCCGGCGAGCCCGCGCACGAGCGGGTAGATCACCCTTCTTCTTGGGAGGCTGGCCTGACCCAGATAGGCAGCCGTTCGTCGCAACACCTCGTCCTCCTGCTCGAGGAGCCGGATCCGGCGCTTCGCCTCCCGCAACTCGGCCATCTCGCTGCGCGATGACGCGTCCTGGCCGTCGTCGCGAGCCTGGGCCAGCCAGTTCCCCAGACGCGCTCCGTGATCCCGAAATCGGCGGCGATGCCTTTGATCCGCACGCCGTCGGGCCGGTTCAGAGCGACCCGGACGAACTCCTCGCGGAACTCCTTCGGGTAAGGCTTGGGCATGGCACACATCCTCTCCCCTGGCACCACCGGCACCACAGATCAGATGTCACCCCGCCGCACGGCAGTCCCTCTTCAAGCACGAAGGCAGCCAGTTCGGTCGCTAGTCACCGGGCCGGGGGCGTTCGAAGTCGCGAGCCTCGACCCTCGACTGTTCACACAGCCGTCACCTGGCATGAGCTACCAAAGGGACCCGTGTCGATGTACGCCGTCGCTTATCATAGGGCTCTCAACTCTTTGGAAAGGTCCGAGTCAGTGCCTCTCAGCGGACTCCGCAATGACCGGACTGGACTCTGGGGGGGGTCCCCGTGATCCCTTGTCGGCTGTGACTGGTAGGCGGGCGACAACGGACCAAAGAGTGCTTGGCGCTCGGATCGCATGCGGAACGGGGATTCCATGGCGGAGAGCCAGCGCTCACCAATCGGTCGGCGACAGGTGACCACACCACCTATCGTCCGCCGGGCGTCGGCGGAGGACGACGAAGCGATCCTGGGCCTGGGGCGTGACGCGCTGGGCTGGGATGACGACGACCGCCACGGCCCGTTCTTCCACTGGAAGCACCGCGAGAACCCCTTCGGGGAGTCACCCAGTTGGGTGGCCACCGTCGGAGACCGGGTCGTGGCTTTCCGCACGTTCCTGCGCTGGGAGTGGCGGCGCCCTAACCACAACGTGGTGCGCGCCGTGCGAGCGGTGGACACCGCCACCCACCCCGAGTTCCAGGGGCAGGGTCTCTTCCGCGCACTCACCCTGAACGCCCTCGACGAACTGGCTGACGAAGGGGTCCGCTTCGTGTTCAACACCCCGAACGACAACAGCCGCCCCGGTTACCTCAAAATGGGCTGGCAGGTCATCGGTCGCCCCTCGGTCCGCGTGAGGCCACACGGCCTCCGCTCGCTCCTCCGCATGTCCCAGGCCAGGGTGTCGGCCGCCAAGTGGTCGGAGCCGGCGAGCTTCGGCCGGTCGCCCCAGGAGGCGTTCGCCGATGACGACGAGATCCGTGGAGTACTTGCGTCGGCCGCGCCCGAGCCGCTCACGACCAACCGCACACCCGCCTATCTCCGCTGGCGCTTCGGGTTCGGCCCGCTGCACTACCGGGTGGTGTCGCTCGGAGACGTACTCACCGACGGCTTCGCGGTCGTGCGCCTGCGGCGCCGCGGGGCCGCCGTCGAGGGCACGGTTTGTGAGCTGCACACACCGCCGGGCGATCACCGGGCCGGGCGCGGTCTGCTGAGCCAGGTCGAGGGGGCCGACTACCTCCTGGTCGCCGGTTCGGCGCTCGGGATTCGGTCCGGTCTGCTGCCGGCTCCCCGGCAGGGGCCCATCGTCACCTGGCGGGCCGTCGGCGAGCACGATCCTCCCGCACTCGATCGGTGGCACCTCACCATGGGCGACCTCGAGCTCTTCTGAGTGTCGGGCGGGCAGCCTGTCACCTGCGTCCACCGGACGACCCCAGCGCGGCGAGCTCCTCGAGCACCGCCTCCCAGGCGGCGGCCACGGGAGCGATCTCGAACCGCTCGAGACACCACTCGTGGGCTCGCCGCCCCAGATCCTCGGCCCGATTCCCGTTCTTGAACAGGGCGCCAAGGCCTGCGGCGAAGCCGTTCACGTCCCCCGGTTCCATCAAGACCCCCGCCTCGCCATCCTGCAGCATCTCGGGGACGGCGCCGACCCGGGCGGCCACCACCGGAACTGCGGCCATGCCGGCCTCGATGACCACCGCCGGCACCGCCTCGGTGCGACTGGTGAGCACCAGCACATCGCTGGCGGCGAGGAAGTCGTGGATCGTGTCCACTGGGGGCCGGAACACCACCCGGCCCGGGGCGACACGGTCGGCGAGGGCCTGCAGCGATTCACGGTCGGGGCCATCGCCCACCAGCACCAGCGTCACCCCGTCCACCTGGCCGATTGCCTCAACGGCCACCTCGGGGCCCTTGTCCCAAGACAACGAGCCGACGAACAGCGCGGTCGGCCGTTCGGGTAGGCCGAGGCGTAGCCGTGCGGCCGGTCGCCCCTCGGGGATCGTGGCCGGGAAGGCAGCTGCCGGCACCCCGGTGGGGATCACCCGGATCAGCGCCGGGTCGACGCCGAGGTGCTCGCAGAGCTGCGCCCGGTTCCCTTCCGACAGCGCCACCACCCGGGCCGCCCGGCCGAGGAACGCTCGAGTGCGCGCCCGCCGCAGGCGGGTGGACGTCCACACCTCGGGGTCGCTGATCTGGCGGTAGACGAACGGCACGCCCACCCCCAGTCCGGCCAATGCACACGCCGGCAGGGTGGACGAGCCGTGGGCGATGACAATATCCGCCGACTTCATGGCCGACCGCAACCGGCGGAGACCCCTCAGCCGGGGCCAGGATGCGGCGAGCACCGGGTTGCCCAGGTGCGCGCCGGACCGAGCGGACATCGCAGACCCCGGTTCCAGGGCCACCGTGTCAACAGCATGCCCGCGCTCGACGAGCGCCGTCCCGAGATCACCGGCGAACACCTGGGCACCGCGACGATTGTTGTCACTCACCACCTGGAGGATCTTCATGAGCAGGGCCCGGCCCCGCGGGGGACGTCCACCCCCGGCGAACCATCCATCACGTCGTTGACCTCGCGCATGTCGCGACGCGCCACAATGGCGCCTTGGAACACTCGACTACGCGGCTTGTTCACGGCGGCGGGGATGCCGCGTGACCGGTGGTCAGTGAGGTGACGGACTCCTCACCGGCGCCGGCCGAGCGCGCCCGCGTCCTGTGGCTGATCCGGGGCCTCGGCCCCGGAGGGGCCGAGCACCTGCTCGTCGCCGCCGCCCGTGCCGCCGACCGGGAGCACTTCGACGTGTCGGTCGCGTACCTGATGCCGGAGAAGGACGCCCTCGTTCCGGAGCTACGTGAGGCCGGGGTCGAGGTCATGTGCCTGCAGGCTAGGAGACCGCCCGATCTGCGGTGGGCGCGGCGCCTGCGTCGCCTGCTCCGCGACCACCCCGTGGACATCGTGCACGCCCACTCGCCGCTGGCCGCCGCAGTGTCCCGCCTGGTGGCCCGGACCCTTCGCCGGCGCATTCGCCCGGTGTGTGTGAGCACGGAGCACAACCTGTGGGCCGCCTACGCCACCCCCAGCATGGTGGCGAATGCGCTCACCCTGCCGTTGGCCCGCCACCACTTCGCGGTGTCGGAGGAAGTGCGCGCCGCCATACCCCGGCCGTGGCGTAAGCGCACCGAGACGCTGGTGCTGGGCATCGACCTCGACCACACCCGCCGCTCGGCCGGTGACCGCACGGAGACGCGCACCGAGCTCGGGCTCACCGACGACGACGTGATGGCCCTCACCGTAGCCAACTACCGGCAGAAGAAGGACTACCCGAACCTACTCAACGCCGCCCGCCTGGTGGCGCACTCCCCCACCCGGCTCCGGTGGCTCGTGGTCGGCCAAGGGCCCCTCCAGGACAGGGTCCACGAACTGCACCGGCGGCTCGAGCTCGACGAGACGGTGACCCTCCTGGGTTACCGCTCCGACGTCCCCCGGCTGACCGGGGCCGCCGACCTGCTGGTGATCGGCTCACGCCACGAGGGCCTGCCAGTCACGGTGATGGAGGCCTTCGCCCTGGGGGTGCCGGTGGTGGCCACGGGTGTCGGGGGGCTGCCCGGCGTGGTGAAGGAAGGGGTCAACGGCCTGCTCGTCCCCCCCGGGCGGCCCGACCTGCTGGCCGCCGCCGTCGAGCGGGTCGCCGGCGATGCCAGCTTGCGCGGGACCCTCACGCAGGGTGCCCTACGTTCCGCCGAGCAGTTCGACATCACCCGCGCCCAACGCCGGGTGGAGCAGGTTTACCGGTCGCTTCTGCCACCGCAGGAGGCGCGCCACTCCCAACCATTTGATCGCCCGACGGCAGGAGACGGCGCCGCACCCACGGTGCTCTGGGTGATCAAGGGGCTGGGGTCCGGCGGCGCCGAGCACCTTCTGGTCAACCACGCCCAACAGGCAGGCGACGAGTTGTCCCTCGAGGCCGCCTACGTCGTCCCGGCCAAGGATCAGCTCGTGGGCGAGTTGGAGGCGATCGGCGTGCCCGTCCACGCCCTCGGCCGAGGCCGGTTCGGGATGCTCCGGTGGCCGCTTCGGCTGCGGAGCCTGATGAGGCAGCGCCGGCCCGCTCTCGTGCACGTGCACTCGCCGGCGCTGGCACCCATCGTTCGGCTGCTGGTCAGGTCGATACCCGGCCCACCGCGTGCCCGTCTCGTCTACACCGAGCACAACCGGTGGCCGCTTTACAGGGCTTCGACCCGCTGGGCCAACCGCCTCACCTACGGGCTCGACGACGCCACCATCTCGGTGTCCGACGACACGCGCCGGTCGGTCACGCCCCGCTACCGGCCGGAGGTCCGCGTCATTCACCACGGTGTCGATCTCGACGCCGTCCGGAGCCAACGAAGCGATCGCGATGCCGTCCGGGCCCAGCTGGGCCTCTCGGACGAAACCATCCTCGCGGTCACCGTGGCCAACGCCCGCGCCGAGAAGGGCTACCCCGACCTTCTCACCGCCGCCGCCGAGGTCATCGGGCGCGAGGACCGGGTCACCTTCGTCGCCATCGGGCAGGGTCCCGACGCCGAGGCAATCACGGCCCTCCACGAACGACTCGGCCTGGGGCCGCGCTTCCGCCTCCTCGGCTACCGAGAGGACGCCGTCCGCTTCCTGGGCGCGGCTGACCTGTTCGTGCTGGCCTCCCTCCACGAGGGCCTGCCCGTTGCGCTGATGGAGGCGCTGGCCCTGGGCGTTCCCGTGGTCGCCACTGCCGTGGGTGGGATCCCCGAGATGATCGACGACGGCGTGGAGGGCCTACTCGTGCCCCCGCGCCGCCCGGAGGCCCTTGCCGCCGCCATCGAGCAGGTCGTCGCCGACAAGGCTCTGCGCCAACGCCTGGCGGCCGGCGCCCTGGCCAAGGGCGAGCTGTTCGACGCCCGCCGGGCCACCCGCGAGGTCGAGGCGGTCTACCGCGAGGTGCTCGAGCGGTAATCGACGGGCTCAGCCGTGGTGGGCCTCGAGCCAGGCCTCGAACATGAGCACGTCCCACAGCTGGTAGGTGCGGTCGCGGCGACCGTCCTGGTGTTCTTCCCAGCGCCGCGCCACCAGGGCCGGGTCGAGCCAACCCTCGCCGGCCAACCGGTCGGGGGCCAGCAACTCCTCGGCCCAGGGTCGCAGCGGCCCGCGCAGCCACTCCCCCACAGGCACGCCGAAGCCGGCCTTGGGGCGTTCGACCAGGGCGCGCGGCACGTAACGGTCGAGCACCTGCCGCAGGACCCACTTGCCCTGGCCGTCGCGCACCTTGCGGTCGTCGGGGATCCGGGCCGCCAGCTCGACGAGGTGGTGGTCGAGGAACGGCACCCGGGCCTCGAGGCCCACCGACATGGACGCCCGGTCGACCTTCACCAGGATGTCGTCGGGCAGGTAGCCGCGGAAGTCGGCGAAGGTGAGCTGCGACTGCAGCGAGAGCGCGGGCCAGGGGTCGGGCGTGCCGTGGCTGTCGGTGTCGCCCAGCACGAGGGCGTCGGCGTCGGGCCAGTGGGCGGTGACCGAGTCGTACATGGCCGGTGCGGTGGCGAGCGGCAGCAGTTCGGCCAGCTTCGTCGCCTTGTTGGCCGCCAGGCGGGGGCTGTCGCCGACCACCCGGCTGAGGCCCTTCCACTGGCCGGCGGGCACCCGGCGCAGGCCGCCGGCCACGGCCCGGCGCACCGGCACCGGCACCTTGCGGGCCCGGGACCAGATGCGGGGGATCCACTGGTGGCGGTGGTAGCCGGCGAAGAGCTCGTCGCCGGCGTCGCCCGACAGCGACACCGTGACATCCCGTCGGGCGATCTCGGACACCAAGAGGGTGGGGATCTGCGAGGAGTCCCCGAAGGGCTCGTCGTAGACGTGGGGCAGCCGGTCGACCACCGCCATGGCCTGGCCGGGCGTGACCTGCACCGACGTGTGGCGGGTGCCCAGTTGGCGGGCCACCGCGGCCGCCTCGGTGCTCTCGTCGAAGTCGGCCGAGGGCGAGCCCATGGTGAAGGTGCGCACCCGGTAGCCACTGTTGCGCTGCATCATCGCCACGACCGTGGACGAGTCGATGCCCCCCGAGAGGAAGGCGCCCAGGGGCACGTCGGCCGCCATGCGCAGACGGACGGCCTCGTTCAGGGCCGCGTCGACGGTGTCGACCAGCGCATCGTCGCCGAGGGTCAGCGGGTCGGTCGCGCCCCGAACCATGGCGTCGGCAACTGACCAGTAGGGCGACACCTCGGGACGCCCGGTGCCCTCCAGGTTGGTCGACAGGATCGACGCCGCCGGCAGCTTGTACACGCCCTCGTAGATGGAGGCCGGCGCCGGGACGTACTTGTGGCGGAAGTACTGCGCCAGTGCGTCAGGGTCGATGCGGGGTTGGAAGTCCGGGTGGGCCCGCAGGCCGTGGAGCTCGGAGGCGAACAGGAAGCGATCGCCGCAGGACGTGTAGTACAGCGGCTTCTCGCCGGCCCGGTCGCGGGCCAGGTACAGCCGGCGGTCGTGGCGGTCCCATGCCGCGAAGGCGAACATGGCGTTGGCCCGCTCGACGGCGCCGCGCACCCCCCACTCGGTCAGGGCGGCGGCCAGCACCTCGGTGTCGCCGTGACCCTTGAACTGGTGGCCCTTGGCCTCGAGTTGCCTCGAAAGGTCCGCGTAGTTGTAGAGCTCACCGTTGTAGGTGAGCACCCATCGCCCACACGGCGACACCATCGGCTGGGCGGCGAGGTCCGACAGGTCGAGCACGGCCAGGCGGCGATGGCCGAGGGCGACCCCGTCCTCGGCGTCCACCCAGAGACCGCTCCCGTCGGGGCCGCGGTGGCGCAACGAGTCGGCCATGGCCGTGACCGTGGCAGCCAGCACGTCCGCGGTCGTCGACCGTGTCGTATCGATGACACCCGCGATCCCGCACACAGGCGAACCGTAACGGGCGAAGGCGGGTCAGTCGGACCCGAACCGCACGTTGATCGTTGAATCGCGATCTGGCTCGATTGGGCCCGTGCCCGCGTCGTTCGAGACCGTGAGGCCGACCGCACCTCGCACCTTCCACGTCGAGGCACCGGTCACGGTGACCGTGATGTCGTCGGGGTTCACCAAGGGCTGAGGAGCCACGGTCAGAGCGTAATCGGTGTCGGGTGTGATCTGGCCGGTCAGGTCGATGACGAGATCGGCCGATGCGCCCGGCCCCAATCGGACGATGGCGGAGTAGACCCAACGGTTGCGTTCTCGTTGTGACTCCATCGACAACGGCTGACCGTCGAGGGTGGCGCCGTCGAAGCCGAGGGGCGAGTAGAGCGACAGGTTCACGTCGTTGGTGCCGAAGGGGAGGCCCCGATCATTGTTGCCGATCACCGCCTGGGGCAGACCGTCGGCCGGTGCGTCGTTGGTGAGATGGATGGTGGCGGTGGCGTCCACCCGGCCCGTGGAGGGGTCGAACCGGGCCCGGTAGTCGAGGGTCCGGTGCAGGAAGATGTCGATCTTGTTGTTGGCGTGGTTCTGGCTCACGAGCGACACGAAGTCGCCGTCGCCCACCGGCGGCAGGGCCCCGTCGGCCCCCACCCGCTCGAACAGCGCCTGTTCCTCGGGGTGGATGCTGTAGACGGCGAGGCGGCCCTGGTGCACCACCGGAGCCAGCACATTGGCCGCCTGCCGGGGACCGGGGATGTCGCCCGAGGTCAGCTTCTCGAACGTCACCCGGCTGGCCTCGTCGAGGAAGTCGACCCGCTGCGACTCGTCGTCCTGGAAGGTGAGGTACTGCCGGCGCATCAAGATGTCGGCCGCGTTCTCACTGGTAAGCGACTCGTCGAGGCCGGCCACCTGGATGGGCCCCGTGAAGTTGAGGAATGCGGCCAACGCCACGGGGTCGACCACGATGACCCCGTCGACCGGTCGGCCGCCGGCCTGGGGATACAGCTCGGCGAACACCTTGGCCACGCTGGGGAAGTCGGGCGAGAGGGTGACGTCCTGCAGGAAGTCCTGGGGCTGGAAACGCCCATAGCGGGCCAGGTAGTCGGCGGGGCCCGAGATGTGGCGGGTGGCAGGATCGGTGGCCGACCGCAGCTCGCCGATGCGGCCCGACCGGGTGAGGTCGAGCTTCCCGTCGGTGGCGGTGAGCTCGCCGAAGTTGCCCACGAAACCGCCCAGGCCGCGCGACTCGGCGGGCTGGGTGAAGGCGATGAAATAGTGCCGCGGCGCCCCGCCCCCGAGCAGATCGGGAGCGAGCCGCACCGCGGTGCTGGCCAGCTCGGCCTGGGGCAGCGCTTCCTGCACCTGCTCGTCGAAGGCGGCGACCCGGGTGCGCAGCGGGCCGAGCACCCATGGAGACTCGGTGCGGTCGACCGCGTCCGAGCTGGCCTGCAGGGCCTCGGTCGAGCGCTCGAGCGGCCCTTCGAACTGCTGCACGAGGTCGAGATCGATCTGCCCGTCGCGGAACTCGAGGGCGTCGATGTCGGCGTCAGCCGTCGCCGATGCGGCGGTGTCGGCCAGCGCAGCGCCTTGGGCGGTCATCGTCTCGATGACGTGGGCCTGATGCCCGAGGATGGGCACCAGCCGGGCGGGCATCGCCCACGGCGAGTTCAGTCGGTCGTTGGCGGCGGTGAAGTGGGTCGATGCCGCGTACAACCGCTCGACGGCGAGCTCACCGTTGCGGTCGCGCGCCGCGTTGAAGCCGTCACGGGCCTCCGCGGTGGCCTGCGAGACGTCGTGTCGGCTCTGGAACACCGCAACGGCGAGCCCGGCCCCGGCGAGCCCGACCGCCACGGTCGCCACGACGGCGAAGGTGCGCACGCGGCGGCGGGTCAGGTCGGAGCAGCGCAGGAGGCCCGAGACCAGCACCGGCGTCACGGCGACGGCCGCGATGAGCGCCGACGTGCCGAGCGGGGCGTCGAGCGACAGCCGCAGGAGGACCTGCACCGACAGCGCACCGATGAGGGCCCCCAAGGGCCGGCGCCGCACGTCGGCTAACACGGCGACGAGCGCCACACACAACGCCACCAGGCCAACGACGGTCACGATGCGACCGGTTGCCGCCGTCGCGCTGACACCGGCCAGGAACAGCCAGGTCCATCGACGCGACTTGGCCGCGGTCAACGTCACGCCGGCGGCGAGGGCCATCCGAAAGGCCGCATCGACCAGGGGGTAGCCCGTGGCGGCGCCCGGCGCGCACGCGGCGCCAACCGCGGCCGCCAAGGCCAGAAGCCCGACCAGCAGATGGTCGGTACGCGTGGGTGGCCGCCGACGATGAACGTGGTGGTGGGTGGGCGTGGCGGCGGAGGGAATGCTGTTGCTCCGAGGGAGCGGCAGAAGGTCGGCTGCACGATATCGACCGTCGGCCAACTGCTCGGGTCACTACCGGTGATGCCACGGGTCACCACCGGGCCTGGCACACTCTCGTGCCGTGGCCATGATGCGGCTGGGTGCGACCAAGCTGGGCGGGCGCACCTTCCACCTCAAACCCGCCGACGGGTCTCGGTGGGTGGCGGTGGTGGGGGCGGTGGGCATCGTGGGTGGGATCACCCTGGTGTTCTGGTTGGCCGACCATGTGGTGTACGACACCTGGGGGCCCATGGTCGTGGCCCTGTTGCTCATCTGGGTCTCCGCGGTGGTCATCCGCCGCACCGCCGCGCTCAGCGACGATCCCCTCATGGTCCGGATCCTCACCGTCGCCCTGGCCCTCAAGCTGATCAGCGCGCTGGTGCGCCGCTGGGTCGGCCTCGACGTCTACGGCGGCCTCGCCGACTCCGGCGCCTACCACCAGACCGGCCTGCAGGTCGCGGAGAACTTCCGCCAAGGGATCCTGAGCACCCGCAGCCTCGACATCGTCGGCACCGACGAAGGCCACAACATCAGCGTCATCACCGGCGCCGTCTACACCGTGCTCGGCGGCCAGGAGATCGTCGGGTTCCTGGCCTTCGCCTGGTTCGGGTTCCTCGGCCAGATCCTGTTCTTCCGGGCCTTCCTCACCGGCGTCGAACACGGCAACCAACGCCGCTACGCCTTGTTGGTGTTCTTCCTTCCCTCGCTGTTGTACTGGCCCTCGGCCATCGGCAAAGAGGCCTACATGATGTTCGCCATCGGCCTCGCCACCCTCGGCGTCGCCCACCTCCTCGGCCCCCACCCACGCGCCCGCGGCGCCCTCTACCTCGCCCTCGGCGTCCTCGCCATCCTCCAAGTACGACCCCACATGGCCGCCATCATCGTCGGCGGCATCGCCATCGGCGCCATCGCCCGCCGCCCCGGCCGCCTCTCGGTCCGCCAAACCGGCCCCCGCGTCCTGCTCCTCACCCTCCTCATCCCCCTCCTATTGGTCTCCATCACCCGCATGAACCAGTTCTTCGGCGCCGACGACCTCAGCACCCAAAGCGTCGACGCCACCTTCGAACGCACCCGCGACCAGACCACCACCGGCGGCTCCCAATTCGCAACCACCCCCGTCCACACACCCCTCGACCTCCCCCCCGCCATCGTCTCGGTGCTGTTCCGCCCCTTCCCCTGGGAAATCCACAGCGCCACCACCCTCGTCGCCGCCGCCGAAGCCCTACTCCTCGGCACGCTGGTCCTCCGGTGCTGGTCGTCCCTGGTGGCGCTGCCCCGCCAGCTGCTGCGCAATCCCTACCTCGCCTACGTCGTCGGCTACAGCACCCTGTTCATCATCGCCTTCTCCAACATCGGCAACATCGGCATCCTCGCCCGCCAACGCACCCAACTCCTCCCCCTCCTCCTCACCCTCCTCGCCCTCCAACCCCCCAACACCCTGGGCCCCGACAGCGACACCGACGAGGACCAACTCGCGTCGCCGGAGCGGCTCGATGCCTGACCAGGCCAACCGTGCGCACGCCGTTGAGGTGGCGCCATGGCGGGCCGCCGCGCCGTGGCGGGCCGTGACGACGCCCATCGTGCGGCGATGGTCCGATCGGGGGATCCGACCGCTCTTGCCGGGCGAGGAGTCTCGTGGGGTGGCGGTGGTGGGGGCGGTGGGCATCGTGGGTGGGATCACCCTGGTGTTCTGGTTGGCCGACCATGTGGTGTACGACACCTGGGGGCCCATGGTCGTGGCCCTGTTGCTCATCTGGGTCTCCGCGGTGGTCATCCGCCGCACCGCCGCGCTCAGCGACGATCCCCTCATGGTCCGGATCCTCACCGTCGCCCTGGCCCTCAAGCTGATCAGCGCGCTGGTGCGCCGCTGGGTCGGCCTCGACGTCTACGGCGGCCTCGCCGACTCCGGCGCCTACCACCAGACCGGCCTGCAGGTCGCGGAGAACTTCCGCCAAGGGATCCTGAGCACCCGCAGCCTCGACATCGTCGGCACCGACGAAGGCCACAACATCAGCGTCATCACCGGCGCCGTCTACACCGTGCTCGGCGGCCAGGAGATCGTCGGGTTCCTGGCCTTCGCCTGGTTCGGGTTCCTCGGCCAGATCCTGTTCTTCCGGGCCTTCCTCACCGGCGTCGAACACGGCAACCAACGCCGCTACGCCTTGTTGGTGTTCTTCCTTCCCTCGCTGTTGTACTGGCCCTCGGCCATCGGCAAAGAGGCCTACATGATGTTCGCCATCGGCCTCGCCACCCTCGGCGTCGCCCACCTCCTCGGCCCCCACCCACGCGCCCGCGGCGCCCTCTACCTCGCCCTCGGCGTCCTCGCCATCCTCCAAGTACGACCCCACATGGCCGCCATCATCGTCGGCGGCATCGCCATCGGCGCCATCGCCCGCCGCCCCGGCCGCCTCTCGGTCCGCCAAACCGGCCCCCGCGTCCTGCTCCTCACCCTCCTCATCCCCCTCCTATTGGTCTCCATCACCCGCATGAACCAGTTCTTCGGCGCCGACGACCTCAGCACCCAAAGCGTCGACGCCACCTTCGAACGCACCCGCGACCAGACCACCACCGGCGGCTCCCAATTCGCAACCACCCCCGTCCACACACCCCTCGACCTCCCCCCCGCCATCGTCTCGGTGCTGTTCCGCCCCTTCCCCTGGGAAATCCACAGCGCCACCACCCTCGTCGCCGCCGCCGAAGCCCTACTCCTCGGCACGCTGGTCCTCCGGTGCTGGTCGTCCCTGGTGGCGCTGCCCCGCCAGCTGCTGCGCAATCCCTACCTCGCCTACGTCGTCGGCTACAGCACCCTGTTCATCATCGCCTTCTCCAACATCGGCAACATCGGCATCCTCGCCCGCCAACGCACCCAACTCCTCCCCCTC
>OBLX010000047.1_pt1 | contig 31422 bp, 16 predicted proteins | sample 1519811 | NCBI WGS metagenome assembly OBLX01 (sample SAMEA3991476, study PRJEB22521) | metagenome | biome: anthropogenic terrestrial biome; feature: sewage plant; material: surface water | place: Sweden | collected 2012-09-26
GTTGCCGGCGGTGAACCTGGGCGCGGGGCGTACCGCCACCGCGGTGACCGCCGGCAACAACCACACGTGCGCGTTGTTGGACAACGCCACCGTCAAGTGCTGGGGCTTCAACAGCAGCGGGCAGTTGGGGCAGGACTCGACCGCCAACCTGGGTGACGGGGCGGGGGAGATGGCGGCGTTGCCGGCGGTGAACCTGGGGTTCGGATCCGGGCCGGCGTCGATGACTGTCGCGTTGGCCGCCGACGAGACCACGGTCGTCGCGGGTGGGACGATCCACTACCACCTGACGGTCACCAACACCGGGCTGCCGGCCCTGTCGGGGTTCACGGTCTCGGACCCGAACGCGCCGGGGTGTGTGCAGGCCATCGCCGGCCTGGCGTCGGGCGCGCACCAGACGATCGACTGCACCTACACGACTACCAACGCGGATGTGGGCACCTACGCCAACACGGCAACGGTGGACACCGCCGAGACCGCGCCCAAGGTCTCGAACACCGTGAACGTCTCGGTGACCCCGGCGCCGGCGCCGGCCTTGAGCGTGAACATGAGCGCCGACGAGTCGTCGGTGGTGGTGGGTGGCACGGTGCACCTGCACGTGAAGGTGAGGAACACCGGGAACGTGGCGTTGACCAACGTCGCCATCACCGACGCGAACGCGCCGGACTGTGTGGTGGCGCCGTTCTCGGTGGCCGTCGGCGCGGACCACAGCGTGGACTGCACGCACGTCGCCACCGCCGGTGAGGTGGCCGGCGGCTACCACAACTCGGCGTCGGTGGTCTCGACCCAGGTGACGACGCCGGTGGTCTCGAACACGGTGAACGTCGCCGTGACGCCGGCCCCGGCGCCGGCGCTGACCGTGCAGACGAGCGCGGACGAGTCGTCGGTGACGGTGGGCGACACGGTGCACCTGCACGTGAAGGTGACGAACACCGGGAACGTGGCGTTGACGAACGTGGCCATCACCGATGCCAACGCCACCGGTTGCGAGGCGGCGCCGTTCTCCTTGGCGGTCGGTGCCGACACCACCATCGACTGCACGCACGTCGCCACCGTCGATGACCAGCCGACGTACCAGAACCGTGCGTCGGTGGTGGCGACCCAGATCACCACGCCAGTGGTCTCGAACACGGTCGACGTGACCGTGACCAACCCGTCGTTGTCGGTGTCGGCCACCGCGGACGAGAGCAGCGTGGTCGAGGGTGCGACGATCCACCTCCACGTGAAGGTGACCAACACGGGCGACGTGGCGTTGACGAACGTGACCATCACGGACGCGAACGCGACGGGCTGTGAGGCGGCACCCTTCGGCCTCGCCGTCGGCGACGAGCTCACGGTGGATTGCGAGCACGTCGCCGTCGCCGTCGATGTCCCGACCTACACGAACACGGCGTCGGTGACCTCGACCGAGGTCACGACGCCGGTCGAGTCCGACGAGGTGCAGGTGGCGGTCACCGCGGCCGAGCCGGGCCTGTCGGTGGTGGCGTCGGCCGACGAGGTGTCGGTGGCGCCGGGCCAGTCCATCAACCAACACCTGGTGGTGTCGAACACGGGCAACGTCGCGCTGCACGCGGTGACCATCAGCGACCCGGCCGCGCCGGACTGCGCCGACGACGGTGTCTTCGACTTGGCGGTGGACGGGTTCACGACCATCGACTGCGCCTACACGACCACCGGCAACGACGCCGGCACCTACACCAACGAGGCCTCGGTGATCGCCGACGAAGTGGCCACGCCGGTGGTCTCGAACCCGGTCGAGGTGACCGTCGATGACGCGGTCACGGTGGTGCTCTCTGCCGACCAGTCCTCCGTGGTCGCCGGTCAGGCGATCGGCTACCACGTGACGGTGAAGAACACGTCGGCGCTGACCCTGGTGGGGTTGCAGGTCGCCGACGCGGCGGCGCCCAGCTGCACGGGGGGCCTGGGGTTCGGCATCCTGCCCGCCGGCGCCCAGATCGTCCGGGACTGCACGCATGTTCCTGGCGCCGCCGACTTCGGGACCTTCTCGAACCTCGCCACTGTCGACTCGGCCGCCATCGTGGCGGTCGAGTCGAACCAGGTGGACGTGACCGTGGTGGCGGTCGCGCCGGCGTTGACGGTCACCGAGGCTGCCGACCCGACCGAGGTGGTGGCGGGTGAGCCCATCGACCTCGCGCTGACCGTGACGAACACGGGCAACGTCGCCTTGCACCGGATCACCGTCGCGGACCCCTCGGTGCCGGGATGCCAGGTGAAGGTCTTCGACCTGCCGGTCGGTGCTCAGCGCATGGTCTTCTGCACTCACGTGTCGACGGGCGCCGACGTACCGATCTACCAGAACATGGCGTCGGTGGGCGCGGACGAGCTCACCGCTGCGGTGGACTCGAACATCGTCAGCGTGGCGGTGTCGATCCCGGCCGGCGAGTCGCACGTGGCCGGGTCGGTCACCGAGGCCGGCTCGGGGGTCCCGATCGGCGGGGCGGTGGCGGTCCTGCTCGCCCCCACGGACTACTCGCCCGTGGGGGTCGCCGCCGTCGGTGCTTCGGGGCACTACAGCATGCTGGCGGCTCCCGGGGAGTACTTCCTCTACGTGCTGGATCCCGCGGACGACCACGCGGCGGGGTTCTCCGGGGCCCCCTCCTTGGTCACCGCCGCAGCGGACACCAGCGCCGACGTCGACGTGGAGCTGGCCTCGACCCGAGGGGCGCTCGTGGGCCACGTCCACGACGACGCCACCGCGCAGCCCCTGGCCGGGGTGCTGGCCATCAGCGTCGACCTCGACCTCGACCACGGCCGGCCCGGCGCCGGTGCGGTGACCGCGGCCGACGGTGGGTACCGGATCTCGGGTCTGCGCCCCGGGCCGAAGCTGCTCGAGCTCGTGGACCTCGCCGGAGGCCACGATGTCGAGTTCTACGACGACGCCCCGACCCCGGCCGGCTCGTCGGTCCTCTCGGTGGCCGGCGCGGCGCAGACGACCGCCGACGCCGAGCTCGCCGCGCACGCCGCACCGGTCGGCGTTGCCCACCTGACGGGACAGGTGAGCGCCACCACGGGCGAGCCGCTCGCCGGGGTGGCGGTCATGGCGGTGCACAGCGCCGACTTCTCGTTGGCCGCCGGCGTGTGGACCGATGCCGGCGGTCACTACGACCTCGATCTCGACGCCGGGGACTACGAGGTGGCGTTCTACGACCCGACGGGCGACCATGGCTTCGAGTGGTACGACGATCAGGGCCCGGGGGATCTGGCCCGGGCCGTCACCGTCACCGCCGGTGACCCGGCGGCGGTGGACGCGGCGTTGTCCCCCACCACCGGGGTCGCCACCGGAACCGTCACCGAGGCCGGGACGGCAACACCGCTGGGCAACGTCGGGGTCTTCGCGATCGACGCCGCCGGCACCGTCGTCGGTGTCGCGACCACCGCGGGCGACGGCACCTACGCGTTGACGGGACTACCCGTCGGGAACCTGCGCGTCCGCTTCGTCGACCTCGCCGGCACCTACGCCACCGAGTACTACAACGGGTCGTCCGACTACGGGGGAGCCGCTCTGATCGCCGTCGCCGCCGGTGCCACCACACCGGACGTCGACGCCGAGCTCAGCATCGCCGGCTGAGCCCGCACCGGGGCGGTGGGGGTCGGTTCGCCGGCTGCCACCGCCCACGGCCGGGGCACCCAGGCGGGTCCTGCTCGCCGGCATCGGGCGCCGCCGGCGGGTCGGGTGCGATGATCTCCCCATGGACGGCGCCGCCTCGGCTGACATGCCCGACGAGCCTGACGAATGGACGGGTGACGGCGGCGTCGACCCGGACGTCGAGCACGAGGCCTGGCGCCAGTTGCTGTTCTGGGTGGGTCTGGCCGAACTGGTCGTGTGCGTCGCCGTCGTGGTGGTGGCCGGCGCCCTGATCCCGCCGGTGGTGGTCTTCGGGGTGGTCTTCCTCGTCGGTCTGGTCCTGCTGGTGCGCCCCGGGCGGGTCGGGCCCGTCACGATCGGGGTCGCCTCGATCCTGTTCGTGTTCGGGAACCTGCCCGTGGTGGCCGACGACCTCGCCCATCCCGACTCCTTCGCGACGTTCTTCCCCGCGGCCATCGGCCTGCTGGCCGGCGTCGTGGGCGCCGTCGCCCTCGCCGGGTTCCTGCGGCGCTGGCCGGTGCGGGCCATCGGGCGCGTCGGCGCGGCCGCCTCCGCCCTCGCCCTCGTCGCCCTCGGCATCGGCCTCTACGCCACCCTGACGGTGGAGGACGACGTCCCCCAGGAGGGCGACCTCGCCCTGGCCACGGACGGCGTCGAGTGGGTGCCCGACACCCTGACCGCCCGGGCCGCAGGTGATGTGGCCGTCTTCATCACCAACGGGGACCCCTACCGCCACACCTTCGCGGTCGACGACCTCGACGTCGAGGTCGAGCTCCCCGCCGACACCCAGCGACGGGCCACCTTCACTGCGGAGGCCGGCGAGTACGAGTTCCACTGCACCGTCCCCGGCCACGAGGACATGACCGGCACCCTCACCGTCCCCAGCTGAACCGGGGCCCGAACGACCGGCGTCGCCGGGTCGGGCCGGGCCGGTCAGCGTCCGATGGGTGCGACCAGGCTCAGGCGCGGTCGGCCAGTGTCTGCCGTGCGCGCTAGGGCGCCACCGGGGGGACGGGTGGGAGGGTGAATCCCGGGTAGTGGGACCACGCCGCCGGGTTGACCGAGCACACCGCGGCGAGGGCCTCGTTCGGGTCCGGGGGCTCACGACGCAGGCCGAGACTCGCGGCTTTGGCGGCCCGGGCGATGCTGGCGGCGACCTCGGGGGCGTCGGCGGCGTGGGCTGCGACCCGCTCGGCCAGCGACGGCTCGCCGATGGTGGCGTCGCGCTCGTAGCCGTGCTCGCGCAGGGTCCAGGCCGCGGTGCGCTCGATGCTGCGGATCCACGCCGGCGAGAGGTCGAACGGCGCCGGGGCCCCGGTCGGGGCCGTCACCGGCCGCGCCGCCTCGGCGAACCAGGGGAAGGGAGGCAGGTCGGCGCCGCCGCCGTGCGCGGTGTGGTCGAGCACGGCGGCGTCCCAGTCCTCGCCCACGAAGTCGAGCACCCGTCGCATCTCCTCCTCCGGGCGGACCACGAGATCCTCGAGGCGCACGGTGCAGACCCCACCGCCCGAGGCGGCGAAGCGGTCGATGGCCTTCACCTGCTGCGCGGCGAAGAAGGCGTTGAGCCCGTTGCTGCTGGTGGCCCAGGGCATGGCCGCCAGAGAGGAGACGACGCCGCGCGGGTCGCGCACCACGTGGACGATCCGGGCATCGGGGAACTCGGAGGCGATGGTGGCGAGCTGCTGGGCGTGCGCGGGGGTCTTGTCCCCGAAGCGGGCCTTGCCGTGCTGCGCCGCCGCGGCCCGCATCACCGCAGCGACCGCATCCCGGCGGGTGGTCGTGGCAACGCCGTCGAGGTGGTCGGTCACCTCCGAGCGCGAGACCCCGAGGAAGGCGAACGAGAACGACCGGGCGTACCGCTCGAACCAGGCCCGGCCGTCGCTCGCCAGCGCGTTGCCGCGGGGGTCCAGGTAGAAGGACGCCTCGTGGGTCAGGTGGAGGTTGGGGTGGGCGTTGAGCATGGCGCGCAACAGGGAGGTGCCCGAGCGCCCACTACCCACCACGAAGAGGGGTGGAGCCGCCGTGGTCACGGGCCGATGCCTAGCAGGTGAACGCCGTCGCTTCATTCCCATGTTTCCCACTGATTTCATGGTGAATGGCGGGGGCGATGTCCTCTCGCAGCGTCGACGTGACACACTTGTCCACCTGGCCGGAGGGGTCGCCCGGCGGACCGCACGCAGCACGCTGACAAGGTCCTTCCGGCTCAGTGAACACCGTTCAGGAGCGCTACCCTTGACCGGTCCTCGTAGCTGTGGTGGCAGAAGGCGGAAAGGGTCCCGGGGTGGACATGCATGAGCGGGATCTGATCATCGGGGTGACGCCCTTCGAGCGACCTGATGCCGCGCTGGTCGTGGGCGTGGTTCGGGCCGGTTCACTCGGGGTGCTCGACCTCGGCCGTGACCCCGTGGTGGCCGCCGCCGCCCTCGCCGAGGTGGTGCGCTGGACCGATCAGCCCTTCGGCGTGCGCGTCCCCGCAGCGTCCGACCACCCGGTCACGCTGGTCGAAGGGGTCGACACCGTCATCGTCACGACCGCCGCCGACGTCGCCGCCTGGGCTGCTCCCGGACGCCGAGTCCTCGTCGAGGTGCGCTCGCCCGAGGAGGCCGACGCCGCCTTGGCGGCCGGCGCCGATGGGCTCATCGCCAAGGGGTCCGAGAGCGGGGGCCGCATCGGCGACCTGACCGCCTACGTCCTGCTCCAGACCCTCGTCGCCCGCACCGATCGCCCCGTCTGGGCCCAGGGGGGCATCGGGCGCCACACCGCCGCGGCGGCCGTCGCCGGCGGGGCCGTGGGCGTCGTGCTCGACGCGCAGTTGGCCCTCGTGCGCGAGTCCACCCTGCCCGCCGCCGTCCGCCAGGCCGTCGGGGCCATGGACGGCAGCGAGACCGTGGTGCTCGGCGGGCACCGCGTCTTCACCCGCCCCGACCTGCCCGTCGCCTCGGCCGACCCGGAGACGCCGGCCGCCGACGTGGTGGCCACCCTCGGCGCCGACGACCTGCGCACCCAGTTCCTGCCCGTGGGCCAGGACGGCGCCTTCGCCAAGAGCCTCGCCGACCGCTTCGGCACCGCCGGCGGCGTGGCCCAGGGCCTGCGCCGCGCCATCGACGAGCACCTCGATGCCGCCACCGCGGCCCCGCCCCTCGCCGAGGGCGGCACCCTCGCCACCACCCTCGGCACCCGCTACCCGATCGCCCAGGGCCCCATGACGCGCGTCAGCGACCGCGCCGCCTTCGCCGCCGCGGTGGCCGACGGCGGCGGGCTGCCCTTCCTCGCCCTCGCCCTCATGTCGGGCGACGAGGTCCGCGCCCTGCTGGAAGAGACCGCCCCGCTGCTCGGCGACCGCCCGTGGGGCGTCGGCATCCTCGGCTTCGTGCCCCCCGAGGTGCGCGAGGCGCAGCTCGAGGTCGTCCACGACGTCCGCCCGCCCGTCGCCCTCATCGCCGGCGGCCGCCCGTCGCAGGCCGCGCCCCTCGAGGCCGCGGGCATCAGCACCTTCCTGCACGTGCCCTCGCCCGGCCTGCTCGACCTCTTCCTCAAGGAGGGGGCCCGCAAGTTCATCTTCGAGGGCCGTGAGTGCGGCGGCCACGTCGGCCCCCGGTCGAGCTTCGCCCTCTGGGACGCCCAGATCGAGCACCTGCTCGCGTTCGGCCACACCGACGAGGTGTCCGTCCTCTTCGCCGGCGGGGTGCACGACGCCCGCTCGGCCGCGATGGTCGGCGCCCTCGCCGCGCCCCTGGCCGAGGCCGGCGCCGGTGTGGGCGTGCTCATGGGCACCAGCTACCTCTTCACCGAGGAGGCGGTGGCCGGCGGCGCCATCCTCCCGGGCTTCCAGCAGGCCGCGGTCGACTGCGAGCGGACCGTCCTGCTCGAGACCTCGCCAGGCCACGCCACCCGCTGCGTCGAGAGCGACTACGTCCGGGCCTTCGAGGCCGAGAAGCGCCGCCTGCTGGCCGAGGGCGTCTCCGTGCAGGACGCCTGGGCCGAGCTCGAGCAGCTCAACCTCGGCCGCCTCCGCATCGCCACCAAGGGCGTGGCCCGCGAGGGCGGCGCCATCGTCGAGGTCGACCAGGAGGGCCAGCGCCGCGAGGGCATGTTCATGATCGGCCAGGCCGCCACCCTGCGCCACGAGGTCACCACCGTGGCGGCCCTCCACGACGAGGTCAGCGTCGGCAGCACGCAGTACCTGGCCGACCTCGGCGCGGAGCGGGCCGCCGGTGCGGACGAAGCCGGCGCCGACCGCTCGCTCGACATCGCCATCATCGGCATGGCCGCGGCCTTCGCCGGCGCGGCCGACACCGCCCACTACTGGTCCAACGTGGTCGGCGGCGTGAACGCCATCACCGAGGTGCCCGCGGCCCGCTGGGACGCCGACCGCTACTACGACCCCGACGCCTTCCTCAACGACGCCGGCCGCAAGACGCCGTCGCGCTGGGGCGGCTTCCTCCCCGAGGTGCCCTTCGACGCCCTCGCCTACGGCATCCCGCCCACCTCCCTGGCCTCCATCGAGCCCGGCCAGCTGCTCAGCCTCGAGATGGCGGCCCGGGCCCTCGCCGACGCCGGCTACGCCACCCGCGAGTTCGACCGGGCCCGCACCTCGGTGGTGTTCGGAGCGGAGGGCGGCACCGACCTCGCCACCGCCTACGGCTTCCGCGCTCTCTTCCAGACCTACGTCGGCGACCTGCCCGAGGCCCTCGACGAGTACCTCCCCGCCTACACCGAGGACTCGTTCCCCGGCCTGCTCACCAACGTCATCGCCGGCCGCATCGCCAACCGCCTCGACCTCGGCGGCTCGAACTACACCGTCGACGCCGCCTGCGCCTCGGCCCTCGCCGCCATCGACGTGGCCTGCAAGGAGCTGGTGGCGGGCACGAGCGACATGGTCCTGGCCGGCGGCGCCGACCTCCACAACGGCGTCAACGACTACCTCCTGTTCTCCAGCGTCCACGCGCTGTCGCCCTCGGGCCAGTGCCGCACCTTCGACGCCGACGCCGACGGCATCACCCTCGGCGAGGGCGTCGGCTGCCTCGTGCTCAAGCGCCTGGCCGATGCCGAGCGCGACGGCGACCGCATCTACGGCGTGCTGCGCGGCATGGCCGCGTCGAGCGACGGACGCCACCTCGGCCTCACCGCCCCTCGCAAGGAGGGCCAGCGCCTCGCCCTCGACCGGGCCTACGACCAGGCCGGCGTGTCGCCTGCCGAGGTCGGCCTCATCGAGGCCCACGGCACGGGCACGGTGGTGGGCGACCGCACCGAGCTGGCCACCCTCACCGAGTTCTTCGGCGAGGCCGACGCCCCCACGGGCGCCACCAGCCTCGGCTCGGTGAAGAGCCAGATCGGCCACACCAAGTGCGCGGCCGGCGTGGCCGGCCTCATCAAGGCCACCGAGGCCGTGTACCGCGGCGTGCGCCCGCCCACCCTCAACCTCGAGCGGCCCACCGACTACTACGACGCCGCCACCAGCCCGTTCCGCTTCGACGACGCCGCCCGCCCATGGACCGACGCCCAGCGGGTGGCCGGCGTCAGCGCGTTCGGCTTCGGGGGCACCAACTTCCACGCGGTGGTCTCGTCCTACGACGGCGCCCCGACGCCGGCCCACGGCCTCGACCAGTGGCCGTCAGAGCTGTTCGTCTTCCGCGGCGGCGACCGGGGCGCGGCGCTGGCGGCCATCGACGCCGTGGCGGCCAAGGTCCCCGCCGAGCGTCGGCCGGGCCAGCTCCTCCACCTGCGTGATCTCGCCGCCTTCGCCGCCGAACGGGCCGCGACCGCGGCGGCCGTCGGCGACCCCGTCCAGGTGGCGGTGGTGGCCGACGACGTCGACGACCTCCTCGCCAAGCTCGAGGTGGCCCGCACGTTCACCGCCGACAAGGCCGGCGTGATCGTCCCCGATGCCGCCCTCGCCGGCGCCGAGCAGGGCAAGGTCGCCTTCCTGTTCCCGGGCCAGGGCAGCCAGCGCCCCGGGATGCTGCGAGAGCTGTTCGTGGCATTCCCCCGCCTCCAGCGCCACCTGCGGGCGCCCTACACCGACGTGATGTTCCCGCCCGCGACCCACACCAAGGAGGAGGGGAAGGCCCAGAAGGAGGCCATCACCGACACCCGGGTCGCCCAGCCCACCCTCGGCATCGCCGGCTTGGCCGTCCACGACCTGCTCGCCAGCGTCGGGGTGCGGCCCGACCTCGCCGGCGGCCACAGCTACGGCGAGCTGGTCGCCCTCTGCGCCGCCGGCGCCCTGGCCGAGGACGACCTCGTCCCCCTCAGCGAGACCCGCGCCCGGGCCATCCTCGGCGCCGCCGGCGACGACCCCGGGGCCATGGCCGCGGTGGCCGGCAAGGGTGACGACGTCCGCGCCGTGCTCGCCACCCTCCCGGCCGAGCACCCGGTGGTCCTGGCCAACGACAACGCCCCCGGCCAGGCCGTCATCTCCGGGCCGACGGCGTCGGTCGAGGTCGCGGTCGCCGCCCTGGCCGACGCCGGCCTCAAGTCCAAGCGCCTCCCGGTGGCCTGTGCCTTCCACAGCCCGGTCGTGGCCGACGCCCGCGTCGCCCTCGGTGAGGCCGTGGCGGCGGCTCGCGTCGCGCCCCCCGCCTTCCCGGTGTGGTCGAACACCACGGCCGCGCCGTACCCGGACGCCGTCGACGACGTGCGCTCGTTGCTCTCGAACCAGGTGGCCGAGCCCGTCCGCTGGGTGGACGAGATCGAATCCATGTACGCCGCCGGCGCCCGGGTCTTCGTCGAATCGGGACCGGGTCGTGTGCTCACCCATCTGGTGGACAGGATCCTCGGTGACCGACCCCACCTCGCCGTGGCGTGCGACACGGCGGGCGACCACGGCCTGCATCGCTTCCTGCTCGCCCTCGCCCAGCTCGCCGCCAACGGCGTCGACGTCGACCTGGCCCCGCTGTTCGACGGCCGCGACGCCCGCGCCGACCGCCTCGCCGCGGCCGCCCGCCCGGCGGGCTGGACCATCAACGGCCACCTCGTGCGCGGCGCCGACGGCCGGCCCGTCGCGGGCAGCCTCCAGCCCGTCGACACCGCCCCCGACGTGGCCCTCGCCCTCGGTGGCCCCGGCCGCACCGGCGTCCCGGGTGACCGCGACGCCGCGGTGCTCGAGTACCTGCGAGGGGCCCGCGAGGTCATGGCGGCCGAACGCGAGATCATGCTTCGCTACCTCGGTGGCGCGGTCGAGCCGGCCGCTCCCCTCAGCACGGTGCCGACGGCCCCGGTGGTCGCGACGGCACCGAGCGCTGCCATCGAGGCGACGGCCACCGACGGCGGCGGCCCGGTCGCCCGGGCCGCGCTGACGCCCGACGAGGTGATGACGGCGGTCCTCGCCATCGTCAGCGAGCGCACCGGCTACCCCCTCGACATGCTCGACCCCGACCTCGACCTCGAGGCCGACCTCAGCATCGACTCCATCAAGCGCATCGAGATCGTGGGCGAGCTCGCCGACCGGGTGGGCCTGCCCGGCGCCGACGAGGGCTCGATCGACGAGTCGGTGGTGGAGGAGCTGGCCCAGCTCAAGACCCTACGGGGCATCGTCGACTGGATCGCCGCCCTCGGCGACCGCGAGGCGGGCGACGGCCCGGCCGCCGAGGAAGACGCCGACGCCGGCGAACCGGCCGCCGTCGCACCCACGGTCGAGGTGCCCGCCGCCACCCTGCGCTACGTGGTCGAGCTCGCCGAGGTCGGCCCCCCTGCCGAGCCGCCCGGTCCCGGCTCCGGCGCGTTCTCGGGCCAGACCTTCGCCATCGTCGACGACGGCCAGGGCGTGGCCCTGCACCTCTCCACCCTGCTCGAGGAGCGCGGCGCCACCGTCCGCCTGCTGGCGGCCGACGACAGCGTTTCCGGCGACGGGGTGCCCGACGGCGAGGGCTCCCCGGCCGTCGACGGCCTGATCCACCTGGCCTTCCTGGCCCACGGCACCGAGCTGCCCCTCGCCACCCTGTTCACCCAGGTCAAGGGCCCCGTCCTCGCCGGCCTCCGCCACCTCGTCGTGGCCACCGGGCTCGGCGGCGGCTTCGGCCGGGGCCCCGCCCAGGCCGCCGGCGACCTGCTCCCCGCCAGCAGCGGCGCCCACGGCCTTGCCCGCACCGTGGCCCGCGAGTTCCCCGACTGCCGGGTGCTGGCCGTCGACCTCGACCCCAAGGACGACCCCAGTCGCCTCGCCGAGCACCTCCTCACCGAGCTCTGCGCCGGCGACGGCCTCCTCGACGTGGGCCGCACCAACGGCACCCGCCAGACCCTGCGGGTGGTGCCCGCCGAGCTCGAGGCTGAGGTGCTCGCCACCGCCGCGCCCGTCGTCGGCCCCGACTCGGTGGTGCTGCTCACCGGCGGCGCCCGGGGCATCACCGCCCGGGTGGCGGTGGCGCTGGCCCGCGAGGGCTGTGGCCACCTCGTCCTGGTGGGACGCTCGGCCCTGCCCGAGGGCGACGAGGACCCGGCCACCGCCGGCGCCGGCGATGCCGTCGCGCTGCGCAAGGCCCTCATCGGTGAGGGCCTCAAGGACCCCGCCGCCATCGAGGCGGCGTGCAGCCGCATCCTGGCCGAGCGCGAGGTGCGGGCCACCTTGCGCGCCCTCGCCGACCTCGGCGCCGAGGCCGCCTACCACCAGGCCGACGTCCGCGACGTCGCCGCCGTCGAGGCCATCGTGGCCGGCACGTACGAGCGTCACGGCCGCCTCGACGGCGTCGTCCACGGCGCCGGCGTGCTCGAGGACCGCTTCCTCCGCGACAAGACGCCCGAGTCCTTCGAGCGGGTGTTCGGCACCAAGGTGGACGCCGCCCGCACCCTCGCCCGGGTGCTGCGCCCGGACGTCGGCTTCCTCGTGCTCTTCGGCAGCATCGCCGGCGTGTTCGGCAACCGCGGCCAGATCGACTACGCCGCCGCCAACGACGCCCTCGACACCCTCGCCCGTCGGGCGTCCGAGCACCTGACCGGCCGGGTCGTGAGCGTCGACTGGGGGCCGTGGGCGGGCACGGGGATGGTGTCGGCCGAGCTCGAGCGCGAGTACGAGCGGCGGGGCATCGGCCTCATCGACCCCGACGACGGCGTCGCCTGCCTGCTGCACGAGCTGCGTTCGGGGCGGACCGACGCCCAGGTGGTGCTGATGCGGGCCCGCCCCGACGACCTGGATGGCTGAGCCGGCCGACGCCGTCGACCGCGCCGGCGTCGCCATCGTCGGGATGGGGGCGCTGTTCCCGGGTGCGCCCGACCTCGCCACCTACTGGGACAACATCGTCGGCGGCGTCGACGCCATCTCCGAGGTCCCTGCCGGCCGTTGGGAGTCGTTCTTCTACGAGCCTTCGGCCTACGCGGTCAACCCGGCGCCGCCCGACCGGGTCTACTGCCACCGAGGCGGGTTCGTGGACGAGTTCGCCACCTTCGACGCCGCCGCCTACGGGATCATGCCCGTCACCGTCGAGGCGGCCGAGCCCGACCAGCTCATCGCCCTGAAGGTGGCGGCGGCGGCCATCGCCGACGCCGGGGGAGAGGCTGCGCTCGGCGACGCCCAGAAGGTCGGCGTCATCGTGGGTCGCGGCGGCTACTTCACCCCGGGCATGGCTCGCTTCGACCAGCGGGTCCGGGTGGCCCAGCAGCTCGTCGAGAGCCTGCGCGACCTCGTGCCGGGCATCGCCGAGGACGACCTCGAGGAGGTGAAGCGGGCCTTCCAGGCCCAGCTCGGACCGTCCCGCCCCGAGGCCGCCATCGACCTGGTGCCCAACCTCGCCGCCTCTCGCATCGCCAACCGCCTCGACCTCCAGGGCCCCGCCTACACCGTCGACGCCGCCTGCGCGAGCTCGCTGGTGGCGGTCGACCAGGCCGTGGCCGAGCTGCGCTCCGGGCGCTGCGACGCGGTGGTCGCCGGCGGCGTCCACCACTGCCACGACGTCGCCTTCTGGACGGTGTTCTCCCAGCTCAAGGCCCTGAGCCCGAGCGAGGCCATCCGCCCCTTCGACAAGGCCGCCGACGGCCTGCTCATCGGCGAGGGCACGGGCATGGTCGTGCTCAAGCGCCTCGGCGACGCCGAGCGTGACGGCGACCGGGTCTATGCCGTCATCCGCGGCACCGGGGTGGCCAGCGACGGCAAGGCCTCCAGCGTGATGAAGCCCCGGGTCGACGGCCAGCTGCTCGCCCTCGAGCGGGCATGGCGCGACTCGGGCGTCGACCCCGCCACCGTCGGCCTCGTCGAGGCCCACGGCACGGCCACCCCTGTCGGCGACGACGCCGAGCTCGACACCCTGGCTCGCTTCTTCGGTCCCGCCACGGGCGAGGGCCCGGCGGGCGGCCGAGGCGTGCTCGGCTCGGTGAAGTCGATGATCGGCCACACCATGCCGGCGGCCGGCGCCGCCGCCCTCATCAAGACGGCGCTGGCCCTCCACCACGGTGTGCTGCCGCCCACCCTGCACGTCGACGACCCCCACGAGCGCCTCGCCGACACCCGCTTCCGCACCCTCGCGACCGCCGAGGAGTGGGCCGCCGACGGCACCGCGCGCCGGGCCGGCGTGAACGCCTTCGGTTTCGGGGGCATCAACGCCCACGTGGTCCTCGAAGCGGCCCCCGCCTCCACCCCAGTCGCCCCCACCCCCGTCGTTCTGGCACCGGATCTCGGTGCCAGGGCACCGAAATCCGGTGCCAGAACGGAAGAAGGGGAGCGGGTGGTGCTGCTGGCGGGCGCATCGGCGGACGACCTGCTGGCGCAGCTCGACGACCCCGGCATCCTCGTGGACCGCGACGACTCGCTGCTTGGCTCCTCCTTCGTCGGAGCGCCTTCGGCATCCGGTTCACCGGTGCCGCAGCTCCGCTCCGCTGCGCTGCCTGACCACGTCGAGACCGACCCGGCTGGGACGTGGCGCCTCGCGATGGTCGCGCCGGACGCCCGGCGCCTCGAACTGGCCCGCAAGGTGGTGGCCCGGGGCACGCCGTGGCACGGACGCAACGACGTCTGGTTCTCCAACGCCGGCCTCGTCACCAACGGCGGCAAGGTGGCCTTCGTCTTCCCCGGCGTCGAGCCCGAGTTCGACCCCCACGTGGACGACGTGGCCGCCCACTTCGGCCTGCCCCTCGGCGTGCTGGCCGGCGGGGACGACACCGACGGGAGCGACGCCGACGGCGACCGCCACCTGGGCGAGCACGGCGCCGGCATCATCGCCCTCGGCCGCCTGCTGGACGCCGCCCTCGCCGAGCTGGGCATCCGCCCCGACCTCGTGGCCGGCCACTCCATCGGCGAGTGGAACGCCATGATCGCCTCCCACCTCATCCCGGATGCCGACATCGACGACTTCATCCACTCCATCGACACCGACGACCTCGACGTGCCCGGGGTGGTCTTCGCCGCGCTGGGTTGCGGCGCCGGCGTCGCAGCGGCCGCGGTGGGCGACCTCCCCGACGTGGTCGTCTCGCACGACAATTGCCCCCATCAGTCCATCGTGTGCGGCTCCGAGGCGAGCGTGGCCGAGGTGTTGGCCAGGCTGCGGGCCGACCGGGTCCTCGCCCAGGAGCTGCCCTTCCGCTCCGGCTTCCACTCGCCGATGCTGGCGCCCTACGTCGGCCCCGTCCGGGAGGCCACCGCCCGGGTGCCGCTCCAGGCGCCGGCGGTGCCGGTCTGGTCGGCGACCACGGTGGCGCCGTACCCGGCCGACCCCGACGAGGTGCGCGACCTCGTCATCCGCCACCTGCTCGAGCCGGTGCGCTTCCGTGAGCTGGCCCTGCGCCTGCACGACGAGGGGGTGCGCGTCTTCGTGCAGGTGGGGGTGGGCAGCCTGGTCAACTTCCTCGACGACACCCTGAAGGGGCGGGACCACCTCGCGGTGGTCGCCGCCGGCCCCCGCCACGCCGGCCTCGATCAACTCCGCCGGGTGGCGGCGGCGCTGTGGACCGAGGGGGCCGAGCCCCGCTTCGACCGCCTCCCGTCGGCAGCAGGGTCCGTGCCGGCGGACCTTGGCGATGCGGTGGCGCCCGCCCCGGGTGCCGGGGTCCCCCTCGCGCTCGGTGCGCCCCTCGTCCACCTCGACCCTGCCACCGCGCCTCACCTGGGCCTCGGGCTCGGGCCGCCCGTGTCCCTCGACGCGGACCTGGCGGCACTCGTGGGCGACGATGCCGCCCTCGCCGCCCATCCCGTCTTCGCCGAGTTCGGGGCCGCCGTGGCCGAGGTGGGGCCGGCGTTGTCCGACGTGGTGGCGGCGTGGCGTGACGCCGGCCCAGCGGCCCCTAGCAGCAGGGTGGCCCTCCCGGTCGGACCGGCCGGACCCGACGCGGCGCCGCCGGCGGACGAACCCGCGTCGCTCACCGAGGTGCGCACGCTGTCCATGGAGGACATGCCGTTCCTCATCGACCACCGCTTCTACCGTCAGCGTGACGGCTGGGACGACGTGAGCGACCTGTTCCCGGTCGTGCCCATGACCTGCACCCTCCAGCTCTTCCAAGAGGTGGCGTCCCGGTTGATGCCGGGCAAGGTGCCCATCGGCCTCGAGAGCGTCCGCGCCCTGCGCTGGCTGGCCGTCGAGCCCCCCATCGACGTGACCATCAACGCCATCGTCACCGGCCCCGACCGGGTGCGGGTCAGCGTCGAGGGCTTCAGTCGGGGCACGGTCGTGTTCGCCGACGGTTACCCCGAGCCGCCGGCGCCCGACGCCGCGGCCCTCGAGGGCGCCGGCATCTGGGGGCCCACGGCGTGGGACCTCTACAACGATCGCTGGGCCTTCCACGGCCCGCAGTACCAAGGCGTGACCGAGATCGGCCCCCTCGGGCCGACCGGGGTGGAGGGCACCATCGAGGCCCTCGCCGCGCCGGGCGCCCTGCTCGACGGCGCCGGACAACTGGTGGGCCATTGGGTGGCCATGCACACCGAGGTCGACCGCCTCGCCCTCCCCTCGATGATCGAGCGCATCCGGTTCTTCGGCCCCCACCCGCCGCCCGGCGACCGCTTCACCTGCACGGTTCGCATCGGCGAGCTGACCGACGCCTTCGTGCGGGCCGACCTCGAGCTGGTGAGCGCACGGGAGGAGGACGCCGGCCGCCTCTGGTGCCGCATCGACCAGTGGCAGGACACCCGCTTCGACACCGACGAGATCGTGTTCCCCATGCTGCGCGACCCCGACCAGCTCACCGTGGCCGAGGCCCGCCCGGGCGGTTGGTCCCTCGCCACCGAGCACTGGGCCAACTCGGCCAGCCGTGAGCTGATGATGCGGCGCTACCTCAACCACCACGAGCGCCCGACCTACGAGTCGCTCAACCCCAAGGCGCAGCGCGAGTGGTTGCTCGGGCGCATCGCGGTCAAGGACGCCGTGCGCCGGTGGCTCTGGGACCGCGGTGCCGGCCCGCTCTTCCCCGCCGAGATCACCGTGGACAACGACGACGAGGGCCGTCCCTTCGTGGTGGCCGAGCCGCCCGACGCCGACGTGGGTGCGGGTGGGGTGACCATCGCCGACCTGCGGGTGTCGCTGGCCCACACCGAATGGGCCGCTGCCGCGGCGGTGGCGGGGCCCGACGACCCGGCGCCGGGCATCGACATCGAGGCCGAGGCGCCCCGCCACGAGCGCTTCGCCTCGCTCACCCTCGCCGCCGAGGAGACCGACCTCGTCCCCGACGAGCCCGGCCCCGAGCGCGACCTGGCCCTCACCCGGCTCTGGACGGTGAAGGAGGCCGCGGGCAAGGCCGCCGGCGTCGGCCTCGAGGGCCGCCCGAAGGCCCTGGTGGTCGACGGCGTGGACGGCGACCGAGCCCGAGTGGGCGACGAGGTGGTCGCCACCGAGGTGGTGGCCGTGGGCGAAGGTGACACCGCGCGGCGCTACGTGGTGTCGTGGACGACGACGTGACGAGAGGACGAACATGACCGGACCGAGCGAGGCGACCCAGCAGGCCGTTCTGGTCGCCGTGACGGAGATGCTCACCGAGGTGATCGGCGAGGACGAGCTGCTCATGGTCGACGAGGTCACCATGGGCACGTCGTTCAACGACGACCTCGAGCTGGAGAGCATCGAGTTCGTCGCCCTCGCCGAGGAGCTGACCGAGCGCTACGGCGATCAGGTCGACTTCGTGGGGTGGATCGCCGACCTCGAGCTCGACGCCCTCGTCACGATGACCGTGGGCGAACTGGTCGAGTTCGTGGCCGGCTGCCTGGACACGCCCGACGGCGGGGAGCGCTGACCCGGTGGCGTTCCGGCGGGCCGGGGGCCTGCGCTTCCACGTCCAGCAGTTGGGCAAGCGCGCCGCCGGCGCGCCCGTGGTCATGCTCCACGGCCTGTTCACCGGCAGCCTGGCCTCGTGGTGGTTCACCGCGGCGCCGGCGGTCGCGCGCACCCACCCGGTGCGCCTGTTGGACCTGCGCGGCCACGGCCTGAGCGACTGCCCCCCCACGGGCTACGACACCGCCACGATGGTCGATGACGTCCTTGCCCTCACCGACGACCTCCCCCCGTTCGCGGTCGTCGGTCACAGCTACGGCGCCCTCGTCGGCCTGCGACTCGCCCTCGCCCACCCCGAGCGGGTCGTGGCGTTGGCCTGCGTCGAGGCCCCCCTGGTGGGGATCACCGATCAGGGGCCGGACGACGAGCGGGACGTGCCCAGCGAGACGGCCACCGACACCGAGCGCCGCCTGCTCACCGAGACCTCGATCCTTGCCGACCTGCGGGCCGAGGTGCCGGTGACCGACGACGACCTCCGCGCCGTCGGCGTGCCCCTCGCCTTCCTCTTCGGCGACCGCTCATGGTGCGCGCCCGCCGCCGAGCGGGTCGCAGCGGTCCGTCCCGACGCCGACGTGTCCGTGCTCGACGGGGGTCACGCCCTCCACCTCGATGCGCGCACCGAGGTCGCCGACCGCTTGGTGGGGTTCCTCGACCGCTTGGCGCCGCCGGCCGCGGTCGGGGACCGCCACCTGCTCGACCCCGAAGCGGTGCCTCATGGCTGACGTGGTGGCCAACGGCGTGCGCTTCAACGTGTCCCGCCTCGGCGGCGGCGAGCAGACCGTGGTCATGCTCCACGGCCTCGTCATGGACAACCTGTCGAGCTTCTACTACACGCTGGCCAACCCCTTCGCCCGCGAGTGCGACGTCGTCCTCTACGACCTGCGGGGTCACGGCCGCAGCGACCGCCCGCCCACCGGCTACACGGTCGAGGACTCCGTGGCCGACCTCGACGCCCTCCTCACCGAGCTCGGCATCGACCATCCGGTGTACCTCGTCGGCAACAGCTACGGCGGGGTGGTGGCGCTCGAGATGGCGGTCACGCACCCGGAGCGGGTGGCGGGCATCGCCCTCATCGAGGCCCACTTCGCGGTCGAGGGCTGGGGTCACCACATGGCCGGCAGCCTGGCGCTCGCCGCCTTCGGCCTGGCCGAGGACGAGGTCGAGCAGTGGCTCGACGAGCAGGGCGGCCGCAAGCTCAACAAGATGGCCCGCAACGCCGAGGCCCTCATCTACGAGACCACGATGTTGAACGACCTCGAGGCGGTGCAGCCCCTGCCACGGGAGTCGCTCGCGGCGATCTCGTGCCCCGTGCTGGCCTTCTACGGCGAGCACTCGGACCTGCTGGACCGGGCCCGTGACCTCGACGAGCTGGTGCCCGACTGCGACCTGCGCATCCTGCCGGGCTGCACCCACTCGGTCCTCATGGAGGCCACCGCCGAGCTCAAGGCCACCCTCCTGCCCTGGATCCTCGGGGCGCCGGTGCCGCCCTACCCGGCGGCGCCCGACACCCCGGTGGTGCCCGTGGTCAACCCCGACTGGGCCACCGACCCGCGCGCCGGCCCCGCCGGAGCCGCAAGGTGACGGGCCGGTTCCTCTTCGTCGTGCCCCCGTTGCAGGGCCACACCAACCCCACGGTGTCGGTCGGCCACGAGCTGGCCGGGCGGGGCCACGCCGTCGCGTGGGCGGGGGAGCCCAGCGTCGTGCGCCCGCTGCTGGCCGAAGGGGCCACCTTCTTCCCCTGCCCGCCTCGCCTGCCCGAGGCCATGGAGGACGCCCTGCGCAACAAGGCCGTCGGCCTGCGGGGCGCCGCGGCGCTGCAGTTCCTGTGGAAGGAGGCGCTCCTACCGCTGGCCGACGCCATGCAAGGCCCCCTCGACGAAGCCATCGAGGCCTTCGCCCCCGACGTGCTCGTCGTCGACCAGCAGGCCGTGGGTGGGGCCGCCACCGCCCGCCGCCGAAGCCTCCCCTGGGCCACCTCGGCCACGACGTCGGCAGAGTTCGCCCAGCCCTTTGCCTTGATCCCCAAGGTGGGCGAGTGGATCCACCAGTCCCTGGTCGACCTCCAGGTGCGCCTCGGCGTCCCCGAGGACCTGGCGCACGAGGGCGACCTGCGCTTCTCCGAGCACCTGGTCGTCGCCTTCACCGCCGAAGCCCTCGTGGGTGAGGTCGCGGGCGGCGATCGACAGCTCGCGGCTCGGACGGTGTTCGTGGGCCCGTCCACCCACGCCCGACCCCAGACCACCGCGTTCCCCTTCGAGTGGCTCGACCCCGACCGGCGCCACGTCCTCGTGTCGCTGGGCACCGTGAACCAGGTGGCGGGCGAGCGGTTCTTCCGGGTGGCGGTCGAGGCGCTGGCGGAGCTCGTCGTCGAGGGGGCGCCGGTGCAGGCCGTGGTGGTGGCCGACCCCGACGTGCTCGGCCCGGTGCCCGACAACGTCCACGTGCAGGCCTTCGTGCCGCAGCTCGCCCTGCTGCCCCACGTCGACGCCGTCGTCGGCCACGGCGGGCACAACACCACCTGCGAGGCCCTCGCCGAGGGCATCCCCCTCGTGCTCGCCCCCATCCGCGACGACCAGCCCATCGTGGCCCAGCAGGTGGTCGACGCCGGCGCCGGCCTGCGGGTGAAGTTCGGCCGGGTGCAGGCGCCGGCCCTCCGTGCCGCGGTCGAGCAGGTGCTCACCGACCCCTCGTTCCGGGAGGGCGCCGCCCGCGTCGCCGCCTCCTTCGCCGCCGCCGGGGGAGCCCCCCGAGCCGCCGACCACCTGGAGAAGCTCCTCCCATGAGCGCTGCCCCACCTCGCCGACGGCGCCACCGCGTCCTCAAGGTCGTCCTCGCCCTCGTGACGGCCTACGTCCTGGGCGATGCCCTGAGGGCCCGCAAGCGACTCGGCGCCCTCGCCACCCTGGCGCCCACCGACGTCGAGCCCAGCGACCGCCACCGCCTCGTCACTGCAGCCGGCGTGCACGTCGGCGACGCCACCCGGCGCTCGGCCACCGCCTTCCTCGTCGACAACGACCTCCGGGCCGTCGACCTCGTGCCCGGCGACCTGGCCACCGAGGAGGCCCTCGAGCTCGCCGCCCTCGTCGACCCCGTCAGCTACCGGCGGTCGCGCCTGGCCCCTGGCCGGGGCGCCGGTCGGGCCCTGCTGGTGGACGCCGACCTGCTCGAGCGCGCCGACATCCCCGCCACCGAGGGCCTCGATCCGGTGGCCTTCCTCGCCGCCGAGGTCGAGCTGAAGCGTCTCGCCCCCACCGGTGTGGACCTCGCGGTGGCGCCGGGGCTCACGACCCACCCCCTCGACCCCGACCAGCGCAAGGCCTACATCACCGCCCTGTTCAGCACGGCGTCCCCAGCCGTGTTCGTCATGCCCGCGGTCCAGTGGGTCGCCATCGCCACCGGCCTGGTGCTGGCCCCGCCGTGGGGCTTCGCCGCCCTTGCGGCCTACTGCGCGGCGCCCGCGGTCGGCGTCGCCGGCACGCCGGTCGTGCCGTCCGACCTCGGGGCCCGGGTGGCGCTGCGCTGGCTGCTCGAGCCGGTGCGCTGGGTGAAGACGCTCACCGGGCGCTGGCGGCCCCCGCCGAAGCCCGACCCCATCGAGTCCCGCCGCGAGTGGTACGAGCAGCAGCTCGGCCTCGGCCTCGAACGCCTCTTCGAGGAGCGCCGGCCTGACTGTCCGATCTGCGGCTCGACCCACCTGCACGAGCGCCTCCACACCACCGACATCCTCCAGCACAAGCCCGGCGAGTTCATCCTCGAGGAGTGTGGCGACTGCGGTGTCATCTTCCAGAACCCCCGCCTGTCGGTCGAGGGCCTCGACTTCTACTACGAGGACTTCTACGACGGCCTCGGCGAGGACTTCACCGAGTTCATCTTCGGCGCCACCGACCACTCCTACGTCGGCCGGGCCGAGATGGTCCGGGGCCACACCGTCCCCGAGCGCTGGCTCGACGTCGGCGCCGGCCACGGCCACTTCTGCCTCGTGGCCCGCGACACCTGGCCCGACACCACCTTCGACGGCCTCGACCTCAGCGACTCGATCGACGAGGCCGCTCGGCGCGGCTGGGTCGACCACGGCTACCGGGGGATGTTCCCCGACGTCGCAGCCTCGATGGCCGGCGCCTACGACGTGGTGAGCATGCACCACTACCTGGAGCACACCCGCGAGCCCCTCGACGAGCTCGACGCCGCCGCCACCGCGCTGGTGCCGGGCGGCCACCTGCTCATCGAGCTGCCCGACCCCGAGAGCCAGTTCCCCCGCCTGGTCGGGCGCTGGTGGATCCCGTGGTTCCAGCCCCAGCACCAGCACCTGATCCCCCTGGGGCGCCTGAAGGAGGAGCTGGACCGCCACGGCTTCGACGTGGTGGCCGAGGACCGGGCCACCGCCCACCAGACCGTGGACTTCGTGATCGCGGCCTGGCTCTGGCTCAACCACTTCGTGCCGGCCGACTCGCCGTGGACCCCGAAGGGCTCGCCGCTGCGGGGCCTGGCCCGCATCGCCGTCGTCGCCGCCGGCGCGCCCCTCCTCGTCGCCGCCTTCCTGGGCGACCAGATCGCCAACGTGTTCATCCAGCGCAGCAACCGCGGCAACACCTACCGCGTCCTCGCCCGCCGGCGCTGAGGCGGCGGCGCGCCGCTTCAGGACCGTGCCGATTCGACCGACGAGGTGCGCTGTCCACCGGATCCGGCGTCGACGACATCGTCCTCCCGATCGACCGGAGCGTGGCCGGGCGCCGCCAGCAGTATCGGTCGCTGATCCGGGCCCGGCGGTTCCTCCCCGTGTCGATCGTCCTCGCTGTCGGGGTCGGCGTTCTCCTCCAGGGCGGGTCGGACACGTGGACGTGGGTGCTCGGACTCGTGCTCGTCGACGGTGGGTTGGACCGGCTGGAGGATCGGTTGAGGCGTTGAGCCGCCGGCGCTCGTCACCCGGCCGAGGGCGGTGACCAGACGACGCCGGGGAAGCGGCTGAAGTCCGTGTCGTAGGAGACCAGCTCAGCGCCGTGCTCGATGGCCAGCGCGGCCAGGTGGGCGTCGCTGACAAGGTTGCCGCCCACGCCCGTCGCCTCGAGCAGTTCGGTGAGGAGGTCGAGGTGGCGGCCGGTGGGCTGGGGCACGGTGACGTTCGGACGCGACAGCCAGCCCCGGACGATGTCGACCGCCTCGCGAGGGCGGCGGGGCACCTTCATGACGCGAGGGTTGGTGACGAGGCGAATGAACCCGACGCTCACCGCGGTCGGGATCGCCAGGGTCTCGGTGCCCGTCAGGACCCGGTCGAGCCACGCCTTGGCCGGACCGTGGAATCGGGTCTGGTCGTCGACTGCGTAGACGAGGACGTTGATATCGACGAGCTTCACTTGCCCATCTCGAGCTTGCGGATGATCTCCTCGTCCTCGAGCTGCGCGGCGAGCTGGGTGGCCTTGTCGAGGTCGATCCCGGGCAGCACGCCCGAGGAGAACGTCGGGGTTTCGTACGGTTCGACGACGGCGTCAGAGCGCAGGCCGCGCCGCAGGAGCTCGTTGACAGTTTCTTTGAACCCGGCGCCGCGCTCGCGCATGAGCCGCTTGATCTGCTGGGCGACGTCCTCGTCAAGCGTCAAGGTGGTGCGCATGGAGGCATCATAGCATCATGCAGCGAGCGTCGGCGCCGCGGTGTGGGCACGCCGGCGGGGGCGGGTATGCTTTCCAGAAGCGGCCGACCCGAGGGGTCAGCCACGGGGTCGTGGGTTCCACCGACCGGGAGCGGGGGGAGGAAGCCCTCCGAACCAGCAGGCGGCCAGGTTGGGGCGCAGGACCGGGGGCGAACGACGCCCACCGAAGAAGCGGAGCAACAGATTGTCGATGGACTCTTGTCGATAGACACCGCCGGCGCGACGGCGCTCGACCCGCGCGCCTTCGACGCGCTGGTCCAGGCCGAGCTCGACGGGCGCGCGTCCGAGGCGGACCTCGCCGTGCTCGAAGCCGACCGCCGGCGTTGGGAATGGGTCGTCGAGGACCTGCTCGACGAGGTCGAGGACGGCCTCGACACCGTGCGCCAGCGCGTCAACGGCCCCGAGCGCATGCAGGTGCTGGCCGACTTCGAGGCCGAGCGCCACGACCTGGTCCTCGCGCTGCGCCGGGCCCGCGGCGTGCCCGAGGACGCCGACGACGGCCTGGAGGACGACGGTCCCGCCGCCACCGGCGCGGCTCCGGACGTCGAAGCCGACGACGGCCTTGCCCGCCTCCAGCTCTCCTGGTCCGCCGGCCGCCTGGTGGCCTGGGCCGCGGGGCCGACCGCCGCCCCCCTCGACCGCAACGGCCTGGCCGCCTTCCTCGACGAGGTCGGTGCCGGCGCCCCGCCGTGGGCGCCCCACGCGTCGGTGCAGATCCCCGGTGGCCCCAACGCCTCGGGCCTGGCCGTCCCCGCCGGCGACATCCTCGGCTGGCTGGCCGCCCTGGCCGACCGCAACGAGGACGAGCGCCTCGGCGCCAGCGTGCGCTGGTTCTCGGCCGTGGCCGCCTGGGCCGTCGAGCTGGTGGCGAAGGGCTCGATGGTCCCGCTGCTGAAGCAGAAGCGCAAGCGCCGGGGCTCAGGTGACAAGAGCCGCCTGGTGCACGTGCGCTGGACGCCGGCCCTGGTCGACGCCAACCGCCTGAACGCGTTCGCCAAGGCCATGCCCGGCGCCGTGCGGGCCGTGGCCACCTCTTCCGAGGCCCGTGACGTCACCAACCTCGTGCTCACGGCCATGGTCGACGCCATCTGCCGCCAGGCCGCCCAGATGGTCGTCGTGGCCGCACCGCCCCCGAGCGTCAACCGGCCGAGCGAGGTGGCCGAGGCGTTCCTCACCCGCCTCGACGGCAGCGAGTTCACCGCCCCCTCGGTGGTGGCGGGTGACGTCGCCGGCCAGATCGACCGCTGGGCCAAGCCCGTGGTCAACCCCTCGACCCGCCAGATCGTGGTCCAGCTCGACCCGCCCGACGTCGGCGGCGCCTGGCACCTGAAGGTGCTGGCCCCCGGGCCCGACAAGCGCCTGGTCTCCGTGGACGTGGCGCTCGTGAACGCCGGCTCCAAGCGCCGAGAGCTCGAGGCCGACCTCGGCCGCCTCGAGCGCCTCCTCCCCGAGCTCAACCGGTTGGGCAGCCACCGTCGCGGCGACGTCATCCTCAGCCAGGACGAGGCGTGGCAGCTCATGGCGGTCACGGGGCGCAACCTCATCACCGCGGGCTTCGACGTGCGGGTGCCGGCCATGTCGCCCCGCAAGGTCACCCCCACCCTGCGCCTCGACAGCGATCCGTCGAGCCGATCGGGCAACGGCGCCGGCCAGCTCGCCAAGGTGCGCTGGTCGGTCGTGTTCGACGACGTCGAGCTCACCGCCGCCGAGATCGCCAAGCTGGCCAAGGAGGCCCGCCCCCTCGTCCGCTCCGGCGGCAAGTGGGTGGCGGTCGAGCACGCCGACCTCGAAGCAGCCGCCGCGGCTCTCGAGGAGCGGGCCAACACCGAGCAGCTCACCGGCGCCGAGATGCTGCGCTACGCCCTCGGCCTCGAGGGCACGCCCCTCGCCGGCGGCGTGCAGGTCCAGGGCGCCAGCTGGGCCACCGACATCCTGCGCACCGCCCAAGAGATGCGCGCCGAGCCGGCCGACCCGCCCGCCAGCTTCGTGGGCGAGCTGCGCAGCTACCAACGGGAAGCGCTGGCGTGGCTGAACTTCCTCGACGCCGCCGGGTTGGGCGGCTGCCTGGCCCTCGACATGGGCCTGGGCAAGACGCCCACCATGCTGTCGCACCTGCTGGCCACCCACGAGCAGGGCCCCGCCCTCGTCGTGGCGCCGCCCGCGGTCGTCACCAACTGGGCCAGCGAGGCCCACAAGTTCACTCCCGAGCTGCGGGTGCTCGTGCACCACGGCGCTCGGCGGGCGTCGTCCGCGGACCTCGCCGCCGAGGTCGAGCAGGCCGACGTGATCATCACCACCTACGGCACTGCGGTGCGAGACGTCGAGGCGCTGTCGAGCATCCAGTGGTCGAAGATGGTCCTCGACGAGGCGCAGGTCATCAAGAATTCGACGAGCGAGACCGCCCAACTGTTGCGCCGCATCGGCGCCCGCACGAAGCTCGCGCTGACCGGCACGCCCATCGAGAACGGCCTCGGCGACCTGTGGGCCATCCTCGACTTCACCAACCCGGGCCTGGTGGGGCCCCGGGCGGCCTTCGTCACCCACCTCTCATCGGACCGCGACGCCACCCGCAAGGAGGGTGAGGACGCCATGCGGGCCCTCAACGGCATCCTCGTGTTCCGCCGCACCAAGGACGAGCCGGTGATCGCTGCCGAGCTGCCCGACCGCATCGACGAGATCGACCACTGCGCCATGACCCCCGAGCAGATCGGCCTGTACCAGGCGGTCATCGACCGCCTGCTGCTCCAGGCCGAAGGCGAGGAGTCGGCCAAGGGCCACGTGTTCGCGGCCATCACCGCGCTGAAGCAGATCACCAACCACCCGGCGGCCTACACCGGCGACGACGACGGGCTGCCCGACCGCTCGGGCAAGCTGGCCCGCCTCGACGAGATCGTGGACTCGGTGTTCGCCGCCGGCGAGCGGGTGGTCGTGTTCACCCAGTACGCCGAATGGGGCCAGCGCATGGCCGAGCACCTGTCGAAGCGCACGAAGACGAAGGTCGAGTGCTACCACGGCGGCCTCACCCGCACCGCCCGGGACCAGATCATCGAGAACTTCAACAACACCGCCGGCGCCGCCGCTCTGGTGCTCTCGCTGAAGGCGGGCGGCACCGGCCTCAACCTGACCGCCGCCAACCACGTGGTGCTCTACGACCGCTGGTGGAACCCGGCGGTCGAGGACCAGGCCCGGGACCGGGCGTGGCGCCTGGGCCAGACCCGCACCGTCATCTACCACCAGCTCATCTGCCCCGGGACCATCGACTCCCGCGTGGAGGAGGTCGTGGCCGGCAAGCGCAAGATCGCCGACGTGGCCCTGCCCAAGTCCTCGAGCGTTGAAGACCTCGACCCCGAGCAGCTCCGCCGGGCCCTGGGCCTGCGCATGGAGGAGCTGCTCGACGAGGTCGACGGCGACGGCGGGGCCGACGACGAAGAGGACGCAGCATGAGCGGAGCGGTGGCCTGGCCTGCGTGGCCCGAACGCAGTGATGCGGCCCGTGAGCGAAGCGAACAGGAGCGGGGAACATGAGCGCGCGACGACGGTCCGGTCGGGGCAAGGGCGGCGGCGGCAACAACGCCGGCGGGAACGGCGGCGGCTCGCCGTCGGGCGGCGCCCCCAAGGGCGGTCAGGGCGGTCAGGGCGGCGGCAAGGCCAAGGCCAAGAAGGCCGTCGACTTCTGGGAGGTCCCCGGCGCGGTGCCGGCCGAGCTGGCGGTGGCCGTACGGGTCCCCGACGACCCCACGGTGCTCGTGCGCTCGCTGGGCGCGCCGGCCCTCCCCGGCCAGGGCGCCAACGCCGAGCACTACTTCACCGCGGTCTACGACAAGGCCTCCCACGTCGCCTACGCCCTGGCGGTGGCCAACGGCCTGCTGGCCGATGCCGACGACCCCGTCGGCACCGGGAGCAGCACCGGCTCGGACACGGACGGCGAGGACCTCGACGCCGAGGACGCCGCCGCCCCGCCTGACGCGGCCTGAACCTCAGCGCCGCCCGCGAGGCGGCGCGCCCGACGGGCGTTCGACGGGCACGCGGCGCAGGCCGCCGGGACGGATGGGCGCAACCAGCGCCTCGAGGCCGCCTTCGGCCAGCGCTGACCCGGCCGACCGGTCGGCACCCGGGAGATCCGCCGGCACCGGCTCGTGGGCGTGGGGGCGGCGGCGACCCGTCGTTCGTCGCCACCGCCCCGGCGCCGTGCCGGACGGCCAAGGGGAGGAGGCCGCCGCGACGATCGTGCGCCCGTTGGGGCTACGCCACCACCACGAACTCGGGGGAGGGCTCGGCCGGCGTGGCGGTCTGGCGGCGCCGGCCCGTGAGGGCCCGGGCGACGACGGCGAAGGCCCGCTCGCGGACCACGTCGGGGGCGCCCGGGTCGAGCAGGACCGACGCGGCGCCCGGCTGGATGCCGACGGCGACCGCTCGGGCCCCGAGGGCAGCGAGCTCTCGGCGGTGGGAGGCCACCCCGTCACGGGCGACGAGGTGGGTGAACTCCGAGGTGGGGATGCGCTCGTGACTGGTCATGAGATGACCGTACGATGGGGCTTCCATTAGGTCCAACGATTATCTATCATCGAGTCCATCATGAGCGCTAATGATCTTGCCCTGGGTTCGGCCGACGTCCCGGAGGTGCTCGGCCGGGTCGAGATGCGCCACCTCGTGGCCCTGCGGGCCGTCGCCGACGAACGCTCCTTCGGCCGGGCGGCCACCCGCCTCGGCTACACCCAGTCGGCCGTGAGCCAGCAGATCGCCGCCCTCGAGCGGGCCGTGGGCGAGGTGCTCTTCGAACGCCCCGGCGGCCCCAAGCCCGTCACCCTCACCCCCGCCGGCGAGCTGCTGCTGGGCCACGCCGAGGCCATCCTCGACCGGGTCGCCGTCGCCGAGGCCGACCTCGCCGGCTACCGGGCCGGGCGCGTCGGTCACCTCACCATCGGCACCTTCCAGAGCGTCTCGGTCGAGGTGCTGCCCATCCTCTTGCACCGGTTGCGCAACCAGCGGCCCGACATCAGCGTCACGCTGGTCGAGGAGGACGAACAGTCCGACCTCACGCGGGCCCTCGCCGCCGGCGAGCTCGACCTCAGCTTCGTCGTGGCGCCCCTGGCGGACGGGCCGTGGGACTTCCTCCCGCTCGCCGACGACCCCTTCGTGGTGATCAGCTCGGCGGACGAGCCCCTCACCCCGGAGGGCGTCGCGGTGCCCGCGGAGGTGCTCGACGGGCTGCCCCTCATCGGCCAGTCGCTCACCGCCTGCCAGGTCCTCATCGAGGACGGCATGCGCCAGGTCGGCGCCGAGCCCAACGTCATCTTCCGCACCACCGACAACAGCGCGGTGCAGGCGATGGTGCGCTCGGGGATGGGGCACGCGGTGACGGCCCGCCTCTCCATCGACCCCACCGATCCGGGGATCGTGGTGCGCCCCGTCGACCCCTCCATCCCCGATCGCACCATCGGCCTCGCCGTACCCCACCGCCACCGCTCGCCGGCGGTCGACGTGGTCGTCGACCTGGCCCGCCAGGTCTGCGCCGAGGTGGTCGGCGCCGCCGAGTTGGCGCACGCCCGCCACAACGCGGCCTGAGGGCCCGGTCGACGACCACGACGCGAACTGGCGCCCGATCTACTGGCCCTGGCCAGCAGATCAGGCGCCAGAACGGCAAGCCGTCGGGGTCAGGTGGTGGTGACCCCACTCGGGCCGGCGTCGGCGCCGGGGGCGCCACCGGTCGTGCCCGGGGCGCCCGACGTGCCGGAGCTGTCGGCGCCGCCCTGGCTGGGCGGGGTCATCGTGCCGGACTGGCCGGTCGAGCCGGACGGACCGGACGGGCCGCCCTGCATGCCGGAGGGCGGGCCGCCCATCCCGGCGTCGGGCAGGGCGTCGCCGGCGATGATGCGCTCGGCAACGGCGCTGCCGTCGTCGCTGGTCTCGGTGTGGACGAAGACCTCGTCACCCTCGGACAGGTCGCTCACCGAGCCGGTGCGCTCGATGACGATGGTGGTGTCGTCGGTCATGGTGACGGTGACGTCGCCCGAGTCGGTGCTGACCACGAAGCTGTCGCCGTCGACAGAGCTGACCTCGCCACTGATCGGGCCCATGCCGCCGCCGCGGCCGCCCGGACCGCCCTGGGCGTCGATGGCGTCACCCGAGCGCTCGACGACGCGCTCGGCGGTGACGCTGCTGTCGTCGCTGGACTGGCCGAGGACCAGGACGGTGTCACCCTCGTCGATGTCGTCGGCGCTGCCCTCTGCCGAGATCGACACCTCGGTGTCGTCGGTGGTGGTCACCTCGACGGACTCGCCGGCGTCGGTGGTCAGGGTGAGGGTGCCGTCACCGATGCTGTCGATGGTGCCGGTGCTGCCCGGCATGCCACCGGGGCCGCCCTGCCCGCCGGGCATCTGGCCCTGGGCCTGGCTGCCAGTGGACCCGTCCGTGGTGTCGCCCTGGGTGGCGCCGGGCATCTGGCCGGGTTGGCCGTTCATCCCCATGGGGCCGGAGGCCGCGGTGTTGGCCGTGTTCTCCGCCCCCGAGGAGGCGAGGTTGATGCCCACGACGGCGCCGAGGGCGATCACCGCGGCGCCGATGCCGGCGCCGATGAGGGTCTTCTTGTCGACGCCGGTGCTCGACGCCCGGGCGGCGCCGGCAGCCGGTGCCGCGGCGGCGTAGCCGGGCTCGTCGAAGAGGGGGTCACCCGTGGGAGGAGCGGGCGGCGGGGGCGTCGGCTCGGGGGCGCCGGCGCTGGGGCCGTCCACTGGGAGGCCGGTGGCGGGGTCGAGGGCCTCGTTCTCGTTGGTGGGGTCGTAGCTCATGGTGGTTCCTTTCGGGGTGGTGGGAGGGTGCTGCGGGGGTCTGGTTCGGGGGTTGGGTGGTCGGTTGGGGTCTTGGAGGGTTCTGGTGGGGTCGGGGTCAGTCGTCGGCGGTGGTCGACACCGCGGCCGACAGGTCGTAGACGGTGGTGCCGGTCCCGGTGTCCACGGCGGTGCCGTGCTCGGTCACCCAGGTGGTGATCTCGGAGCTCCCGCCGCCGGGGCCACCCATCCCGCCCATGGCGCCGCCGCCGTCGACGATCACGTAGCGGAGCTCGCCGCTCTGGACGTACTCGATGAACTCGTCGAGGGTGGGGGCCGGGTCCTGGCCGTTGAAGCCGCCGATGGTCATCACCGGTTCGTCGGTGGCGAGGATGATCGGGGCCGAGCTGTGCGAGCTGAAGGCGGCCACCAGCCAGGTGGCGTCACCCTGGTTGGCCTCGAGCCAGGCGGCCAGCTCGGCGTTCCCCTCGATCGACGTGGTGGACGAGCCGCCCGGGCCGCCGCCGTCCATCGCACCGGGGAACCCGCTCGTTGCCGAGCTCGGACCGGCGGCGGCCAGCGAGCCGGTCTGGGTGTGGGCGACGGTGGTGAGGCTGTAGGCGGTCGGGCCGGCCAGCAGGGTGAAGCCGGCGATGGTCGCCGCCACCAGGGTGAGGGTGCGCTGGCGCAGGCTGGTGCCGATCCAGAGGCCGGCGGCGCTGAGGGCGGCACCGACGATGATGGCCATCGGCAGCCAGGAGGCGAAGTCCGGTGTCCGGCGCAGGATGGTGACGGCGACGCCGGCGGTCAGGACGATGGTGGCGGGCAGGAGCCAGCGGGTGGCGGGGTGGCGCCGGCCGAGCTGCCACAGGGCGATGGCGCCGGCACCGGCCAGGGCGGCGACCGCCGGGGCGAGCTGGACCGTGTAGTAGGGGTGGAAGATCCCCTCGGCCCGGCTGAAGACCACGATGGACACGACGGCCCAGGCACCCCAGAGCACCCAGCCCGCCCGAGCGAGGTCCGTACGGACGTTCTTCCTGGTCAGCCAGAGGCCGGCGCCGAGGCCGACGAGGGCGAGGGGGATGAGCCAGGCCACCTGGCCGCCGACCTCGCTGTTGAACATGCGCAGCCAGCTGACGACGCCGCCGAAGCCGGCGCCTCCACCGGGGCCGCCGCCGCCCGTCGGGCCGCCGCCGCCCGTCGGGCCGCCGCCGCCCGTCGAGATCGG